>Ga0114999_10003477_pt1 | contig 19702 bp, 18 predicted proteins | sample ArcticOcean_MG_C_3_FD_89820 | JGI IMG/M metagenome (GOLD analysis project Ga0114999, IMG submission 89820) | Marine microbial communities from western Arctic Ocean - ArcticOcean_MG_CB8_126 | ecosystem: Environmental > Aquatic > Marine > Oceanic | place: Arctic Ocean: Canada Basin | collected...
GACGTTGTTGATCACGGAAGAATACCGTACACGGAACTTTGGGCACAACTGAGTTTGATTTGAGGTTCTCGATGAATCGGTTGGGACGATGCCGTTCCCCCGCTCGCCCAAACCACGACCTTCAGCTGCGGTGTCTTTTGGGAGTGCTGGGCGGATCAAATGGAAAATCTTCGTTGGAACGACGCAGCGTCTCTAGATCGACGTAGTCGTCAACCTCGAAAGTAGGTGCTAGCAAGGAGTCGATGTCATCGTAGATCTCGGTGAGCCCAAGATCGAGTTCCTCAACTTCGGCTTCCTTGGCGCTATGTGGGCGTCTTTTTTTTAGATGGGGCTGAGAGCCGCATCGGGATTGGTGCCTGGGGTCGGAGTCGAACCGACACTCCCGTGAGGGAACTGGATTTTGAATCCAGCGCGTCTACCAATTTCGCCACCCAGGCATGCAGTGGCCGCATTCTGCCGAACGGGGGCGAAACTGACAACAGCTTGTTGTCTATTCGTTTACAATGCGTGGCCACTACCGTTGGTCGGTAAAGCCAATGCATGAACATCTGCAACTTGCGGATTTTGACTACACTCTCCCCGACGGTCTGATCGCACAGCTTCCAATACAGGAACGAACTCATTCGCGCCTGTTGAGCCTGCGTCAAGGCAGGGTTGGGCATGGTCGCTTCGATGACATCGCAACCTTTGTCAAACCGGGTGATCTTCTAGTTGTTAACAACACCCGCGTGTTGAAGGCGCGATTGTTCGCTAGCAAAGACAGTGGTGGTCAAGCCCAAATCATGCTCGAACGGATTGTGTCTGGCGACGAAGCGTTATGCCAGGTTCGTGTCAGCAAGGCACTGAAGCCAGGAAGAAAGCTCATCGTGGCGGGGCAGAGTCTCCTGTGTGTCGCGCGTGAGGGAGAGTTTTATCGGCTCAAATTTCCGGCAGATGTTGTGCATTTTTTGGACGCGCATGGGCACATGCCGCTGCCGCCATACATTGCGCGTGGTGATACGCAGATGGACGAATCACGGTATCAGACGGTCTATGCAACGCAGTCGGGTGCTGTCGCCGCGCCCACGGCCGGCTTGCACTTTAGTCAGGGATTGCTTGATGAGATGCAGGCCGGCGGCGTGGAGGTGGCCAAAGTCACGTTGCATGTGGGTGCCGGTACGTTTCAACCCGTGCGTAGCGAAGCGCTTGATCAGCATCAGATGCATCATGAATGGTATGAGGTCCCAATGGCGACGGCGCGGGCTATTCGTCGTACCAAAGCGGCTGGCAACAGCGTGCTCGCAGTTGGCACAACGGTCGTGAGGGCGCTCGAGAGTGCAGCTCTGGGTAACTCAAGTTGTGTGAGTTCGAGTGGCGAAACAAGCTTGTTTATTACCCCAGGGTTCGACTTCAAGATCGTGGATAAGCTTGTTACTAACTTCCACTTGCCTAAGTCGACGCTTTTGATGCTGGTGTCTGCGTTCGCCGGCTATGAACCAGTAATGGCTGCGTATCACGAAGCGGTGCAGCAACAGTATCGCTTTTTCAGTTACGGCGATGCGATGTTTTTGGAGCGCAACGTTGATTGAAATACTTGCACGCGACGGATCGGCCCGCCGCGGACAAATGACGCTGGCGCATGGTGTGGTGCAAACACCTGTCTTTATGCCATGTGGGACCTACGGGACGGTAAAAGCGATGACGCCGCAGGGCCTCATTGATGTGGGTACGCAAGTGCTTTTGGGTAACACTTTTCATTTGATGTTGCGCCCGGGCGATCGAGCAATCAGGGAGCTTGGCGGGCTGCACGAATTCATGCAATGGCAAGGTCCCATTCTCACCGATAGCGGTGGATTCCAAGTGTTCAGCTTGGGCGACATGCGCAAGATCAGCGAACAAGGGGTCGTATTCAAATCGCCAATAAATGGCGACCGAGTGGAGTTGACGCCGGAGTCGGCAATTGCCGTGCAGTTGAACCTCGGTTCGGACATATTGATGGTGCTCGACGAATGCACGCCCCATCCGGCAACGCACGCACAAGCTGAAGTGTCCATGAGGATGTCGATGCGCTGGGCCGAGCGCAGCAAGAAAAAGTTTGAAAAACCACAGATCGCCCCAATTAATTCAGGAGCGTGTCTTTTTGGCATTGTGCAAGGCGGCATGTATGACGATTTGCGTGCCGAGAGTCTCGGGCGGCTTGTCGAACTTGGGTTTGACGGGTATGCCGTAGGTGGACTGTCGGTTGGTGAGGGCAAAGAGGAGATGGACGCGATTATGCGATCGGTCCTTCCGCAAATGCCTGAGCGCGCACCGCGCTACTTGATGGGGGTTGGCACGCCGCAAGATTTGGTCAGAGGAGTGAGTCTAGGTGTCGACATGTTTGATTGCGTTTTGCCGACGCGTAACGGGCGCAACGGCTATGCCTTTACCTCGATGGGCGCCGTCAAAATTCGCAATGCGAGACACAAACTTGCGGACATATCGTTGGATTCGAACTGCACCTGCTATACGTGCGCTAACTTCTCGCGCGCATACCTGCACCATCTCGATCGGTGTGGCGAAATGCTAGGCGGCATGTTGATGACCCAACACAATTTGCACTACTACCACCAACTGATGGCTCGATTGCGTGAATCTATCGAAACGGGTACATTGCCCACGCTCGTCAAAGCACTCCATAGAGATTGGAATTCCACTAATGATATTTGAAACAACTGCACACGCGGCTCCCGCCGGCGGCTTCGGCCTCGGCGGCGACGGATGGCTGAATATCCTATTCTTGGGCGGCTTCGTCCTGATTTTCTATTTTCTTTTGATCCGTCCACAGAACAAACGCCGCAAGGAGCACCAATCGCTAGTTGGTGGCCTTTCCAAGGGTGATGAAATCGTCACGGCAGGGGGTATCGTCGGTCAGATCAACAAAGTGGAAGACGATTTTATCAAAGTCCAAGTGAGTAAGGATGTCGAGATGCGCATTCAAAAGTCTGCGATCGGCGCGACGTTACCGAAAGGTACGATCCAGTCTTTGGAAGACAGCTAGCTGCAACGCTAGACCGGTGAGTTAGAAGTAACCATCAGTGGCTAACATTCTAGGGGTTCCGCAGCGCGCAACCGCGCCAATACCTAACACATTCCGTGCGTGGCAGTATGCCCTCATCCTCATTGTCTTGATTCTAGGCGGGGTCTATGCCGCACCGAACTTGTTTCAGCCTGATCCGGCGATACTAGTGCGTGGCCTCGATGACTATACGGTAACGACGGACACACTCGTCCAGGTCGAAACGGCGCTCGAAGAAGCCGGAGTCACTATCATCGATAGCCAGTTGGACGGCGAAGGAGCCGGGTCACTGTCGGTTCGGGTAACCACGGACGCGGAGCAGCTGCGTGGTAAGGCGGCTATCGATGACTTATTGAATTCCGAGGAAGAGCGGTATTTGATTGCGCTGAATCGTGCGAGCACGGTACCGCAGTGGCTACAAGATTTGGGCGGCAAACCGATGTCGTTTGGGTTGGACTTGTCCGGTGGCGTACATTTCTTGTTGCAAGTCGATATGGATGACTATCTAGATGGCCTAGTTAGAAACACAGCCCAGAGTATGCGCGACAAGTTGATCGAAGAACGAATACGGTTCACACCACAGCGAGAGTGGGTTGAGGGGCGGGCGATCAGTATTACGTTTCGTGATGACGCAGACATAGAGCAAGCTCGAACGGCTTTAGTGGATTTCCAGGACTTTCAAATTCGCGAACAATCAATTGGTGGCCAGCCTGCGCTGCGTTTTACGCTCACACCAGATCGAATCGCGGCGTTGGAAGACCGAGCCATTAGTCAAAACCTAACGAGCTTGCGCAATCGCGTGAATGAACTGGGCGTTTCCGAGCCACAAGTGAAGAGTTTGGGTCGCTCCCGCATCGTCGTCGATTTGCCAGGCTTACAGGACAGTTCCGATGCTAAGCGTATTCTCAATAAGTTTGCCAATTTGGAATTTCGCCTCACGGCATTTGCGAATTCTAGAGGGTCGCAAATCGAGGAGTATCCGTTTCGCGGCCAAATGCAGCAAATACTTCGGCGCAATATCGTCACTGGCGACAACGTGCAGGATGCGCAGCAGAATTATGACCCAGAAACGAGTCAGCCACAGGTGTCGATTGAGCTAGATAATGATGGCGGCATCCGGATGAATGAAGCAACCGCGCCGAACATCGGACATTCGATGGCAATCTTGTTCATCGAACGCAAACCTCGCACGCGCTATAAATTGGTGGACGGGGAACGGGTCCCAGAACGCTACACGAAGGAGGAGAAACGCCTCATCAGTGTCGCTACGATTCAAGGCGCATTGGGCTTCAATTTCCGCATTACAGGACTGGGGAGTCTGCAGGAAGCCCAGGACTTGGCTTTGTTGTTGCGCGCTGGTGCGCTTGCCGCGCCGATGTTTATTGTCGAGGAACGCACTGTCGGTGCGCAACTCGGTGATGAAAATGTCGAGCGTGGATTTACATCGGTGGCGGTTGGCTTCGTGATCGTGTTGATCTTTATGCTGTTCTATTACCGCATGTTTGGTTTGGCTGCGAACGTAGCGTTGACCGCAAATCTGATTCTGATCGTTGCCATCATGTCCATCTTGGGGGCAACACTCACCCTTCCTGGCATCGCTGGTATCGTGCTGACCGTTGGCATGGCAGTCGATGCCAACGTGTTGATATTTTCACGGATCAAAGAGGAGATTCTCGAACGGCCACCGCAACAAGCGATTCAGGCTGGGTTCGACCGCGCGCTTTTGACGATTACCGACGCGAACGTCACAACCTTTTTTGTGGCGATCATCTTGTTGTCGATCGGTAGTGGGCCGGTTCAAGGCTTCGCTATAACCTTGGCAGTAGGCATCGTCACTTCCATGTTCACAGCGATCATGGTCACCAGGGCACAGATTAATTTGCTATACGGTCGCCGAAAATTGGTGGCGTTGAAGATATGAAAACGAACTTTGATTTCATGAGTAAGCGGGTCATCGCCGGGCGCGCGTCTGGGGTGTTGCTGTTTATTTCGATTGGTGCGATGGTGTTCAATGGTCTCAATTGGGGGCTCGATTTTACCGGCGGCTCGCAGGTTGAGCTCGGTTTTACGAGTGAGATTGACCCCGAAGAGGTGCGCGGCTTCTTGAATGAGTCGGGTTTCGAGAACGGGACGGTCCAGTATTTTGGTACCAACCGAGAGCTGCGGATCACCATGCCACCGCAGGAAGGATCTGATCAGTCAACGCTTGGCGACAATATTTTCTCGGCTTTGCAGTCGCAGTACTCCGGGGTTGAGTTACGCCAGTCAAATTACGTCGGTCCGGCGGTCGGCGAAGAACTCACCGAAGACGGTGGCCTTGCACTATTGACAGCGTTAATCGTGGTGATGCTCTACATCTTGTTCCGGTTTACCAAACAGTTTTCGGTCGGTGCGGTCGCCGCATTGGGACATGACGTGATTATCGTATTGGGATTTTTCGCCGTGTTCCAGTGGACGGCTGACCTGACGGTGCTCGCTGCGTTGTTGGCGGTGATCGGCTATTCGCTAAATGACACGATTGTCGTGAGCGATCGAATCCGTGAGAACTTTCGCAAGCTACGGCGTGGGCTGCCGGTCGAGATAATCAATGAGTCCTTGAATCAAACGCTGGGGCGTACCTTAGTCACGTCAACGACCACGTTGTTCGTCCTCTTGGCGCTGCTGTTCGCCGGCGGCGAGGTGATTCGAGGCTTTGCCATGGCGCTCAGCATTGGGGTGGTGGTAGGTACTTATTCGTCAATCTACATTGCTGCCAACGTCTTATTGGCGATGAACATTACGCGCGAAGATCTACTCGTGCCTGAGAAGGCCGACCAGGAGAACGAAGAGGGGACCTACCCTTAGCAGTAGCGGACCTTGATTTAAGCCAGACTAATCATCTGGCGAGGGCCTCTTCAGCTGCGATTGGTCTCGACGGACTCAATCCGTTTTGTCGTCTGGACCATCGCTTTAAAGCATTTTGGGTTGGCAGCGACGATGTCGCCGCTATCCCAGAACCCTTCGCCGCCGGTTAGGTCGCCGACAAATCCGCCTGCTTCGCGAACTATGACGATGCCCGCGGCGATGTCCCATTGTTTGAGACCGATTTCCCAAAACCCATCGGCCCGTCCTGCGGCCACATACGCAAGGTCGAGTGCCGCACTGCCGGCACGTCGGATCGCACGGCAGGTACGGGTAAACTCACCTAGCGTTTGCATGTAGGGGTCGATGCGGGTTTCCAGGCTCGTGGGCGGAATGCCAGTCGCAATAACGCATTCGTTGAGATTCTTGCGTTCGCTGACGCGGATGCGCTTGCCGTTCAATTGCGCGCCATAACCACGGCTGGCAACGAATTCTTCGTGTCGAAGTGGGTCGACGATCACTCCATGTTCCAAATGTTTGCCTTTCAAGACCCCGATCGACACCGCGAAATGGGGAATGCTCTGAATGAAATTCAAGGTGCCGTCGAGTGGATCGATGATCCACGTATATTCGCTGTCCCCACCTTGTTCGCCAAACTCCTCGCCGAGAATCCGATGCTCGGGGTAGACCGCTTGAATCTGCTGAACGATGATCTCTTCCGCCGTTTTATCGACATTGGAAACGTAGTCGTTGGGTCCTTTCTCTTCAATGGTGAGTTCGTCAGGTCGATCCACTGAAAGCGCAATGAAATCTGCGGCTTTGCGCGCGGCGCGCAGAGCGATGTTAGCCATTGGTTGCATAGTTAGTTCCTGTCCGAAAATTGCCGTCCTGGACGGTTTCTTTCAGAAACCCGCCAAAACCCTACGGTTTTTGACTCGGACTCCTGTCCTCGGTTAGTTCGAGTCTCCTCATGGGACAAGAACTAGTTAGGGGAGGCAGGGCGCTTGAAAGTCGTTATGCTACCACGATCGTAAGTGTGTTGGTTGGACGCAGCGTGTTGGACAACGTGAGGATTGTATTGGTGGCGCCAAACCACCCTGGAAACATTGGCGCCAGTGCGCGTGCGTTGAAGAACATGGGTTTGTCGCGCCTCTGTCTCGTTCAGCCGAAACGATTTCCGGATCCGCAGGCGGATTGGCGTGCCGCAAGTGCATTGGACGTTTTGGATGCGACTGTTGTGTTCGATAGCGTTGCAGAGGCAGTGGCCGATTGCCATCTCGTGATAGGCACGAGTACTCGCTCTCGACGTATCCCATGGCCGGTTGTCGATGCAAAAGAGCTTGCCGTTCGCGTCCGTGGGCAAGATGAGAGGTCCCAGGTCGCCATTCTTTTCGGCCGTGAAGACAACGGTTTGACCAATGATGAACTCAAGCGCTGCCACTGCCATTTGCAGATTCCAGCGAACGCGCAATATCCGTCACTCAATTTGGCCATGGCTGTGCAAATAGTGACCTATGAGCTTTTCCAAACCACTATTGACTCCCAAGCCGCCCAGCCGTGGGATAGAAAGCTCGCGACTGCGAGCCAATTTGAAGCGATGTTGGCCCACCTGGAAGAAACGCTAACGAAGACGCAGTTTCTCGACGCGGACAATCCTGGCCAAACCATGACGCGCTTGCGTCGCTTGTTTTCCCGCGTGCAGCTCGACGAAACGGAGACCCAGATCCTCCGCGGCGTGCTGAAACATCTTGGGGCAGCCAAAACCGACGCTCTCGGCCCTTCACGGGAATAGTGGACCAAAAAAGTCGGGTATTGCATACTTTCGCTCCTTTTCTCTTGATGCTCAAATGCGACACACAATCTAATGCGACTAACGACTAAAGGCCGCTATGCGGTCACTGCGATGTTCGACATTGCCCTGCATGCGGATGACGGACCGGTGAGCGTAGCTGAAATCGCCGAACGGCAAGGGATCTCGGCGTCTTATCTCGAGCAGCTAGTAGGACATCTGAAGCGCTCAGGGTTGTTGGCAAGTCATCGTGGCCCGGGAGGCGGTTATTTAATTGGACGCGATGCTGACTCGATCAACGTATCGCAAGTGGTCACCGCGGTTGGCGAGGGCGTCGACGCAACACGGTGTGGCGGCAGTGCCAACTGTCAAGAAGGGCATATGTGTCTAACCCACGATTTGTGGGCTGCTCTATCAGCCGAAATCGACAGTTTTCTACAGGGCATCACATTGGGTGCTTTAGTGTCGGGTGAGACAGTCGTCGACCGACCTAAAATTGAAGAGTACTTGCGCGAATCACTCATCGCCTCGTCGCGAGCGGACTAGCGACCGGTCATGGTGCAACCCGTCTATCTAGACTACGCCGCGACCACGCCGGTTGATCCTCGGGTCGCGCATAAAATGAGCGACTATTTGCTGGTCGAAGGCGCTTATGGCAATCCGGCATCGCGCTCGCATGCTTATGGTTGGGTGGCGGAGGAAGCAGTAGAGGCTGCGCGCGCACAGATCGCTTTGCATCTCAATGCAGATGTGCGCGAAATCGTATGGACTTCAGGTGCAACGGAGTCGGACAACCTTGCTATTAAAGGCTTAGCCTATGGCGCTGCGAAGCGCCATATCGTCACTTGTGAGATCGAGCACAAAGCCGTGCTGGATACATGCCTATTCTTAGCATCCGAGGGCTTTGAGGTCACCTTGTTGAAGCCCGATGCGCATGGTCGCGTCGATGCATCACAAGTGGCCGATGCACTGCGCCCTGACACCTTGATGGTTTCCATCATGCATGTGAACAACGAGTTGGGAACGATCAACGACGTCGCCGCGATCGGTCAAGTTTGTCGCGATGTAGGCGTGCTGTTGCACGTGGATGCCGCGCAAAGCTTCGGTAAGTTGCCGTTGGACGTCAAGTCCATGCCGATCGATATGATTTCGATTTCCGGCCACAAGATATATGGGCCAAAAGGGGTAGGCGTCTTGTATGTGCGGCGCGATCCGCCAATCAAGTTGACTCCGCTGATCCATGGTGGCGGGCACGAAATGGGCATGCGTTCTGGCACGCTTGCGACCCATCAAATCGTTGGCATGGGCGAAGCGGCGGAGGTCATGCACGCCCACATGCATGAAGAACAAGCGCGTTTGTCGAGTTTAAGGCAGCGCTTTTTGTCCTATGTGAATCAGATTCCAGATATTAGGATCAACAGCCACCCCGATCACAACTTGCCGTCCATCTTGAATGTTGGGTTTGCCGACGTCGATGGTGAAACGCTGGTGCTAGCTTTGGACGATCTGGCCGTATCGAGCGGTTCGGCCTGTACGTCAGCATCGGTTGAGCCTTCCTATGTGCTGCGAGCGGTGGGCGTCGACGATGACATCGCACAAGCGTCGTTAAGATTCAGTTTTGGCCGATTCACAACCGAAGCCGATGTCGATCATGCTGGGATACGAGTACAAGAGGTCGTAGGCCGATTGCGCGGACCTTAAGCGTCAGTATACTACGCGCCCGCTAAGCCCTTAGTGTTTGTGGTGTTCCCTTTTATCTATGTTCGCATTGCGCATGTTCCGTGCGGTGCCCTAGGAGAATTCGATGGCTGTTGAACGTACGTTCTCGATCGTAAAACCCGACGCGGTTGCACGGAATCTAATTGGCGAGATCTATTCGCGATTCGAGAAAGCAGGACTAAATATTGTTGCTGCCAAAATGTTGCGCCTGAGCGAAGCGCAGGCAGAAGGGTTCTATGCTGAACACATCGGCAAACCCTTTTTCGCGGCGTTGTGTGAATATATGCGCTCGGGACCGGTTATGGTGCAAGTATTGGAGGGCGAAGACGCGGTGGCCACGAATAGACGCTTGATGGGGGCGACTAATCCGGCTGAGGCGGCGCCCGGAACGATTCGCGCGGACTTTGCCCATAGCGTAGACGCAAATGCCGTGCATGGTTCGGATGCATCGGAGTCGGCTGCTCGCGAGATTACGTTCTTTTTCGATGACGCGGAAATCCAACCCCGAGGCTAACTAACCTAGGTTTAGCTAATGAACGCGCCAACTAACCTATATGGTTTGGATCGGACCCAACTCGAGGCGTTATTCGTCGAGCAAGGACTGCAGCCCTTCCGTGGCCGCCAAATCATGAAATGGGCCTACCACCAGAACATCGTCGACTTTTCGGCAATGACTGATTTGCCGTTGCAGATGCGACAATGGCTCATAGCCAACGCCTGCTTTGGATTGCCCGACGTGGTCAAGTTTGATGAGTCACGAGACGGTACGATGAAGTGGGCAATAGACGTCGGGGGCAACAATCTCGTAGAGATGGTGGTTATTCCGTCCGGTGGCCGCAATACCCTGTGCGTGTCGTCGCAAGTCGGCTGCATGCTGGATTGCAGTTTCTGCGCCACAGGTAAGCAAGGATTCAACGGCAATCTCACGGCCGCCGATATTGTGGGACAGGTGGTCGTCGCCAATCAGCAATTGGCTAAACTCAACAGGCGTGTGACAAACGTTGTGTTAATGGGCATGGGCGAGCCATTGCTCAATTTCGATGCCGTGGTCACGGCGACCAACATCATGAAGGACGATATGGCTTTTGGCATTTCCAAACGTAGAGTGACGATCAGCACGGCAGGCGTGGTGCCCGCAATCTATGATTTGGCAAAAGTCACGGATTGTTCGCTCGCCATTTCGCTGCATGCGCCAACCGATGAATTGCGTGATGAACTGGTACCGATCAATCGCAAGTATCCATTGCACGAATTGTTGGCGGCGTGCGACCACTACGTCCGACATTTAGGCCCGCCGCGTAAACTGGTAATTGAATATACATTGATGCGCGGCGTGAATGATCAGATCGAACACGCGCGAACTCTAGCCCGCTTACTGAAGCGGATACGTTGTAAGATTAATCTGATACCGTTCAATCCGTTTCCGGCATCTGGCTATGAGCGACCAACTATGGCAAGCATTCGCGATTTCCAAACCCATTTGATTGAGCAGGGGTATTCGGCGATGTTGCGGACGCCGCGCGGCGACGACATCGATGCAGCGTGTGGTCAATTGGCAGGCCGGGTCCAGGACCGCACGCGTCGGCAGAGCCGCTATCGCGAGAAGTTGATAGCGGTCGAGGCGAACTGATCAACGGACAAGATGTGCGGAGATGATCACCGAGATTGTCACTAAAACTTTTGACCAGGAAGGGATTTATGATGAATTCTGAACGGACGAGCGGCCATGGATACGGTCTGGCCGCGATTGTCGGGGTGAGCCTGTTGTTAGCTGCATGTATCACCGTGACCACGGGGGGGTTGCCGCCGCCGGCGCCCGAAGCGGCCCGTGTTCAAGCGCAACTGGACTTGGCGCGGGGCTATTTAGGGACCCGCAACTACACAAACGCCAAGGGTCCGTTGCAAAACGCCTTGGGGATCGACCCGCGCAATGTCGAAGCGCACGTGTTGACTGGCTACTTATACCAAGGAGAACAAGACGTGGATCTTGCAGAGTTCCACTTTCGGACTGCGTTGGAAATCGAACCAGATAATGCCCAAGCGGTGAATAACTATGGAACCTTCTTGTACGCTATGGGTCGGTACCAAGAATCGTTGGTACCGTTGCGTGAATTGGTTCAGGACCCGACCTACAGAGCGAGAGCTCAGGCGTTTGAGAATCTTGGCTTGGCACTACGCCAAGTCAATGACAATGAAGAGGCCAAAGCTGCGTTTACCAGAGCACTTGAATTGAATTTCAACCAAGTCCGTTCAAGTTTGGAGCTTTCCGAAATGGCCTACGAAGACGGCGAGCTGAAGTCGGCTGTAGAGTTTTATGAGAGTTATCGGCGCGGCGCGCAACAAAATGGCAATAGTCTTTGCTTGGGGATGAAGCTAGGGGCCGCAGTAGGCAATGCGGATCAAGTAGCGAGTTACGGACTAGCACTCAAGCGGCTGTTCCCGGATCAGGCGGATCAATGTCAGGTGAAGAGCTAGGACCCCAAGGTGGCGATGCAGTCGCATCGCCTGGCGAAGTGCTTGCTGCGGCGCGAGAAGCTGTAGGGGTCACGCATCGCGAGGTTGCTGAAGCGCTGAATTTGCCGATCCGAACGGTCGAAGCGATCGAGAACGATGACCCGGCGCATCTACCGGCCCAGGTGTTCACGCGCGGATATATCCGTGCTTATGCAAAGCTCCTAGAGATCGACCCAGAACCCTTGCTCGCTGCGATAGACCCGGGTGAGCAAGAGCCGGTTCAAGCAACGTCGGCCCAAATAGGGTCAGGTTCGGTGTTTAGCCTGGGGAGTGATCCGATTGCTGTCGTTTCGCCGAAGCCCCGCATTAGCCTGCAATATCTGATGTATGTATGCGCGAGCCTTGCGGTCATTATCATTTGGGCTTTCGTTTTTTTTTCGTTGGGCGGGGCTGACGAGCCAGTCGATAACCCACAGCCGCCAACACAGGATGTCTCGTCTGAGGCGGCAAAGATTGGCGTGCCAACGATCGGCGTTGGGGACGGGGCACCAACGATTGGCGCGCCATTACTTCGCGGAGACGAATCGCGGGTCGTGCAGTCCGACCAAGATTTGCCTAATAGTGAGAATGCCGAGGTTGCACTACCGGTTGTAGCCTCACAGGTAGATGACAGCGTGCAAGTCCCGGTGCCCGAGACACAAGAGTCTTCTATCGCGCCGGTGGCACTGGCCGACGAATCAGGCCCGGCATCACAAGTATTCGACGGTCCACGACGGCTCACCGGGAGCGGGGACGACCGTCTGACGCTTTCGTTCAGCCAAGATTGTTGGCTGGAGATCAGTGAACCGGACGGGATTGAGCTGTTTGCCGATTTGGGGCGCGCGGGGCAAACGCTCTCCTTCATTGGTGGGGGCCCATTCCGGGTAAAACTGGGGTATGCCCCGGGCGTCGAAATGGAATACAACGCTGAGGTTGTTGCGCTTGCTGCCCACACGCGTCGAGATATGGCAAATCTGGTCGTGGGACGCGAGCCTGGTGTCCGGTAAATATCTTTCGTTTCTCCTTTCTATCTAATTCGTTGCATAAAGAGAGCATATGGTACAAGCGGTCAGAGGGATGCGAGACGTGCTGCCGCAAGAGGGTCGGCGCTGGCGCACCGTTGAGGATGCGTTGCGCGTTGTGTTGTCAGGCTTCGGCTACGAAGAAGTTCAATTGCCGGTGCTCGAATTCACGGATTTGTTCGCGCGTGGCGTGGGTGAAGCGACTGACATCGTCGAGAAGGAGATGTACTCGTTGCAGGACCGCGACGGCGATAGCTTAACTTTGCGCCCGGAAGGCACGGCGGGTTGTGTGCGGGCCTTGAACGAGAACGGGTTGCTCTACAACCAGACGCAAAAGGTCTTTTATACCGGCCCAATGTTCCGCTATGAGAAGCCGCAGAAAGGCCGCTATCGACAATTCTCTCAAGTCGGTGCCGAGGCATTTGGGTTTGCGGGGCCGGACATTGATGCAGAGCTGATCTATCTGTGCGCGCGGGCTTGGCAAGAACTTGGAATTGTCGATCACGTCAAGCTGCAACTGAATACGCTTGGGTCTGGTGAAGCGAGGGTGCGCTATCGCGACGCGCTGGTCGCCTATCTGCAACCGTTACACAGCGAATTGGATGAAGACAGTCAGCGGCGGCTCGAGACCAATCCGATGCGCATCCTCGACAGCAAAGACCAGAAAACTCAGTCGTTGTTGACCCAGGCACCGCGGCTGCCTGACTTTGTCGATGACGCCAGTCGCGCCCACTTCGACGGCTTGTGCAAGCTCCTCGGCGAGCTGAATGTTCCATTCGAGATCAATCCGGGTCTGGTTCGGGGTCTGGACTACTACACCCATACGGTATTCGAGTGGGTCACTGATATGCTCGGGTCGCAGGGTACGGTATGTGCCGGCGGTAGGTACGATGGATTGGTCGAAAAACTGGGTGGTAAATCGACGCCTGCGGTTGGATTTGCGGTCGGTCTAGAGCGCGTTATGCTACTGCACGAGGTTGTCAATCAGGCAACCACCCAGCCTGTCGATGTTTACGTGTGTTGGTTGAGCGAAAGCTGTTTTATCCAGGCAATGACCGTCGCGGAGCGCTGTCGCGATATGCTCTCCCAAGCCAAAGTCCGTGTGCATATGGGTGGTGGTAATCTCAAGAAGCAAATGAAAAAAGCAGATGCGTCTGGTGCAACGTTGGCGGTGTTAATTGGCGAAGACGAGATCGCCGCCGGCGAACTCACGATTAAGCATTTGCGTGATCAACAGATAGGCCAGTCGCGGCTACCCCTCGAAGAGGCGCTGCGCCTGGTTGTGCAATCGAGCTCGGATTTGCTTTAAGTCTTGGCCTCTTGTGAGAGAATGCATCGCCCCAAACTGTCGCCGACTCTTGGGGAACTAATTAGTTTCTGTCCAGAATACGCAGTATCTGGGCGGAGGCTTTGAGCGCAGGACAGCGCGACCTAAAAACCGTAGGTTTTTGGGAGGTTTCCGTAAGGAAAACGTTGGGAAGAAGATGGCCTGCGCCAATGGTAGATTGGCGAGATGCCATTTCTGGACAGAAACTAACTAGTGTGCGTCCCAAATACTCAGTATTTGGCGATGCGCACTTCGAGGGAGCGCCTGCGCCGGGGCAGGATTGCCGCGATGGCAATGTGGGGACAGCAACTAATTAGCAATGACCAGGGTTAGAGGAAATACGGGTGTCTGAAGATCTCAGTGAAGAAGAGCAACTTGCGCGGCTAAAGACGTGGTGGGGAGAGAACGGTACAACACTTGTTGTGGCGGTCGTTGTTGCTGTGGCGACCGTCGCGGGCTGGCAATGGTACGACACGTACAGCGAAACGCAGATGCATGAAGCATCCGATGCATACGTGTCGTATCTAAGAGGGGAAGACGATGCGGTCAATAATATCACTGCTGATCACGAGGGAAGTGCTTTCCACGTGCTAGTACTGTTCGACCAAGCCAAAGAGGCCGTGCAGGAGGGTGACCTTGTACAAGCCGAAGCGTTGCTCGAAGCTGCTGTTGAATTGGATAGCGGCGCCTTGCTTGGCGATCTAGCGCGCATCCGTCTGGCGCGTGTACAGCACGGGCTTGATCGCAGCGATGCAGCTTTTGCCACCTTGCAAGAGGTCAAGAGCACCGGCTACCGGGCGTTCGCGCTCGAAGTTAAGGGTGATATCCACAGTGCGTTGGGCGAACTGGAAGCGGCGTACCAATCGTATCAAGCCGCGGTCGATGCATTGCGCGAAGGCGAAGAGCGGACGATTTTGAGTATGAAGCTAAACAATGCGGCACCTTATGAAGGAGAATTTTTCCAACCTCAGAATTCACTAGCCGATGCGCTTGAAGCGGCACAGGAAACTTTGGGGGCCGCGATAGAAGGTGAAGATACTAATGAAACGACCGTTGCGACAGATAGCGCAAATGACACGCCTACACCGCTACCGAGCGACGATGCCAGCGCTTCCGAGGAAACTGATGGCAACTAAACCTATACCTAAGCGATGGCCGCTATTGGTCATTACAAGCCTGCTGCTTGGCGGATGCAGTTGGTTCACCTGGCTGCCTTGGGTTGATGACAAAACGGCCGTGGAAGTTTCTACCGATCCGTTCCCGTTGGTTAAGTTCGAGGAGGAAGTCGATCTTGATCGATTGTGGCGAGCGAGCGTCGGTGATGGGCTGGGCAAGAAATACTTGCGACTGTCCCCGGCGGTGGTCGCCGACCGGGTCGTCGCGGCTGACGGTTATGGGAACGTCGAGGCGTTTGATCGATTCAAAGGCAAGTCCGTATGGCAAGTGAATTTCCATGAGCTCGACCGAGGCTTTTTTGACGCGCTAAATTTCATGGACCGCCGTGACCCGAGTTTTGTTAGTGGTGGGGTCGGTATTGGCGGTGGAATGGTGCTTATTGGCACGACATTTGGTGAGCTAATCGCACTGTCTGCAGCAGACGGCTCGATGGTCTGGCGTGCGCCGGTTGACACCGAAATCGTATCTGTACCGAGCGTGGGGGACGGTTTGGTATTCGCTCAGTCAATCAATGGACGGTTGATGGCACTCGATGCCGAGACCGGCGAGATCGTTTGGAGCTATGACAATCAGGTGCCAGTGTTGACCTTGCGCGGTACTAGCTCACCTGTTTTTGATGCCGGGGTTGTCTATACGGGGTTTGCCAATGGCAAAGTCATTGCTCTACGCGCCTCGAATGGCGAACCCATCTGGGAGCACCGCGTAATGCTTCCGGAAGGGCGTTCCGAGCTTGAGCGTATGGTTGATGTCGACAGTAGTCCACTAGTCAAGGGCCCGTCCGTGTATGCCGCGGCCTACCAAGGTCGGATAAAGAATCTGTCCCGGCGTGATGGGGGTCCGCGTTGGGAGCATGATATTTCGACCCACTTAGATCTCGCCGAAGGTTATGACCAGGTATATGTTGTTGATGATAACGATGTCGTCCATGCAATCGATCAAAACTCGGGCGAGATCGTGTGGACCCAGGAAAGTTTCAAGTATCGCCAGCTCACGCCTCCAACGGCTTTTTCAAACTACATCGTTTTCGGCGACGCCGAAGGTTATTTGCACGTCATTGCGCAACGCGATGGCCGCTTGCTCGGACGGCGTAAAATAGATGGTGATGGGATCCGTTCAGGCATCGCGCTTGCTGACGGCACGCTGTATGTGTTGGGGAACTCTGGCAAGCTCAACGCAATTGACATTCAGTTGAGGTAAGTGGTGACAATCCATGGCGCGACGGTCCACGGCGCCGCCACCGTCGCATTGGTCGGACGGCCCAACGTTGGTAAGTCGACGATATTCAACAAGTTGACTCGTACCCGAGATGCACTGGTGGCCGACGTGCCTGGTTTGACGCGGGACCGGCGCTATGGCCGCATGCTGTTAGACGAGCGCGCGGTCACGCTGATAGATACAGGTGGGCTCTTTGGCGATCATGACCTAGCCGAAGTGCTCAGTGCGCAAACCCAATTGGCAATTGCCGAAGCTGATCTCGTGCTCCTCATTCTCGATGGCCGCGAAGGCATCACGTCAACCGATGAGGAGGTCGTGGCCTACCTACGACGCGAAGACGTCGTGTTCGTTCCGGTCATCAACAAAATAGACGGTGTTGCGGAGCATGCGATCACAGGGGAATTCGCGCGCTTTGGCTTTGCTGCGGATCAGCGTATTTCAGCCACACACAATCAGGGTTTGGCGACTCTGCGCGAAACGATTGAAGGCGCGTTGGGTCCAGAGTCTCATGATGAGGACCCATTTCTTGGACGGCCAGGGGTCAGAGTTGCGATTGTGGGTAGACCGAATGTTGGCAAGTCGACCTTGGTCAATCGCTTGCTCGGCGAGAATCGTCAGGTCGTCTTCGATATGCCGGGCACCACCAAGGATGCGATCGATATCCCGTTTACCCGCGACGGCACAGACTATGTGTTGATCGATACGGCGGGCGTGCGCCGCAAGGGTAAAGTGTATGAGACGACAGAAAAATTTTCCGTCGTCAAAGCGTTGCAGGCGATGGAACGCGCGGAGGTCGTCATTCTGGTTTTCGATGCCACCGAAGGCGTCGTTGATCAAGATCTGCATGTGCTCAACTATGCCTTGGAAGCAGGCGCAGGATTAGTCGTGGCGGTGAATAAGTGGGATGGACTGAGTGAGGGAGACCGGGACCATGTTCTGCACACCCTGGATCGCAAATTGGCATTTATTCCGTGGGCTCCCGTCAAGCGCATATCGGCACTTCACGGAACCGGTGTTGGCCACCTATTGCTAGAAGTCGACAAGGTCTATGCGGCCGGCGAGTTCGATGTATCGACATCCATGTTAACAAAGCTATTGGAGGGTTTGGTTGGCTCGCACCCTGCGCCGTCGATACGAGGTCGGGCTATAAAATTGAAAGTTGCGACCCGTGCGGGCAATCATCCACCGCACATTACGATCCATGGCAATCAAACCGACTCCCTGCCGGCAAGCTACAAACGCTATCTGCAGAACGGTTTTCGCGAAGCGCTAGATTTGGTGGGCAATCCGGTCAAGCTAGAATTCAGGGGCTCAAAGAATCCTTATGCGGGCAAACGCAACGCTCTAACGGATCGACAGCAGCGACGCCGGCGGCGTGTCATTCAACATCGGAAGAAGCGCTGAGGGTGCTTGCGAACGCTTGCATGAATGCTCCGGGGTCAACACGATAGCCATTCAAGCTCACAGACCAATGCAGGTGCGGCCCTGTCGCGCGCCCAGTAGTCCCAACTAGACCGATCACATCACCTTGGGCGACAACCTCGTCGACAGCCACTTTGTGTTGCGAAAGGTGACAGTACATGGTGATCAAGCCCTGCCCATGGTCGAGAAAGATCGTGTTGCCATTAAAGAACAAATCGTCGGCCAGACGCACGGTTCCAGGCGCCGGGGCAATGATCGGCGTACCTCGATCGGCCGCGATGTCCAACCCCGAGTGAGGGCTCCTAGGCTGGCCGTTGAAAAATCGGCGATGGCCATACAGGCTGGTTGTGATGCCGTTTAACGGTAAGACAAAGCTACGATCGAAGCTTAGCGTTGGCGTCACACTATCGTATAGGCGGCGTTGCCGGGCGGCCTCGTCGCGAATGCGCTCGAGGTCCTGGGCGGGTGGATCGACTTTTGTCGTATCCACGATGGTGATGTGTTGCTCAGAGTATTGTTTTGACCGGACGGCAAACGGATGCGACTCGGGTGTTCCATTGAGCCTGTAGTGGATCTCGTTTGTCCCGGCAGTCTCGGTAATGGGGATACCGACGATCGCTTGTCCGTTGTGCGTGAATACTGGTCGATTCCGGTAGGAGAGCGATTGTGCGCCCTCGGGCACAATCCAGCGGTAAATCCCACCCGGGACGGCGTCGGCAAGAACAATCTGCGAAACGCTGAGTAGTGTCCACACCGTTAACGTTTTAATGGACCAACGCTTCATCACCTTGGTGGTCCCAGCGATGTTCCACGCGCGAATATGCTTGCCCGGGCGCGGCACGCTGAGGGCTCTAAAAACCAACTCATGAGCTCGGGTTCTCCAAGACGTTGCCAACGTCCACCGCGTCAATGGTTGAGGTGAAAGCACCGTCTGCAAGGTGCGTGACCACCGATTGCCCAGTTTGGGTTTGGCTGGCAGATGTAATCACGAGCCGAGATGACTCGTCTCTCACGACAGCATAACCGCGCGCTAACGTCGGTAGCGGACTGACGCTCGTCAGCATCCGTGACAGATTGCTGAGATCACGTTTGTTACGAGTCAACAAGCGTTCAGTGCTGTTCGTCAGCTGGATTGCATAGTTGGCGACGTTTGATCGCAATTGTTCGAGACGTCTTTGCGGGCCCAACGCCTGCAATTGGCGCCGCAACGACTCTAATCTAGCTTGTAATCGGGCCAATTGGTGGCGGGTTGCAAGATGCACGCGCGAAGCGGCGTCGTCCGTTCGCTGATGCGCTTGCTCGATGGCAGCTTGGGGGCTGATAAGCCCACGGCGTAGGTTTTCCAATGTGAGCGAGGACACTTCGCGATAGCGTCGCCATGCGCTTTGGATGTCGCGCATGTACGTGCTGAGGACGTCCTGGACTTCTTGTTGATGCGGTACTGTCATCTCAGCGGCGGCCGACGGCGTCGGCGCCCGCACGTCGGCGACGAAATCGGCGATAGTGACGTCTATCTCGTGCCCAATGGCACTAATGGTCGGGACTGGGCACGCCGCTATCGCGCGGGCCACGCTTTCTAGATTAAATGCCCAAAGATCTTCCAGCGAACCACCACCTCGCGCTACGACCACCACGTCGACGTCGAGCCCGGAAACTTGGCC
>Ga0114999_10003478_pt1 | contig 19699 bp, 13 predicted proteins | sample ArcticOcean_MG_C_3_FD_89820 | JGI IMG/M metagenome (GOLD analysis project Ga0114999, IMG submission 89820) | Marine microbial communities from western Arctic Ocean - ArcticOcean_MG_CB8_126 | ecosystem: Environmental > Aquatic > Marine > Oceanic | place: Arctic Ocean: Canada Basin | collected...
CTCTCCGGCCGGACATCCTGCCGGCTGGCAATTTCAACAATGTTGCCCAGGTACATCACGGCTACCCGGTCGCAGATATGTCGAACCGCACCGATATCGTGAGAAATGTAAAGAAAAGTTTGCCCGTGCTCTGTCTTCAGATCCACAAGGAGGTTGAGAATCTGTGATCGAATAGAAGCATCTAAAGAAGCCAGTGGCTCGTCAGCCACAATAAACGTTGGCTCAACAGCTAGAATTCGAGCAATGCCCACCCTGCGCCGCTCACCGCCGCTCAGTTCAGAAGGATACTGATCTAACTTGTCTTTTTGGAGATTTACTGACGCTATCAGATCCAAAAGTTTGCTCGCCACATCGCAGGCTCGGCTGTTGTCCTGTTCGTTCGGTTGGCCCAGTCTGGTTCCTACCTGGACCGCTTCGGACAGGATCTCCCGGACCTTCATCTGTGGATTCAGCGCCGCATAAGGGTCCTGAAAAATCATCTGCATCTTCTTGCGCATCCGCCGCATCTCTCCCGGCTTCAGCGTCAGAAGATCACGGCCTTCGAAGTAAATTCTACCTTCTGTAGAATCCGTCAACCGGAGGATACAGCGTCCGAAGGTCGTTTTTCCACACCCGCTCTCTCCGATCAGCCCCAGTGCCTCTCCTTTTTGAATTGTAAGGTTGACTCTGTTCAAGACAGAAACCATATGCTTTTTGCGATTTAGAAAAGCAGTTACCGTCCGTTTCTCAAATTTCGGGAACCGTTTGACCAGCCCTTCCACACGGACCAGCACCCGATCGTGGTGTATGGCTTCAGACATGCGAACTTTCCTCATCGGGTTCATCATAGAAGTGCCAGCAACGAATGCCACTACTCTCAGCGGTTTTGACCAGAGGTGGCTCTTTCAAAGGACACTGTGCGAGCCACCTTGTTCCTGCTCCCCGATCTCCCTCCTGAGTTCTCCAGTTCTGATAGACCTGGCATCTGGGGTGAAAACGGCACCCCGGAGGCGGATTCTTGGGATCAGGGACCTCCTTTTCGATAGCGCGAAGCCCTTCCATCCTCCGCATAGGATCGCAATTGACCGAAAGAAGAGATTCAAGCAAAGCTTTTGTATAAGGATGCTTCTGTTCCACCTGCGGATCGACCATACGTTTCCGGGGGCCGTGCTCAACAATCTGACCGCAGTACATTACCGCAATATCGTCTGCCAACCGCGAAATCATTCCGATGTCGTGGGAAATAACAATGATCGTGGTCCCATACCTCTTCTGAAGACTTTTCAACAGATTCACAATTTGGGCCTGGACCGTTGCGTCAAGTCCGGTTGTCGGCTCATCGGCAATTACCAAGCTGGGATGGCCCCCCAGAGCCATTGCGATCATTACCCGCTGGCACATTCCTCCGCTTAGATTGTGGGGATAAGCTTCAATGACATCGTCTGCCTTTTTGATACGCACCTTCTTGAGCCACTTGACGACGTCTTGCCATTTCCGAATCGTCTCAGGCATATTCGCCGACGTACCGTTTTCGACCGTCTCTACAAGTTGCTCACCTACCGTCCAGAACGGATTGAGGGATTTCTGCGGGTCCTGGAAAATCATCGATATTTTTCGCCCCCAGATACCCCTGTACGTCTCCTGAATCTGTTTGCGCCACGCCTTCATATCCTTCGAAATCTTGCAGATCTCGCCGTCGGAGCCCAGTTCCACAAGGGTTGTCTCTTCAAGCGGATGTGCCAGGTTCTCTACCTTCCCTTTATCTCGAAATAGGATTCGCCCTTCGATGACCCCCGGGAAGTTGTCCGCCAACCCCAGGATCGATCGAGCCATTACAGATTTTCCGCTTCCCGATTCACCCAGAATTCCGAGAACCTTCCCCTTTCGGACATTCAGATCTACACCGTCCACGGCACGCACCATACCTGTCGGCGTCGAAATGTACGTCCTCAATCCTTCTACTTGTACCAGAAGTTCATCTTCCATCTCGCCATCGGGCACTTCTGCCATAGCTGATATAAGTTTTTTCACCCGCGCCCGTCCTGGAGCCTCAAACGATCGTTGAAATACCTCGCAAGTTCCAGAAACAACCACGCGGAACCAGCAATACTCATAATTGGGAAGAGCGGTTGAAAATGAAAGTCCGCAAGCCCCATATTCCAGTCTCTGGCTATTATATTGAGATCCTCTGTTTGCCGTAACCAGCACCAGGAATAACGAAATCCTTGCTGAATCACCATACCCCAACTGATCATCCCATCCTGCATTTTCCGGAGCATCAACCCCCAGCTTACAACCGGGTACTCTACCCCTAACTTCAGGAAGGTCAATGTAGTTTCCACCATAATGGCCTGGCCCATTATATATGCGCCCTGCACCAGGATTATGGGGAGGCATTCGGACCGGATGATATGTTTCCCGATAATCCGACGATGACTCAAACCTAGCGCCACCGCCGCTTCGATGAACGTCCGTTCCTTAAGTGCCAGGATTTTCCCTCGAATCATCTCTGCCAGTTTAGGGGCACTGAAGACACCAAAAAGCGCCATAAGGATAACCAGATTCCAATTGGTCATCCGCCCCAAAAAAAACATTTCGATAAAAATCATCGATAACAACAGCAACAACAGAATGGGGAAAATTTGAAGCACCTGGAACACGGCCAATACCACGTTCCGAGGCCATCCAGAGCAATATCCGCTGAGCACACCCAAAACCGTTCCGGCCAGCAGAAACACAAATGTGCTGAGAGTACTCATCAACAAACTCGTCTGCGCTCCGAAAACCAGTTGAGTCAAAACATCCTTCCGATTCATGTCGGTTCCGAGAGGATGCGCAAAGCTGATGGAACCCCAGCGTTCGTTATAGCGATGATGAGGGTTTCCACCGCCCCAGGCTTCAGGGATTGTGGAAAGCAGAGCCGACCCAATGAAGAGCCCCAGGCAAATCGCCAGCACCGACCTACGAACTCCACTGTGCTTGATGGCAGACGAAACGCCTCCCATCTCAAGCGTCCTCATCCCTTTCAGCGCCAGTTTCACGGATATCTCCTGGATTCTTAAATCGGCCACTAATTTCCAACCGCAATCTTCCATACTTGCCAACTATACCTGCAGCTATCCTTCTGAAATCCTGGGATCCAGGTAGATTCGGAGAGCTCCCGAGATAAAGTTGACAAAAATCAAGCCTCCGACGATCACCGTGGCCACTCCCATTGTCAGATTGACATCCCTCGGTTGGGTCTCGATTGCTTTAACGATATTGTATCCCAACCCAACATAGGAGCAAACCCATTCCAGCACGATCGTTCCTCCGACCAGTATGGGAATTTTTGAACTTGTTACGTTGATCAGGGACACAAGAGTCTCTCTTGCGCCATGGCGCACACGGCTGCTGCCGCGTGCCATCGCAGCAACCACATATTCCTGTGAAAAAATGCGCCGCAGCTCTTCTCTGAGTACGGATGTATAATCGCTGAGCGTTCCGTTCCCAAGAGCAAGAATGGGCAGCATCCAGAATGAAAAGGAACCGATTTGACCGAAGATCGCCACAAACAGAAGACTAAGGATCACAATGTGGAATCCCGAGAGAAAATTGACCAGATAAAATCCTATGCTGACCCCTCGACTTTCGGGCCATACCAGCATTGAAATGACCAGAACCAGAGAAATACACAGAGAAAGTGTAAGGCTGCCAGAGACAAGCGTAAAAGTAACAATTGAGCTGCTCCAGAGCTTTTCTGCGATCGGCCCTCCGCCCACGTCATATCCTGGGAAATGTACCAGCCACTTCCAATACCCCGATAGCAACCACCTCCGGGGAAGCAGGTGCGCCCGAACTGCGGCCAGCAATTCTTCAGGAGAGGGTGCGTGTAGAAATGCGGCTAAAGATTCAACAGTCTGGCCATTCCCTTTCACTTCACCCAGGGTATAAAAGATTACAGGTAAACGATTCAGGTTACCTTCCTTAATAAAAGCAGCAAGTGAACTGGCCCTTCCCCCGACAGCCTCCAAGGAAATAAGCACAAGCTGGACCTTTGACGTAATCTCGGTTTCCTGCTCGCGGGACCTTGAGTGGAAGGCCTCTAGCATTTGCTTTGCTTCCCCTTCATTCCTCGTCAGAACCAATTTATATCCGGCTTCCTGAAGTGTCGTCAGGCACTGATCTGTAGAGACTTTGCCCCCTACAACCAGGATTCGATCCGCTCCCCAGCCACCCGGAGTGAAATAGAGTGCTGCGAACACCACGAAAGTGGTGACCAGAAACAAGCCAAGCGCGCGTCCTGCAATGAGCGTAATAGATAGTATTGTTTCCCACGTTTCCGCGACTTCTGGTTGTTTCGTCATTTCTCCAAATACCAATCATTGATGTACGTAAAAAAGTAGAGCGGATGGACTTCTATGAGGCCTGTCATCGAACGGAGTCTGGTCGTATAAGCGAGGTTCGCATTCAACGTCCACAGGAATAAATAGGGACACTCTTCGTTTAGTATGCTATGGAGTTGCTGCCCGATTGCTCGCCTGGACTGCTCATCGCTTTCCGTCCGGAATTTCTGCAAATAGTCCTCAACAATCCCATCGTAAAACTCAATAAAGTTGAACATGCCTGGCGCCTGATGCTCCCTGGAAAAAAGAGGGTAAATATTGCTGGCTTCGTCGAACTTCCAGGTAACGTAGGTAATGTCAAAATTGTGATTCCTGCGTACAGCCTCCGTATACAGGTTATTTCCCAGCCATCGAATTTCTACACTCACACCAATCTGGCTGAGTTGGGTCTGGAAATCCTGACAGACCTCTTTGTCCGCTGATGGCATCGTTTTGCTGAGCACCATATTGAGACGGACTGGTTTTCCATTGTAATCCAGGGTACCGTCTCCGTCAGCATCAACGAATCCAGCCTGCGCAAGCAAGCTTCGGGCCTTGTCGAGGTTGTAGTCTTTAGGGTCTATATTGAAATTGTAGTACGGGCTGCTCACAGGGAAAGGTCCAGAAATCAATTCCCCCTGGCCGGTATAGTGAGCCTCCAGGGCCTCGGCGCGGTTGAAGGCGTGGGTAAGAGCCTGACGAACCACTTTGAATTTGAGAAATTCGTTGGTAGATCGAAAAGCTAGACCAGACCAGGACTGAGGAGCGTAGGGCCGGACCTCAACGTTACTCGCGTTAACCAGAGTACCCACGTCAATTGCTCGTACTACAGGATCCAGATCGACGGCACCGCTTCTCACGAGGGCCCCGTGGAGATTATCCTGCTCGTCCACCACCATTGTGACGCCTGTTAGGAGTGGTTTCCCCGGGTGGTGATAGTGTGGATTAGCCTTCAATTCTACGTGAGCTTGATCGCTCCTCACATACATAAAAGGTCCCGATGCGGTGGGAAGCCGGCAATACGGATTCTCTTTGGTCAAATAAGGCTGACCGACAGCGTGTCTGGGCAAAAGATAAAACCGAAGCTGTGCACCCAGCTTCGTTCCCAATCTGGTCGGGTCGGTAGGAACATTGTGAAGTACGAACCCAGCCTGATTCCCATGAACATCGATCCGCTCGATGTTCTCAAATTGCGCAATGTTTGGGTAGTTCGAACGAGGATCTTTGTAGATGTTGACTGAATATTTCACATCCTCAGCTGTAATTGCCCTGCCATCTTGCCACATCAACCCCGGCCGAAGCTGAATCTGCACGGTGCTTCCATCCACGATATCGGAACTCGAAGGCAACGCAACGGCCATATCAGGTGTGGGATCTCTTTGCAGGTCATAAGTGTAGAGGCCCGAGAAAACCAATGTACTCAGCCGAACTCCGATGGCTTCACCACCTGCAGTCACAGGATCAAACGATTGCGGCATTTCATTTTCAATATAGCGGAGCGTGCCGGAGGGCTGAGCCCAGGACGGGTTGATACACAGAAATCCGCACCAGGTCGCGATACAAATTACACGCCAGAATTCCATACTCAACAACTCCTTTATCTAAGCCTGCAATTATCCATCGTAGACATGGGTCAATAAAACGCCAAATAACTCGTTTTGCTCACGGGAATGTCGAAACAGTAGCGGCAAGATCGAAACCCACTGTCAGGAACAACAATCTGGAGTCCATTATGAGGATAAATCGATGACCAAGATCGGATCATATTCAGCTTGTTACTGGCCCGGTCCGAGGATTCCATCCCCTACTCGCGACGCGGAAATCAATTGATTTGCTTGCTGATACAGTGTCATAATTGGGTAAAACCGTTCCCTTTCCCCCTTGCCACTCAACTGCATGCCCGCCAAAACTCTTTGGGCGTCGGTCAGTTTTCCGCTGACAAAGTAGCAGTATGCCATATCGAACAGAAAAGGGAGGCTATTGGGGGACGGATCCGAATTGGTTGAACTTTTGTAGAGTTTTATCTGAAGTGGTAGCATTTGCCTTCCCAGGAGGCTGTCCTCAGGGAACGAGTACACGGCGACTGACAGCTTGCCAACAGTCCGTCTGTAATACTCCTGATCAAGATAGGACAGATGCCGATAGCTCTTCGAAGTCAAATCCTTCAGCACAGTGTCCAGCGCCGTCTCGGCCTCTTCAGCATCAGGTGTCAAAACGGCCAGTAGAACCGCACGATCTGCCCTAACTGCCAGGTCAGCCAGTTCTGTCCCCGCGTACTTTCGCCATATCGCCTCCGCCTCATCTTGCCTCTGAAGATGATAGAGCCCACGTGCCCGACCCGCATCTGCCAGCGGCCGAATGAGAACCATATCCGCGTCTTCTTCCCATCCGCTGCCAGCAGCGATCACATCCAGAAAGCCTGAAAAATCCTGTTCTGCCTGCTTGAACTTCCCCAAACTCAGCCGCAACTCTCCCCGCAGATATCGGCCCATTACAGTCTCATAGCCCAACTCCCTGCCGGAGATCGCTTCGCCAAAAGCCTCCTCGGCGGCCTGAAAGTATGTGCGGGCAAAAATACGCCAGGGAAACGCCGTATAATATTCGATTGGTAGGTTTTTTACCTCTCCGGACTCCAGCTTGAGACGAAACATTTCTCGATGCAACGGTGTTATGGCATCGTAACGGTCCAGCAGCTCCCTGGCTCGCTTGTTGTTCCCCAATTCGGCTTGGATCCCCGCAAGCGCTACCCCCGCAAGCCTTGAAACCAGACTATGATCATCGACAAGCACAGCATCCGAGCTCTCATCATATTCGGAAGCGATGCGATCGAATTCAAGCCCTCGGTCCAACAACATCCAATCACGAAGACGCACCAGTGCATCCGCATTGGATGAGACAGGAGTACCTTGCTTCTCTCCGAGCGCAAGGCGGCTCATTTGAAGGAAAAGGTCCACGCAAGTTTGGAACTCCGTTGGAAGCCGATCACGGTTCAAGCCGCTGAAAATTCTGACAGCTTCGGAAAATTTACCCAGTTCGTAACTACAAATTCCCAGAAAAAAGGATGGCACCGTAGATGAGGAGAAACCCATCCGGTCATATCCCCGGTATTCCACGTGTAGGCCGAACCGGAAGAGACTATAGTAAAATGCACCCATTTCCTGGTAAAGCCATCCCCGTTCAAAGGCCCAACGAGGGCCAGTTCTAGGCTTTTGGGATAGGATTGCGCTGGCCTCCTGAAAGCGATTCTGGCGAACCATCGCACGAAACTGCTCCAGGTCTTCTTCCTGTACAGGTTGTTCTCCTGCTCTCTGTACATCTGATGCACAATGGAGATTACACACCAGCACCGCAGCCAGGAAAAACCTGGAAAACCTCGTTATCATTTTCTCATCCAATACAGATAGTCCACAATTCGACCCTCAGCAGGTGAAATCTGCTGAGGGTCTTCAAAGTTAATACCAAACAGCGATCTGACCTCTTGCTGTCTCAATTCTGGTATTATATTCTTCTATCAGACCTCTAGATTTGGCAATGCGCCTGAACCTTGTCCAACGATCCTTGAGATTATTGAGGCGGTTGAGATCCTTGTTGCCCTGTTTGACCGCCTCCTGTTCATAGAGTTTGTGCTCTGCGCTTGCCCGATAGTAATAGGCGCTGACGAATTTCTCTTTTTGCTTCTGAGGGTCTGGATCCATCTGATGTATGTACGGCTCAAGCCGTTTGAACCAGATCAGGGCTTTGGGGAACATCTCGAGTTCGTAATTCAACGTCATCACCCGGTAGGCAAAGTTGGGGTTAGCTTGCAAACTACCCCCTGCTTCGTGGGCATTGTCAAATGCGTCTGCCGCTCCTCCACCGTAACGGTTTTTTTCTTCCTGCAATTCCGCATTATTACGTTTCACCAGGTAAATCTGACCTCTTCTCGTCTGCGCATCGGCATAGTGTGGTTCGCCTACTTCCAACAATCCAAAATAGGAAAACGCCTTCTCCTGATCGCCGCGTTCCTCTGCCCGAACGCCTTTCGAATACCACGTAACCACAGGAATAGTTGTGCGTACAACCGTTTGATTAAAAAAGTGGGGCTGGTCATATGTGGCAATACCGGACCCCGGGGGACTTCCCCACACACGGTACTGGCCCGCGGGCAATTGGGCGCTGATTTGAGTATTCCCTTGAGTTAAAATAGTGCCACCTTGATCGTAAATCCGCAGTTCCGAACCGGCTTCGTTTGCCGTCAGGGTAACATCGGCTACCATTGGGACCTCGACGGTCAGATTGGTCAGAAAATCTTCCTGTTCTACTTCAAACTGCTTAGTGAATCCGCCGTACTGAACTTCGCCTCCGTAGACATTTCCAGGACTCAAATTGTAGCTTGTAAAAGTCACGCGTCCATTCTCACCTGTTCTACCCTCCTCTGAAATCCCGTGAGTCATCACTACCCGGGCGTTGCCCAGTGGCCCCCCATTGTTTCCGATGTGGAAGGTAAGCTCCAATTGCGCTGGCAAAGGGGTCATCCGCACCGGTACCTCCTGGTGATTGCTCCTCAACGTCACCTCTATAGCGTGATTCTCATAGCGGCGCTCACCCATCTGTCGAAGTTGAAACCGGTAGTCGCCAAGTTCACCCCATCCCTGGATCGTCGTCTTTCCTTCTGCGTCAGTTCTACCCAGCGGCGAATCCTGCCCCTCTACAAAGACACCCACATTGGCAACAGGCACGCCACGTATGCTGTCCCGGACAGACACACTGAATTCTGAAAGTTCCATTTCCACTTTGAGGCTTGTTCGGACATCCCCAGGTGTAATTCGCTCTTCGTGGGGAACATACCCGGATTTTTGAAAAAGATACGAATAGGCTTGTCCCAGCCGGGGGATGCGGTCCACAAAGCTCCCATCCTGTGAGGTAAGACCAGCCTGATGCCCGTCCCGGGTCACGGTAACACCACTGAGAGCAGTCCCATCCTCCACCTGCGCGGTTACAGCGACGTATTTGGCCACCTCAAAACTTGCGGCAACAGTGTAGGTCTCTATGCCTGCCGCAATACGTATCGTTTCGGGGGACAAAGAACTGAGCGCAAAATCTTGAGGCGCTTCCGCTTTTACCTGTAGGGATTCGCCTACCAGAACGTTTTCAAGAATGGCCGTCAGCATCCCCGAATTATCTGTAATTCCCAGCTCCCGATTCCCGGCTTTGAACCGGATACCGGCAATAGGTCTGCCATCGGCCTTTGCATTAAATTTTACGGAGACCGGCGCGAGAGGGGTCAAGCGAATTTGATGTGTAAGTCTTGCGGGAGGAGAATCCCCATCGGCAATGGTTACGATCCAGTCTTCAGCCGCGGCTGCCGTATGGCGAAACGAGACAGTGAAGCGCTGCCTTTCTCTGGCAACCGGCAGAGAGACCGTTGTTACGCCCCCTTCGTCCGTGCGTCCTTTGGGCACGCCATCCAACAGGATTTCACTGCCCCCTATTTCATAGGCCGTTGTAAAGGCCAGCACGATAGCCGACGACGGAAGTTGGGCAACCACTCTCACGGCTGGCCCGGAAATCTCACTTGTGTGATCCCAGGACCGGCGCCCAGAAGGATCCGTTACCTGGACCTTAATGGACTCGCCCTGCCGCCTTAGGATGCGTTGCCGCCACCAGCCGTCCAATCCTGTTGTACCCCGCACACTGTCGTCAATTGCAATCTGGGCATCGGGTGTCGCTGGATTTGTGCCCACTTCAAGGTCCACATATTTTGCCACCAAACGGATAGTGACGGCCTTGCTCCTGGAGTCAGCGACGACCATTACTTCCTGAGGAACGATATCGAATTCGGAATTTTGAAAAGTGAGTATATACTTTTGATCTTTTTTTAGTCGCTTGGATTCTATAAGTTTCCCTGTTTGGTTTGTTCTCCCCAGTTCCTCTGAATCGAGCAAGACTGTGGTTCCACCCTGCAGATCCTCGGTCTGAATCGTGAACTCGACATTCATCACCCGAAGTGACAGGAAAAGCACAATCCCTATTCCGATAGCCACAAGGATCAACAGCAAGATTACAATGGGCAGTTTAGAAGCATTCATCTAAGTTCTCCCTCATAAAATCTGTAAAGCCTGGAAATTCGAATCAACGTCCAAGTTGAATAACCCCTGGATCGACATCTGTAGGATGATAGCCGGGTGGAATACGGGTACTTGGATCTACGATGCCCTTGACCGGGGTTAAAAATACGGTCTCTATCTCATTGTCCGTTCGAAGGCGGATATAAGGCAACGAGACGATCTCCGGTTTGAAATCGCTCCCTGCAAAGACTTTCAGCATGTAAGGGATATCTTCATACACCTGCCCAGAAATGACCATAAACGCACCCAATTTGTCGGTCCGGGTATCGTCGTCGGTACCTATCAGAGCTACCACGGCGCCAACCACCGGCGTTTCTATGCCTTCTCGGTTCTTGTATACTACCCGTCCGTTGAACTTTGTCCTGCGCATCTTCATTTCAATAACATTCGGCATCACGTAATTTCTAATACTTTCGAAATCGTGTTCCACTGGAATAGTCGCCTCCTCCCATTCATCGATTTCGCCTGAAGCAAGCAACTTGAAAGACCCCTGAGGAACGTTGACGAACATAAATCGCCCATCCCTGTCCGTTTGCATATGATTCCAAATAACCTCATTGCCTTCGTCGCTATAAACAAGCTTGACGGTAATCCCGTCCAGCGGACGTCCTTCCGACGACTCGACCCGGCCCTCCAGGCTACTTCTCTTTATTTTTCTAATTCCTGAGCTACTACCCCAACACCCCACGAGTACGGTGGCCAGAACCAGGACAACATTGAACCGCAAAAAATCATTCAGTCTTTGTCGTTTCAAGAAAGCAACCTCCGTTTTAACGAGGATCATCGAATTATCGTAGCACTCCAAAGAATCCCCCGGCTTAAATTCCAGGGAATTCCCGGCCGGTTTAGTCGAGAACTTCAAATAGATTCTGCCATGTCAGAGATCCAATCACTACCTGTGGCGTCTCAAACGGGATTCCATACTCTTTTCCCAACACCTGCACGGAGAAATATCCTCGTGCTCGAACCAGGGGATCTCGCCCGGTAACTGCATTGCGCACAACACTCGAAACGCGGGGCAATGAGAAATCTTGAAAAGTCCGGATCGATTTCGCCTTTAGCCCTTCAATTGTCGGAATCTGCGTGGCATATCCTTTACAGAGCGAAATTTCACCCGTCAGGACTTCATATTCAATGCGTTGAGGCATGATTCGAATAGGCAATGGGTTATGCACTACAAGGTCCATTGTGAGCCTGACCTTCTGTGAATCCGCAGCACTTATTTCGAAATGACTCACACTTATTCCCACCTGAGCCATACGTTCTGAGACCATTGCATGCAGATTCTTTGTCAAAGGGAGCTTTCCTCCGATGGTTGCTTCATATGGACGACTCTGCCCGGACGTCCATAGTTTGGTATTAATTTTATAGGCAACAGAATCTTGAGAAAGGGCACTCACTATAGAAGACGCCAGGTCAGAGTAAACAGTCTGGATTGGAAGATCCATGTGAAAAGTTGTATCAGGCAAGAACGCAAATGGACCATCCTGTCCACCATTCCCGAAGTAGCGTTCCTCAAGATAGATCTCATATTCCATTCGGTTCAGAACTGCCTGAATATCTGTGGGATTTTGAAATATTAACCTCATATCAAGTTTGACGCCGCTGCTATCCAACCCGGAGACCTTAAGGCGGTCTATCCGTTCCAGCTGAATACGTCCAACAGCTTTATTGAACATATACTGCGCGCAACCGATTTGCAGAAGCAACAAGATGCCACTAATGCATACTAACCGATAAACACAGGACCTTCTAGGCGGCTTCCTTCCAAAGTTGGGTTCAGTAGAATTTCTACAACCTGACACCAAGTAACGCACCGCTAACTTTGCCTGAAGTTGAATCAAGTTGAAAGTTTCAATAGCCATTCTCCAAACGTCTCTTTGCACGTTATCTTCCCCTCAATGGAAATTAGAACAGAATACTTTCTGCGAGATAATAGCCCAAGGCTGTAAAACCGACGAATCCAGCTGTCAGAGCTAGTATCCAGAACACTTTTCTCAGACTCTGTCTACTTGCAGGAGGTAGATCAAATTTCTCAAGCGCCGTCAGGAATTCGCGACAACTCTGATATCGATCCTTCGGATCTTTAGCCAGGGCCTGGGCTAAAATCCTCTCCAAATCATTCTGTCGCAATCCTGATAATGTCCCGAGGTCGAGGGGCGGATGAGGTAAGTGAATTATGTTGTTTAGAATGGTCACGTCATCCTCCCCATCGTCTCCACCAAAAGGCTTTCGACCGGTGATCAGCTCATAAAGAATGACGCCTAAACAGAAGATATCCGACCCCGGGCAGAACTGTTTGTTCCAATGCTCGGGGGACATATAGGGATAGGTACCCATGATCATTTTCTCAGAGGTAGCCATAAACGTTTGTCCGTCCGGACCGGTTGCCTCCCGGAACTGAGCAATTCCAAAATCAAGCAAATAGATATGATCTTTTCCTGCGCCTGACTTTGTTAGCATAAGATTGCTCGGTTTCAGGTCTCGATGAACAATCGGGTTGGAAGGCCGGTATTCGTGTACACGTACCATAGCCTCCAGAGCCTGACACATAATGCTCACCGCCCTCTGGAGAGGGATAGGATCTTCGCTCGAAGTCCCGTCTGCTTTCAGGAAAGCCTTCTTTTTTCGTACTTCCTCATCAAGTGTAACTCCTTCCAATTCTCGCATACCAATGTATACCAACTTCGTTTTGGAGTCCTGACCATAGTCATAGATTGGAACGATATGTGCATCCTGCAGGGCGGAAATAATTTGAGCCTCACCAATGAACATTTTGATAACGGCTGCATTTTGCTCCACAAAGTTTCTGTTGAGAACCTTGAGCGCCGCAGGATGCTCTTGTGCATAGCCATTGACATCCCCAACGCGGCGACGTGCATGCCAGACCGTGGCCATGCCGCCCTGCCCTATCAGGTATTCGACAGTATAGATGCCCCCAATCGTCTGACCCACAAGGTTTTCGTAAGACGTGTCCTCAATGATTCTCGTAGGAGATCCCAATGGCCGTCCACACTGCGAGCAAAAGAGCGCATCATTTGTATTTTCGTGACCAACTGAACAAGTTTTCATACGGTCTTTCCACTTGCGGATATCTTATCCCAACCTTTTCGGCTGCAATCCGATTGCTATCACTGAAGATCCTTGAGTCGAAGCATGGCAAATACCAGTAATGTAAACGTCACACCAAGTATGCCGAGACTTAACAGATCTACTTCCATGTTCTCATCGTCAATACCCATTTCATGGACCCACTGAACCGTCGTATCCCGCTCAATCCACCGAAGGCCAATTTGCCGCTGTCCACTCGACGTGGCATCTACTGAATCGGGCTGTCCCATCCCGATAGGCTGCATTGTTCCAGCGTGTTCTGAAGGTGGGGAAAGTGTCGGAATCCTCACAGTCTCAATTGTTTCTGGATTCTCCACGATCATGGCAGCTTCAAATCCCCATCGCGAGAACATCAGGCCAGCGACTCCCTTCGTTGCCTCCCCCATATCTTGGAACGGCAGAATAGCTCCCCCCAAAATGATCTGAGGAATCATTACAATCGGAACCAGGGCGATTGCAGCCTCATTCGATCGCACTACAGAAGAAAGAACCAGGCCCAGTGACAGTCCACCTAGGGATGCAAAACTCAGGATGCCGACCACCTTGAGAAAATTTCCGGTTTCTCCTGAAAGGCCAACAAACCAATAAGGAACACCCACTAGAACAAAACACTGGAATACTGAAAACACCGCCAAAAGCCCCAGCTTCGACATCACGTATGACGGGATCTTTAGATTGATCATCCGTTCTCTGTGATAAATTGAACGCTCCGCTACAATCTCCCGCGCAGCATTCGAACATCCAAACCAGATAGCCGAAATTACCAAAAAAAACAGCGCTTTGGTTGGATCCGGCCGTTCGCCTGACCCGAAGGCAAGGGCAATAAGGAGCCCTACAAGCGGCGCCTGAATGAGCATGATGGCCATGTTGCTTCGATCTCGCAGCTTGACCCGGAAATACCTGCGCGTTAAAGTCCACCATTGTTGCAAACCCGGCCTTCTGGAAACTCTTCGTTTGAACGTTTGAGGGGCACCGCTTTGCTGCGGAACCGTTTTTCGCTCTTCTACGTAACTCCTGTGGACTTCAGAAGCCCTGAATGCCTGCTGGTAAAAATCCGGATCGTTACTTTCCTTCAAAGCCTCAAATACGTACTCAGCAGGATTGATATCTTCGGATGGAATGCTGCATTGCGTTTCAAAGTAATGGCTTGCCTCACTGGAAGAACCGTAATAGGCCAGTTTCCCTCCCCTGTCCAACAGAATTAAATTGTCTGTCAGTTGATAAAATTCCTCGGCGGGCTGGTGTATGGTCAATACGACTGCCCGGCCGGCATCGGCCAATCTGCGCAGGATGTGCATTACATAGCGGGTGTTGATGTGGTCCAGACCAGAAGTTGGTTCGTCGAGGAACAAAATATCGGGTTCAGTGAGCAGCTCCAGGCACAGGTTGACCCGCTTCCTTTGTCCACCGGAAATACCTTTCAAATCGGGGCTACCGTCCCCAATGATCACATTTCGGACATCCTCGATATCGAGTTCACTGAGCAGACGACCAATCCGACTATTGATCTCCGAATCGTTCGTATCTGCTGGCAGACGAAGTTTGGCCGTATAGTAAAGTGCCTGATAAACCGTCAATTCTTTGTGGATGATGTCATCCTGGGGAACGTATCCAATATTGCCTCTGAAACTCTCGTAGTATCTGTAGATATCCAGCCCATTGATTCTGGCATGTCCTTGAGTAGGATGACTGTATCCGTTCATGCACATCATCAGTGTGGTCTTTCCAGCCCCAGCAGGTCCCATTAGAGCCACAAGTTCGTTGGAGTAGATTGTAAGGGAGATGTGGTCAAGAAGAATTTTTGATCCAGTGGGCGTCTTGACCGCACGAACGACGTTGTCTGCCTGCAAAATGGTAGACCCACGGAAAGTCGCCTTTGTGAGGTTGTCCATATCAATCTTCAAAAGAAAAGCACCGATTTTTATCTGATCCATCGGGCCAACCGGCTCAGGCTTCTTGATACGCCTCCCGTTCAGAAATATACCGTTGGAACTATTCAGGTCCTCGATCAGATAGGACGATCCCTGCTGGACAAACCGGGCATGATGGCGAGATACCTGAGGGTGGTCGATTACAACATCATTATCTGTGGTTCGTCCTACCGTGATAACCTTTTTCTTCAGGCTTACTGGCATCGTTTCAATAACCGTTCCCTCAGCGTGGACCTCTGAGTGCCGGACAGACCCGAGGGTTTCAAAGGACAGTACGTGGTCTCCAAGCATCAACTCGTCAGAAAACTCAATATGGGTCCACTGAATTGGATCTCGATTAACAAATGTTCCATTTGTACTATTTAGATCCAGAACGAAAAATCTGTCTCCCTGCTGCCGGACTGTCAGATGGTAACGGGAGACTTTCGGGTGGTCGATCACAATATCGTTTTGAAAATGTTTACCAACCGTAATCCACCTGTGGCGCGAATACAGGCCGGATTCCAGCTTCTCCCATGGAAACGCACAAGGTCCAAAATCCACGGGTGTGCCCGGTGAAACAGCGATCGAACGGATACGCTTTCCATTGACATACGTTCCGTTATGGCTCTTGAGATCCTTTAGCACATAGCCATCGCAATCTTCTCGTATCAGCACCGCGTGGTAGCGAGAAACCCGTGGATTCTCTAGGACGATGTCGTTCTCGCCGGACTTCCCAATAGTAAGGCAGCGGACGGAACCAATACGGCTGCCGCAACACTTGCAGTATTGGGAGACTTCCTCAATCTGCCTACCACATGTCAAGCAAGTAATCAAATAGAAATCTCCTCATCCGGTTGACATCGGCCATTGTCACGTACAATTTCTATTCCCGGTATTCTCTCATGAAATGGGTTTCGATATACTCCTTCAATGTCTCTTTGCGTGCCTTCGAAGGGGGGTGTGTCCTCAGAAAATCCTCTACCCGGGCGATGGTCTGCTGCACAGACCCGCTAGGACCGGACGAAGTGGTGCTTCCCTCCTCTATATTTTCTAATCTAGATAGAAAACCGATCATAAGCCGCGGATCATATCCCGCTTTGTACATTACCTGCACGCCAAGCGTATCCGCCTCCAATTCATTGAGTTGGCTGTATCCCAGCTTGTACACTGAATAGCCCATACGTACGTAATCGGAGTACTCTGCAGAAATTCTGGACATCCAGAGTTGGTGCTGAATAGCCCGGATACAGTGTCGGGCGTCCACATGACCGAGTTCGTGGCCGAGCACGCCTGCCAGTTCGCTATCGTCCTCTGCCAGGTCCAGCATGCCGGTCGTGACCCAGACGTTTCCACCTGCCACCGCAAAGGCATTAATTGCTTCCGATTCGACAACCTTGAAGGTATAGGGAATTCCCTTCCTGGCGACAAAGGGGACAAGTTTTTCCCCAATCCTCTGCACTCGCCTCTTCCGCAAATCTTCAACCAAATGATAATCATCATCTACGCGCCTGGCGATATGCCGCCCGATTTCAATCTCATCGGAATCCGGAACCGCGGTCGCATGGGCCAGAAAATCGTCGAAGTGTTTCAACCCGGCCTGTGCAACCTTCAGGTAGTCAAATGCACTCTCTATAGTGGTAGAATCAGGGTCCGCATAAATTCCGTTGGGATAGAGGACCAGTGTCAAGATCGAAATTCTCCACACAGCTTGTTGTATTATTGGTGTCATAAGGACTCCAAAAAGCCTTAACCGACGGATCTGCAGGGATTCACTTTTCACAGCAAACAACTCTTGTCTTTGCAATCAGATCGTGAATACAGCGCCGGTCATCACGAAAAACAAAAAGGGCATCAATTAGCCCATATAGGGGGATAATACACAACAACCCATTTAAGACTCCCCTGACTAAAACGTTGGTCACAAACCCACCGTTTTCATCTGTCTCTAACCTGACAATTCGGATATCAAGGCACCGCTTTCCTATCGATTGTCCGATGCTCGTCAAGTAATAGACCTGCACGGTCACTACCGCCATCCAGCCGATGCCTGCGAAAACCCAGGCAACAGCGAGCAGATCTTTATTTACTGCCCCCAATAGAAGGAACGCGTACGGCACCAAAACCAGAATCGTGTCCAGAATGACAGCACCCATTCTGGCCCCCCTACCTGCAAGTACCACAGGTACGAAGGCTGACTGTTGGGACATATCAACCTTTGCACCACAGTTCGTGCAAAAGGCAGCATCTTCCGGCAACACACTTCCGCACTTTGGACAATTCATAGTCTGTTTCTCCTATCGCCACCGGTGTGAGGAGATGCATTGAACATTCCTACTCATTCAAATGGCGGTGAAATGCAAAACGCCACACACCGTGTTGTCCCAATTCAACGACATCTCCCTCATTCAGCTCGATACGGTATCCACGTTCAACCCGAAAACCGTTGACGAAAGTCCCATTCACAGAACCCAAATCCAGCACAACAACCCGGCCTTCTTCCAACTCCAGAGGGACAACCCAGGCGTGAGAGCGAGATACCCGTAAGTCATCCTCTGGAATGCGAGCTGTGTTTTGTGCACCCCGCCCAATTTGAACCCCACTCCGGGTGATCGGATACACCAGTTCTGATCCACTTTCCAGTTTGAGATACCCGAACACCGAATCTTCTTGATTTACCTCCGCAGGCTCATCTGCTATTGTAGTTTTCGGAAAATCAATCGATTGTTGGAGCCTGCGCAAAGCATCCCTAAATTCACCGGCAGTCCCGAACCGGTTCGATGGTTCCTTTGCAAGGGCCTTCAGAATGATACTTTCCAACCCGTGTGGCAAAAAAGGGTAGATATCAGCAGGCGCCACTGGGTGATCGTGACGGATTTTATCGTATAGCGTCCGGATGTCATCCGCTTCAAAGGGAAGGCGATTTGTGCACATCTCGTAAAGCGTGGCCCCAAGAGAATAGATATCGGAAGATGGTCCGACATCGGCGCTGTTACGAGTCTGCTCAGGAGACATGTACGGCCGCGTACCCAATCGTTGTCCGTAGCTTGTTAAATTTGTACTTCCAAGGCGTTTACCAATGTCGAAATCTGTCATCTTCGCGATGTCTTTCGGGGACAGCAAGATGTTGCTGGGCTTGATATCCCGATGAATAATTCCTCTACTATGCGCGTGGCCTATTGAGTCCAAAACCTGAAGAAAAATCGGGATGGTCCGTTCGTGGGGCAGCAATCCACGCACATGCAATTCATCCTCGATGGACGGCCCATCAACCAGTTCCATAACCATGAATGGGCGCGACTCTACATCAAACCAATCCAAAACTTCTACAATATTCGGGTGACCCGACAACTCAGCATGTACCTCTGCACCACGCAAAAACTTGGCGCATATGGATTGATCCTGGCAAAACTTTGCCTGTAGAGTTTTGATCGCTACTTCGGAGCCACGCTCTATAGCAAGGCCCCTGTAAACCACTCCCATCCCCCCCTCACCGATGGTACCCTTGAGTTCGTAAACGCCGTGCTTTCCTTTAAGAAGCTTTGTCACCATCGATGACCGCTCTCTGTCAGAAATTGAGCATAACCTTGAAGTCCTGGCCAATGATGATCAGGATAATATTTGGCTCCTCTTTGTCCGCAAGCTCCCACGCTATAATCTCGGGCTGTTGCCTCCACAATCCGGAGGTAGTTTTGAGTACCTTCTCTGCGTCCCTTTGGTTTTGCCCTGTCATCGTCTCGTCTTGGATCTTTCGATACACAATGTTTGTTTTGGTTACTGTCCCATACCGATCAATTTTTGGCGTCATTACAATGTTTGTCTGAGCAACCTCATAGAACGTTTTGCGAAACTGTCCCATAATGGTCTTCCATTGCTCATCATTCAACTCGGCAGCCCGGCGCAACTCCACCTTTATCACATCCGTACTCGCCTCAGGCTCCCTGACCTCCGTAGATGGCAGAGTTAACTCCGTTCTGCTTGGAGTAGTGACACTGTGTTCAATTGAACCATTACTGTCATTTGTATCAAATAATGGTTGAGAAGCAGGAGGTGTCGTTCCCACAGGAACAAGTGTCGATTCCTGCACACTTCGCACTACCTGCGGTATTGTATCAACCAGAGTGGCATCAGTCACCCTATTTTCACCTCGATCTGATCCTGTTTCCTGTATCTCCTCCACCGGAGCCGTGACCACTGGAATTTGGGGCGAACGTTGCCCTGGACGGGC
>Ga0114999_10003479_pt1 | contig 19696 bp, 21 predicted proteins | sample ArcticOcean_MG_C_3_FD_89820 | JGI IMG/M metagenome (GOLD analysis project Ga0114999, IMG submission 89820) | Marine microbial communities from western Arctic Ocean - ArcticOcean_MG_CB8_126 | ecosystem: Environmental > Aquatic > Marine > Oceanic | place: Arctic Ocean: Canada Basin | collected...
GAAGTCCGAAGTCCGAAGTCCGAAGTCCGAAGTCCGAAGTCCGAAGTCCGAAGTCCGAAGTCCGAAGTCCGAAGTCCGAAGTCCGAAGTCCGAAGTCCGAAGTCCGGGGGAGTCGGTCGTAGGCTCAGGGTGCAGAGCCGGAATCGGGGCAGACGACAGACAGAAGTCGAAGACAAAATCCGTGGCAGCGAGATTTACTCGGCCATCAGGTCTCGAATGGCTTGTTCTATTTGACTCGGTTGAGGGATCGCGGCCTTTTCGAGAGGTGCACTGTAAGGTGTTGGCGTGTGCAGCCCGTTGAGTCGCCTGATGGGTGCGTCCAGATCGTCGAAGGCCTGTTCCTGAATTTGTGCGGCGATTTCCGAGCCGATTCCGCACGGGGCAAATGTTTCGTCCACAATGAGCAGTCGGCCTGTTTTTCGGACGGAGGTGAGGATGGTGTCGATGTCAAGGGGCGCCACCGTTCGCGGGTCGATGAGTTCTACGGAGATGCCTTCCCCGGCGAGTTTCTGGCTGACTTCCAGGGTCTTGTGAACCATCAGCGTGAGTGCGACGACGGTGAGGTCTTCACCCTGGCGGACGACTGCCGCTTCACCGAATGGAATGGTGTATTCTTCAGTGGGAACTGGCGTTTTCGTATTGAGCAGCGTCTTGTGCTCAAGGAAAAGTACCGGGTCGTCACTCCGGAGCGCGGTCTTGAACAATCCCTTGGCATCGTAGGCGTTTGTTGGAAGGACGACTCGGGATCCAGGAAGATGCGCGAAGATGGGGTAGTAGTTCCCGGAGTGATGTGTGGCGGTTGCGCCGCCCATTCCGATACACCCTCGCAATACGATTGGCATCTTGAGGCGACCACTGCTCATATACTGCATTTTCGAGATCTGGTTGGCCAGTTCGCCGAATCCGTCGAGGATGAAGTCGAGAAACATAAAGTCGACCACCGGCCTGGTGCCGGTCATCGCCGCTCCCGTACAGAGTCCCACGAATCCTCTTTCGCAAATCGGGGTGTCCCGCAATCTCCGGGGGCCGTAGAGGTCGTAGAGACCTTTGGTGGTGTTGAAGTTTCCGCCCCGTTCACCGATCCCTTCGCCGACCACGAAGATGGTGGGGTCCTTGGCCATTTCTTCGGAAAGGGCCTCGTGAGTGGCTTCGATATAGGTCAGTTCTCGCATCGATCAAGATCCGCTGCTGAAAGTGTGATCCATCACCGTGGTGGGATCGGGCCAGGGGCTGCTTTCGGCGAATGCCACACCGGCTTTCACCTCGGAGGTGATTTCTGCTTCGATCTCGTCGAGGTCGTCGTCACTCGCCACGCCGTCGGTGACGAGGCGATCTCCGAGCTGTTCGATGGGGTCGCGCGCTTTCCAGGCTTCGACATCTTCAGCGGTCCGGTAGCCTCCGTCGCGCATTCCCTCGGCGTGAGGACGCGTGCGGTAGGTTTTGCAGTCGAGCAGCGTCGGACCCTCGCCGTTTCGGGCACGCCGGACTGCTTCGCCCGCAACCCGGTGCACTTCGAGGACGTTGTTTCCGTCAACCGTGACACCCGGTATCCCGTAGCCTTCTGCGCGTTTGGCCACATCGGTGATTCGGGCAACGGTGTTGAAGGCGACTTCGGTGGCGAACTGGTTGTCTTCGAGTACGAATATCGTCGGGAGATCCCAGATCGCGGCGAGATTCAATCCCTCGTGAAACGCACCATTGCTAACGCCGCCGTCACCAAAAAAGGCCACGCCCACACGGTCGGTTTCCAGCAACTGGAAGGAGTAGCCGGCGCCGGCAGCCTGAAGAATGCAGGGGCCGACGATTCCGCTGGTGCCCATCAACCCGATCTCCGGGGAGAACAGGTGCATACTTCCGCCTCGGCCCTGCGAACACCCGGTGGCCTTGCCGTAGAGTTCAGCAATCAACTCCTTGATGCTCACACCCTTGGCGAGCGCGTGTCCGTGACCACGGTGCGTGCTGAAGATCGCGTCGTCGTGATTCAGGTGCCCACACACACCCGAGGCAATGGCCTCCTCGCCAACGTAGGTGTGACAGGCCCCGGGAATTTTCCCACCCGCGTAGGAACGCGCCAACTGCTCCTCGGTACGACGAATGGTGAGCATCGTGCGATACAGGGAAAGCAGCTGCTCTTTACTCAAATGATCAATCGCTTCAGCCACGTCGTAATGTCCAATCTCAAATTGTTGAGACATCATTCTATAGTAAGATATCGTTTAACGCTCACCTGCGTGTCCGCTTGCTTTGTGTTCGGTTTCAGCTCTCACCTCGGCGATCTCTGCGACGCCTTCCCCGCCGGACTCCGGACCCCGGACGCACCATTCCGGACGCTCTTCTTCTTTCCCTCATCCGCTTATATTCGGTCCACCCGGATACGTCCCCCCCGCATTCATCGCCAGATTTCCCCCGTCCATCGGTAACAATACGCCGGTTACCCAGGCAGACGCGTCCGAGGCCAGGAAGATGCCCACCCCGACGATGTCTTCGGGCTTTCCAAATCTGCCCGTTGGAATGCCGCCCAACCAGGTGTCGACCATTCGGGGCTCCGCGGCGATTCGTTTTTCGAGGGAGGGGTTCGTCACCTGTGCGGGCAGGATCGCGTTCACACGCACACCTCTGCCGGACCATTCGGTGCTGAGCTCCCGGGTCATCTGTGCGACCGCACCCATCGACATACTGTAGGCAATGTGTCCGCGGCCGAGCGCGGTGACACTGGCGAGGGAACCGATATTGATGATGCTGCCCTTGCCTGCCGCGAGCATTCGGCGACCGCCTTCCTGGCAGCAGCAGAATCGCCCGATGACGAGGGTCTGCATCACCTCCTGAACCTGGTCCAGAGTGATGTCCTCAGGTGCTGCTAGGCTGGCCTCTCCGGCGACATTGCCGAGGATGTCGATCCGTCCGAATTCCTTGTCCAGACGGGAAAACATTCTTCGGATCTGGTCGATGTCGCCCACGTTGCAGGTGACCGGGATCGCTCTTCGACCCAACGCTTCGATCTGTGCAGCGGTGTCTTCCATTCCTTCGGTGTTGCGGTCGGCAAGCATCAGGTCCGCGCCGGACTCGGCGAAGCCAATGGCCATCGCTTTGCCCATTCCACTGGCCGCTCCGGAGACGAGGGCCACGCGATCGGTCAGGTCGAATACGGGATGTGACATAAATTCAGATCCGGGTATCAGGTTGGGAGTCAGGCACTGAAAAAAGTCCGTCCGTGTTCAGCGATTATTCGTCACCCACGTAGGCCGTGAGGTCGATTTCCACGAGAATGCCCTTGTACATATCTCCCGCGCCGATCAAACGACGGGTAGGCATTCTGCCTCTGTTCTTGAAGTAGTTCATATAAGTCTCATTGAAGCCATCCCGATCGGCCATATCCAGCAGGAATACATTGACTCGGACGGCATTGTCGAAAGTGGCGCCCTCTTTTTCGAGTACGGCTTTCATCGCGTCCATTGTGAAGAGGGTTTGTTCCTCGATGTTCGCGCCGACGACTTCTCCATCTTTTACCGGACCGAATCCAGAGAGAAAGAGAATATCTCCCGCGCGGCGAGCCATTGAGTAGAACGGTTCGGGGCTGGACTGCTTGGCCATTGTGTTTGCTCCTATAGATGATGGTTTCAGTGGGTGAACAGGCTGGGGTCGTGCGCCTCCAGGGCGAATCTCGGTGTCACGCCAGCGTTCACGATGTTGTCCGGGTGCGGCATTTTTCTGTTCAGTACCGAGACGAGGTTCCGGATCCCGGTGGTGGTGACTTCCTCGGACGCCTCTACCGAGAGTCCCGAGACGTGAGGTGTGAGGATCACGTTGTCCAGTTGTGCAAGTGGGTGATCAGGTGGCAATTCCTTTCCGCCGAATATGTCGATGACTTCGAAGGTGTCCAGCCCAGCGCCCCCGAGATGACCTTGTGCGAGCAGATCCGCCAGCGCGTTTTCGTCGACAATAGCCCCTCGCGAGGTGTTGATCAGGCAGGCACCCGGCTTCATCTTCTTCAGCGTCTCCCGGTCCAGGAGATGATGGGTGCCTGCGTCCAGCGGCAGGTGCAGCGAGACGTAATCCGATCTCGCCAGCAGTGTGTCCAGGTCCACGATTTCCACACCGAGTGCGTTGGCTTCCTCGTGAGACGCGGACATATTCTTACGTGTCGCGAGGATCTCGAGGCCGAACGGTTTGGCGCGTTCAACGACCGCCTTTGCGCTCGCGCCGAACCCAATGAGTCCCAGGGTCTGTCCGGACAGGCGGGAAAGCGCCAGGCCCTCCACGCGGGCTTTCATATAATCGCCGGCAAGCATCAGCCGGTTCATTCGAGGGATCTGGCGATTCAACGCGAGCAGAAAGGCCATTACGTTGTCCGCCATTTCTCCGTTGCAGAAAGTGGTGACATTTGAGACGATGATTCCCTTTCCGGTCGCGGAGGCGACGTCGATCTTGTCCGTCCCATTTCCAAGGCGGGATATCAGTCGGCACCTGGAGAGCCCATCGATGACCAGTTTTGGCAGCGAGGCAGAGACGACGGCCAGGGCGTCGCAATCGGAGACGTGAGAGAGGATCGCTTCCGGTTCCGCCGCTTCAACCGCCACAACCCGAATTCCGTAGCGCTCGTAAAGAGAAGCCTCCAGTGGATTGATCGGCATCAGTTCGGAGTTCAACCGAACGAAATGAGCGTCCTTCAAGTTCATAAAACCGTTGGGTAAGTAAGTGTGTGGGAGCCAGCCTTCGGTCGGGAAACACGGCACGCATTAGCGAGAACACCTTGGCAAGAGAGAAGCACCTATCGGATCTTCCCACGCGCGTGCACCGGCCACACCGCTTCCACTCTGCCGTTTCTGACGGCGATCAGTTCATCGTGCTCGTTGACACAGGGGCAGGGGTGCGCAGGGATGATCTGGATCCGCTCGCCGATTTCAGGCTTGCTCGCACAGGCCGAGATGTCCACGTGTCCGTGTTCCTCGGAGGCGTCGTTAATGATTGCGTCCGGGTATTCCACAATGTGGCCCATCGATCCGTCGGTGTAGGCCGAAGCGCTCAGCGTCTTGCTTCCCGCGTCCAGGAACATTCTGTCGTCGGCTGGACGGCTGATCACCGTTGAAACCGCCCGGAGCGAACACTGTTCTACCGTGTGCGTCCCGTTCTTGAGGTGATATTGCCCGCCAACCAGATACTCTCCTGCGCGGTATTCGGTTAGTTCGGGGATTTCGTGAGCGAGCAGTGCACTGCCCGTTCCACCACCGCTTACGATTGGGTGAGGGAGTCCGGACTTGTCGAGAAGAGCGATCATTTCCTGAAAGAGTGCACGTGTCGAGGGAGGCGTCGGAAAGCCCATAAATCCCTTGAGTTCCAGACCGGGCAACCCGTCCACAACCTTCGCGAGTTCCAAAGACCCTTCCAGCGTCGCCACACCCGTTCGCTTGAACCCCATTTCCACTTCGATGATGACGCCGATCGTAACGTCGTCTGCTGAGGCCGCTTCAGATAAGCCGAGGGCGGTATACTCGGAATCCACCGCCACGGTGATCGGTGCGCGTCGGACAAGTGCGGTCAGCCGTTCCAGCTTCTGTTTGCCAATAATGTTGTAAGGGATCAGGATGTCTGTAACGAGCCCACCATTGATCATCACTTCCGCCTCACCCAGCTTCTGGCAGGTAATCCCCACGGCGCCCGCTTCTAGCTGCATCCGAGAGATTGCTAGTGTTTTGTGTGTCTTAATGTGAGGTCGGAAACCGATCCCGTGTTCCTTGTAATAGGTGTGATATTTGACCAGATTCGCTTCCAGGGCGTCCAGGTCAACCATCACGAAGGGGGTATCCACATCTTCGATCCGCATTTGCCTCTCCTTTGAGGAAAAAACCACGCCGTGTGGACAGACACGAGATAGCTTTCCACAGGAACAAAGTCAAGAAAATTTGTGACCTGTCACCAAGCCAATCTGTCAGGTCCAGACCGGGGGCTAAGGTATATCCTTAAATTTTTTTCGAAAAGGTCCGGTGGTAATTCGAAAGTCCGGTGCTCCGGGTACTCAAGGAGGCTTCGAAAGGACGAAGCAGCCTCTATCTACGGTGCTCCCGGCAGTTAAGAGACTTTGTTCCGAAAACCAGAATCCAGATCCCGAGAATCAAGAATCCAAGACCAATATTCCCTGCACTGGGAAAATTGTGATTTTAAAGATTATGTGACTCTATTGACATTCTTTTAAAATACGTAACAATTTGTTATAATTGCAATAATATGAAATTTGCACAAAAAGAATGATATTGTATAATACTAAATAATATCATACAGAAAACTCTCATAGATGTCTGCTTGCAGGTGAAATGACTCACGTGCTCCCTCAGAATCAGGAACTCACTATAGTGATTCAGCAGCATCCCGAACGATATCGAGTATCCCGTCCACATCCCGATCCGAATACAGGGGATTAACCGATGCGATCATCAATACACGATTCATAATGTCTTCGGACCTCGGACACAGACCCTTGTGATAGGAGCGAGTGTCTCCCTTGTAGATAGGCGACGTCCACGGATTCGCCGAGGGCGTGTGCATCACCTGGTTTAGGATCTTCGGCTGCATATAGATGGGGTTTCCGCCATACATCAGACCAGGGGAGAGACCACGTTCACGCATTTTGTTGGAGAATGTCGCGCACGTTTCAGCGTTCTCGAACAGCAGTCCCCATCGCGTGGCAAGCGCACCCTCGGGGTCATTCACGGGATGGAGCTCCAGACCTGGAATACTTTCGATCCCTTCACGATAACGTTTGTAGTTTGCTCGGAGCGAACCGGTGATCCGGTCAAGTTTCTCCAATTGTTTCAGGGCTACAGCGCCGGTGAGTTCGGAGATTCTGAAGTTCTCGCCAATGAATTCATCCTCGTTTCCAGTAACACCAGTCAGCCGGGTCTTCTCCCTGTAGCCGCCAATGTCATGATAGCGAACCGCACGCTCATAAAGGCCCGCATCGGAACTGACCACGACGCCACCCTCTCCTGCAGTAAGTATTTTGACGATCTGCATACTATAGATCCCAAGATCACCCCAGGTGCCGATATAACGATCCTTGTATTTCGTCCCGCAGCTCAGTGCACAGTTTTCGATGACTTTCAGATTGTGCTTCTTTGCGATCTCCACAACGCGATCGATCTGACACGGAACACCATACAGATGTACGGGCAGGATTGCTTTTGTGTGTGGGGTGATCCTTGCTTCGATGTCATCTGGATCAATACCTAGCGATTCATCGATCTCCGCGAATACCGGCACAGCCCCAAGCGAAATGGTCGCGGAAGCCGATGAAATAAACGTACAGCAAGGCATAATCACTTCGTGACCCGGTCCAACACCAGCCGCAGCAAGCGCCACCTTGAGCGCGGCAGTCCCGGAAGTCACCCCCAGGGCAAACCCTGCTCCCAACTTCTTAGCAATGTTCCGCTCAAAATTCAATACCGTTTCACGCGAATCCGGACCATAATCTCTCGATAGCGCCCGCCCTTTGATAACCGCCAACACCTCCTCAACTTCCTCTTCACCCAGCATCGATGCTCCCGAATTCAACTTCCCCTCAGGTCGCTCCCAAATAAACGGCTCACTCATATCATCTCCTGTTCTGTTGTGGATAATCTCCTGTCAGCCTGCATAAACTATCATGCAAATTCCAGTGAGATTTAAGGTGCGGTGGAAATCTGTGCCCTCAGTATGCCGCAGTAGGCGGCTTCTGTGCATTCTGTGATCCCGCTTCTTGATGTTTCTATCCTCCAACCCCCACGCTCGTCACCACCCAATCATCCCTCCCCCCGAACCGCACATCCAGCACCCACGGCGCCTGCACTCCGGGTCTGCAAGGGTTTTTTGCCAAGCCACCGCATATCCCGATACAACCTGGCCTTGCATCTGCCGTTCCCGTCGACCTCTACACGCATCTCCGCGTGCTCCCGTTGGGCGACCAGAATGCCACCGTTCAGTTCCGCCTCGACGGAGTCGGTCTGCCTCGCGCCCGCCACCCATCGCCCCCACACGTCTCCTCCCTCAAACTGAATTCGAATACGCGGGTTAAACGCCACTTTCACTTGTGTGCGACCGGGAGAAGTGCGTCTTGGCGGTGCCCCCTTTGCCTGCAGAGAGTCCCACCTGGACACCTGCCTTCGCCGAAGCTCCTCCAAGCACAGCAACCCCAACGATTCAAACGCCCCGCATTAGCCTGGCACACCCCCAAGTTCGCCCAAACCTGACCTCGATTCCCTGCCAGGCTAGGTGAGAACACCGTTTATTCTTCCTATCCGCTTCCGCTTGATCCGAGGGCGGCCCAGGGGTGGACCGCCTTTCTGGCACCGACACGTCACTTAACGGGTAATATGCCAACCGATCAAGGTTCGTGTCCACTCCTTCCTGGCGCCCGGTCTAACGAACACGACAAGGTTATTCGATTCCGCAACGCAAGTGACCGAGACTCCCGTTCGCAACCACGCCTTGGCGTAGCTCCTACTCCACGTCCTTGAACTGCGACGTCAACGCTGAAATCGCTCGGAATTTGGAGAGGACTTCGTCTTGCCCGGCCCCCACGCGGTATGTGTCTTTGTCGAGCCGCTGCTCTGGTGCCAGTTCATAGAGAACATTGCTCAATTCAAGAGGGGGCGCCTCTGATCTGTAGGGCACAGACTGAAAGAGCCGCCAGAGATCTCATCATGCCTCGCGCCATGCCTGGCGCACCATAGAAAAGGGAGACTCGAGCGAGTCTCCCTTTTCTTTCTCTGACTCCGATCCCCTACAGCAGGTGATCGAGAATCAGGTTTGTCGATTCTACGATGCGTTGATCGCGAGGTCGCAGGTCTGGCTCGAACGCCTTGCCTGTCAGATGCTGCAGACCCTGAATGTAGCGCACGGCGATCTCGCTGGCCTGTTCGAGGGTGAACTGCTGGTCCTTCTCAGTGACCATTCCCCGCGCGAATTCTTTTGAGAATGAAACGGGTTTCCCATCTCGGTTCAGAGGTCGCCCGTCATCGTCCATGCGCCAAAAGCGACTGGAGTCCATGGTGTACAATTCATCCGCTGCCACGATCTGACCTTCGGTGTTGATGCCGTGTTCGGTCTTTGTGTCCACCAGGATCATGCCGCGCTTGGCGAGATACTGTGACACCATGCCGAAGGCCATGATGGATGAGTTGCGTATCTGGTTGTACTCGGCAGCTGTACAGACCCCGTTGTCGAACAGGTATTTTGGATCGATAGTCCGATCCACCTTGTCCTTGGTGCTGGGCGTATCCATCAGGTACGGCAGAACGCCGTTGGCAGAGAGCTGTGCCACCTCGATTTGGTGGCCCGCATAGGAAAGTGTCGTCTCGCCGGCTTCTTTGGCCTGGAGCCAATGCTGGTAGAGCGAGGTCGAGGTGCTGCTTTCGGCATTGTACATGCGCAGCACATTCTCCAGCGCGACCAGCTTGAGGTTCTCCGCAGGAATCACCGTCGAGCTCGCCTGCAAACCGGGCACCTTGAACTGGGAACTACCCAGCAGCGGCTCCACCAGGCGCAGCATATTGTCGTGGTTTATCGCCAGCACCTGATCTTTAAACGGTATGGCGCCGCGATTGACGTCGTGAGTGGATATCCGGTTGTTGCGGAACATCAACCGAATGGGTTGACCCGTGCCTGACACCAGGTTCTCACCAAACACCGAGTCCGACACCTTCCCCTCCAGGATGGTACAGCCATCCAGACGCTGAATATCCCCATCCTCGATGATCTGGTTGATAGGACGTCCTTCGTTAACCCGTGAGCCGTTTTCGGCTACCAACTCTCGAATTTCGTTTTCGTTGAGCATAGGTTCAGGTGTTCTCCTCGCTTCAGGTAAGGGACAGTTCGCTTGAGGGCTAGCAGCCCGTTGAAAAAGGTGTCACAGTTCGAGCTTACGGTCCAGCTTCCGGACGAGCATGACGCGCTCCTCATTCGGATTCGTCTTTACGATCTTCGTTTTACCTTCGCCAATCACAACAGTGTTTCGGCTCATTTAATCTCTCCTGTCAAACGTGTCTATGCATTCGATCCTTGCGTCGAGGTGTTATGGACTACATGATACGCTGACAAGATGTCCCCTAAAAGAGCCAGTTGTGTGAAATTCTAAAGGACACTTAGTATGACACTGCCACCGCTCAGCCTGGATCGTTCAGCGGGTGCGCTCTCCAGGCAGCTCTATGATGGCCTTCGGGACGCAATCCTTTCTGGTCAGTTTCGGGTGGGCGCACGAATGCCTTCAACAAGAGCGCTTGCAGCTTCACTCGGTGTATCACGAAACACGGTTCATATGGCCTTTGAGCAGCTAATTCTGGAGGGGTTGTTGGAAGGGAAACAGGGTTCCGGCACCTTCGTGGCGGAAGTGCCGGGTGATATCCCGATCGGGCCAGTTGTTACCGAGCTGGATGAGCCTAGTGGTCGCCGAAACCTTTCACAGCAGGGGCGTGCGATTTATGACCTTGCCAGGAGATGGCCCCAGCCAATCCAGTTGCCTGGGGAGTCTCGCGGTCGCGCCTTCGGAATGGGCGCACCAGCCGATTTGTTCCCAGGCAAAATTTGGCGCAGTCTTCTGGTCCAATGCTGGGATCAGTTGACCAGGGGTCAGGGACTGGGGCGTTCCGAATACGAGCCCTTGAGGGAAGCGATCGCTGAGCACCTTGGTACTACTCGGGGTGTCCGATGCACGCCTGACCAGGTCATCGTGGTCAGCGGCAGTCAGCAGGGCATTGCTCTGGCTGCGAGTGTTCTGCTGGACCCCGACAATTCAGTCTGGGTGGAGGACCCTGGATACTTCGGTGCGCACACGGCGTTTGTCGGATGGGGTGCGCGAATCGTGCCAGTCCCGGTAGACGATCAGGGGTTGAGTGTAGAAGCTGGACGCGAGCGCGCACCAGAGGCCAGGCTCGCCCATGTGACTCCAACGCACCAATTCCCGTTGGGCAAAACCATGCCGCTCAGGCGTCGCGCCGATCTGCTCGCGTGGGCGCAAGCCGCCGACGCCTGGATCCTCGAGGAAGACTACGATAGTGAGTTCCGCTACTCAGGGGCGCCGCTGGCAGCGCTGCAAGGAATCGATCCCAATCAGCGTGTCATGTACCTCGGGTCGTTCAGCAAATCGATGTTCTCCGGACTGCGTATGGCATACCTCGTTGTACCACGAGATCTGGCGCCAGTCTTCAGAGCCGCCCGACAGGTCATCGGTGGACCACCTCCAGCGCTCGAACAAGCGGTCGTGGAGCGCTTCCTGACCGAAGGACATTTTCAGCGACATCTGCGCCGCATGAGGCGGGTCTACTCCCAGAGACAGCGCCGATTGATCGAGGCAGTAGAGGAGGAACTGGAGGGGCTTCTGCGCGTGGATCCAGACGAGACAGGCATGCACCTGGTGGGTTGGCTGCGAAATGGGATGGTAGCAGAGGACGTGTGCAGACGAGCGGCAAAGGAAGGTCTTGAGCTGCTCCCGCTGTCGAGCTACCGGGCAGAAGCCGGTCCCGAGGGCGTGCTGCTGGGCTTCTCGGAAGTAGGAGAACCCTCGCTGGTACGGGGCGTGAAGCTTTTACGGAAGGCCCTGGTCTGAACAATTGTCATGTCTATTTGCCTTAACGAGCTGAACGATCCGCTTACAGATACAAGTGTGAACTGCTTTGTGAACCTGTGCCCGAAGGGCCGAAGGAGCGTAGCGAATGAAGAGCAGATGCCGTGTCAGTTGTTGGCAGCACGCCCCTAACGAGCGAAGCTATACAGGGGCGAAGGTCAAGCGCATACAATCAAGGGCTTGTTTTATTTGAGGCTTCAGGTTGGATCAAATAAACAGGCATCCAGAATACTCAGCACATCATTGAGCACAGGTTGAGGTGCTTTAGACACACGCTTCACCTTTCGGCTGTTGTAATCAATTGACTTAATCTGTTCCACCATGATATGGCCATGGATGTCCAAGCCTTCAGGAATTGCAACATGGAAAGGAATGTCCCTGAATGCGCTAGTGATCGGACAGACCATAGCAAGGCCAGTGTGTCTGTTGAACAACGTGTTGCTGACGACCAAAGCGGGACGACGACCTTTTTGTTCATGTCCTGCCTGTGGGTCGAAAGTCAAAATGACGAAATCACCTTTCCTTGGAATATATTTAGGCATTACCACACTTCTTTCTCTATGGGCTTACCCCAGTCTAACTCCTCGACTTGATAATCTTTCGGCATTTTGGCAACCAGTTCATGCAAGTTATATTTCCCGCGCACTTTACTCACTGGTTCAACGATAATTTGGCCCTTTTCTACAGAGATATTTACTTGGTCTCCCACATGAATATCAGCTTCCTCCAGGATAGCCTTGGAAAAACGAAGTCCTTGGCTGTTGCCCCATTTTTGGACTTTAGTCACCATTGTTTTACTCCTTGGATATGAGTAGGAAATGTATATCCGAAGTATATCCAAACTAGATTCAGATTGCAAGGGTTTTATGTAGTTTTTGATGCGCTAGAACTGGACGCCGTGCTCCCTGCTGCTGTCGCACTCGACGTCACTCCCGCCGCGACGGTCGTGGGCATTGATTCGTGCTCCCACAATCCTCTCGCTCTTCCACCCACTGCGGCGGAAGGGTGTGGCAGTGCTCCGTGCCCTCTGTGTGCCGCTGCAAGCGGCCTCTGTGAATTCTGTGATCCTGCTTTTTAGTGTTTTCGCCCTCCCCCTCATTGGTCACTTGATCCGAATCCTCGTCACCACCCAATCATCCCCCGCCCCTCCAAAACGCACATCCAGCACCCACGGCGCCGGCATCCCGGGCCTAAGCGGGTTCTTGCCAAGCCATCGCTTGTCCCGATACAACCTGGACTTGCACCTCCCGCTCTCTTCGACCTCCATATGTATCTTGGCGTGCTCCCGTTGGGCGATCAGGATACCGTCCTTCATCGCTGCCTCGACACCATACTCGAAGTGCCATCGTAAGATGTGAGGTTTACCCTTCTGACCCATGACCTGATCCTTGATTTCCCAGCCCGTTCGGTGGTGAAAGCTGACCTCGCGCGATACACGGTGCTCCGGATATCCCCGATGTGATCCTGAGACGTGAACGCCTGAGGCGGTCGCTCTCCAATCCGCCGTGACCACGGTGGGTTCAGGTCCCCACGATGGAATGAGTTCCCGGATCGGATGCAGCGGCTCACCCCCGACAAGCACCAGATTGTGCGAGGTCATCGCATAGAAATGTCCCCGGATGAGTTGGGATTGCGCCAGCCGATTTCGGTTCACGTAGGAGTAGAGCTCTGAAATAGGGGAGCCGATCATCGGGATGCCCTTCACGTAGAGTTGCACGTGGAGAGGGTCGTCGTGCGCGTGATTGGGAATACCGGGTCCGGGCAAAGAAATGACCATCGCATTCGCTCGGCGCGTCCACGCGGATCTCGATACGAAGAAGCCGGAATCGGGATAGTGGACGTGAAGGGGCAGCTTCGAGTGTTCGGTTTTCTTGAGCGCCTGACGATCCGCACGGTCCAGGCACGCCTGTTTCAACTTGAGCTTGCTAATGACAGTGGAGGCTATCCGACTGTTGGCCAGATTCGCAACCATCCCCAGGAGGCGCGCGGTGTTGGGTTCAAGCGGACGGTGGTCGCCAATGTCGGGTTGAGATCCGTCCGGCAGGGTGAGCAGTGCGACCATTTCACCACATTGTTTGATCCGGTTCCGGTCGGAAGGACTCAGGACGGATACGCGGTTGAGCTTGGCCAGCCGATAGGCAAGCAGAAAGATGTCCAGCGCGAAGATGGCGTGCGAAGTAGATCGCTCTTCGTAACTGCCATCGGGATGAAAGCTTCTGTCTACGTGTTTGGCGATTACGGGTTTTGACTGATCCACCAGGGCGTCGACTTCGGGGAATTCGGGGAGCATGATCCCGAAGAGCAGGGGCGCGGTTCCCCGTTCAAACAAATGGTGATTCGCAGGGACGTACTTGCTCCTCGCATAGTGGCGATACTGGATGGCAATGAACCAGAGTGATTTGATCATCCCGAAGGCGGTTCTTGTGGGAACTTCCGGTGCGAAGAGGATTCCGGAATACAGACAGTCCATCCAGGACATCCAGCGATACGCCGTGGTCATCGTGTCGTGACCATCCACACTGGTCAGGAGCGCGGTGTCCGGATTGAATTCCTCACTGACGATCAGCGGCCAGTCCTCCAGCCATCGGTCCGCGAATTCGGCAAATTTCGCCGCATACTTGGCCTTACCAGTCTTTAAATAGGCCACCGCGAGGTGCCTGAAAAATGCACATCGTTTCAAGCGATAGGGAGTGGATGCGAGCTGCCGCATTTCCGAGGTGTGCCATTTGAGTTTCGGCCCAAAATCCCAGACGAGGGCCTCGTTGTCTTCCCTCAGGTGAAACCGGTTCTCCAACAGGGCGTCCACATGCCGCAAGGGATCGATGTGCTGGCCGGTGCCCTCATCCCAACTGGCGAATACCGACGGCCCGTTCCTGACCGCTCGGTGATCGAAAAACCATAGGGGTTTCTTGCGATTTTGGAAATGCGCTACCAGGAGATCTCTCGCAGTATCCAGGTCCCCTTCCTCAGTAGCTTTCAATATCGCCCGAAGGTCCCGCCTTGCAGGATCAAGGGCGTTCAGAAATTCCTCATCACTCACATTGCGTTCGTCACTTGGGATCACTCGAATGCTTCCCTTCCAATCTGAATCAGGACGCTACCAGTCTCTATAGCTTTCAGCCGTACAACGGTGATTTCCACTGAACGGCTACGTCAACAAGGCCTCAATCTGCGTGAGGTTCTCAACTGTGCAGTCGGCTTCTTCCAGGGATTCTCGGGGCTCCTGCAGCTTTGCGATGCCCTGTAGTACCCTCATTGTCCGCCACCCGAGAGCCTTAGCAGGACGGATGTCGTTGTCGACTCGATCTCCGATCATCACTGCCTCGTGGGGATCACATCCGGCCTGCTCGAGTGCCAGTTGGAAGATTGCAGCATCCGGTTTCTTCAGTCCCAGTTCAGCAGACGACAGACAGAGGGATACGTAAGGGGCAAACCCATCTTGCCTCAGCCTGGCTTCCGTACCCGGAGATTGATTGGCGATCACCCCAATCTCGTATCTCGTGCTCAACCTCGACAACAGGCCGACTGCACCAGGGTACGGTCTCTCCAGATCCTTCCGATACCTCAACCGTTCCAGCACGTAGGCGCGGTCTTCCTCTTCCGGGACAAGGAACTCTATTGCTTGAGCAATCGGCCGTGAAGCGAACGCGGCAGAACGCAGAAGGGTCATGATATCCGTTCGCTCTTTGATTTTGGCTACCAGCCACGCAGTTCTCGTCGCCAACCCACTCCCAGTCATAAGATTCACATCCGCACCACGCTGAATCAGCATTCTGACGAGGTCCAGGCTCCCTCTGCTAGCTGCCCACATAAGTGCCGTACGGTCTTGGTCTCCAACCCTGTCAAGATGCGCACGGCTTTTGATCAGCAGTTGTGCCACCTGTGTATGGCCCTGTATAATCGCCAGGATGAGCGGTGTGTTTCTGCTCTCATTCTGTATATTTGGGTCCGCATTGTGCTGCAGAAGGGTTTTGACAACATCAAGATGACCCTCATAGCTTGCCGCACGTAGCGGAGTGATCGAAAGTCCATCATGGTTATTCGGATTCGCGCCCTGTTCAAGTAGAGACTTTGTGCGTGGCAGGTGTCCATCCTTCGCGGCAGCGATCAAAAGGACGTCCGAAGTTTGGGAAAGAGCAGAGCGGTACTCTGTGCGTGTGGGCTTAGAGCCTATTTTTCAGCCTTTTTGCTGCAATTCTATGATCCTTGGATATCGCTTCGTAGCAGATTCACTTTTTACCCCTGTTAGTAGCGGCAAAACGAGACCCCCTATGAAAATCAGCGTCCCACCTAATACGGAACCCCCGATTAATCCGACAAGTAGCCCCCAAAGCAACTGTTGCCATAGGGGACCCATATCGACAATGAGGAAAAAGGAAGGGATTCCTCCAATGCCGATGACCAATCCGGAGAGGAACCCTACGGGTCTGAGTTTTTTATGCACCCCAGCCGCTTTTAGACTACGTGGCACCTTTATGGTGGATTGCCGCCATTCAACAGGTTCATCCCCCGGCATAAGAGATTTTTGGACATCTGCATACATCGTAACCTCAATAGCACAGTCTTCTTCCGCCACTTCATCATCAAAGAACCAGCACTTTTCATTGCGCTTTTTTTTGCGATAACCTTTTCTGAGTGATGGATGAATAGTCCCTAGGTCTTGCAACTCAGGAAATTCTTGACCCGCACTATCCCATGCCACCCAATTATTGCCCGTGTCTCTTCGTATTCGCACTCCTTTGCACTGCAGCAATTCCTCCTTAAGGTCTTGTAGCTCGCTTCGTGTGAATGGCCCCCGTTTTTTCTGACCTTCAACCAGTAAGTACCATTCTGCTTTCTCAGATGAGGCCATATAGGGACTCCTTTCTGCGAACCCAGGACGGGGACGCTTTATCTTTGGTGGGTGGCCACGATTTCATTTAACGGTTTGTGCAACCGACGTGGGCGCAACCTGAGTAAATTAATCGGCACGCTTGCAATCAGGAAGAACAATCACTTGCGCCCATGTATGGGAGGGGTGGTTTGGAAGGGATCGGTTTGCACGTTGTTATCGGGTGTCGCGAAGGGGTGGTTTCGCCTCCGTCAGTTTTCATTCAGGGCGGCAATCCAGCCCACGCCATAAATCCGTCTTATTTTTGACAATATCCCATACCTAAGCTGCCAGGAGTCCCTCAAAATCTAGGTCATCGAAGGCGGCGAAAACGCGTTCGAGGTTTCGCCAACACCAGTTGACCTTCTCGTTTGTGGATGCCCAAGCGACGCAGTTAAGAGGAACGAAGAGGGTTCTGATTGTTGACAGACCGTAGTCGTGCCAGCAATCTTCCCACGTGTAGTTCTGGACTCCGTTCTCGAGCAGTCGATCGTGATACCGCTTTACGAGGCTTCTGGTCAGGTTGGTCTCCGGGGCACTAAACCCGTGCAAACCCAAGCTGGCGAGATCGTCCGTCCCAACTCTGACTGCGCAGTAGCCCCAGTCGATCAAGTAGACGTTATCTCTGGTCGGGTCCCTTGGGAGGAAGATGTTTTCGTATTGTAGGTCCCCGTGAATGAGCGTAAGCCCGTTTCCCTGCGTTAGCCGGCTATGCCCCTTAAGATCCTTAAGAGGGAAGGATGAGAGGGCCCGTTCGTATGTCCTCCGCATCCTGATCGTTAGCCGATCACCAACCTTGTCGATGACTTTAGCTAATGTCCGCCCGTAGCCATCGGCATTCTGTCCGAATAGGATACTGTTCTCGTCGGGCAGAGCGATTTCCAGCCCAGCGACGAACTGTCCGAGCAGCGAGTGGTCCCACCAGTACGCGTGAACGTGTGCCAGTGCGTCAACGACTCGCTCGCAGTCATCTTTGAATGTCGGTGCAAGGGGCCCGTCCCCGTGGTAATGTGAGTGACTAACATCTTGAAACAGAATGTGACCACTTCCCCCTCCCTCCAGGTTGGCCAGTCCATCGAAGCAGGGCACTGTAGGGGGTGAATCCATTCTAGGGAACAGACTAAAATGAATTTGGACCTCACGAGGTAAGCCACTTTCCTTATCCCCTGTTTTGAGGAAGAACCTCTCCGGCATATTCTTAACGTGAGGAGAGTATCGTGCTTTGAATCGGGAAACTGTCGCGCCTGTGGCGGACCTATTCACCGAAGACTCGGTTTGGATATCAACGACCTCCTCGGGGAGTGTCAGGTGGCCGTTCGTACGGAGTCGCTCCGTGAGCCAGTTCGGAGTTAGTTGAGTGATTTGCTCCAAGGGTTCCGCCATTTATCACACTCGCTTCCAATGGGGTCAGGGCGACCCAGGGATGGGCTGCCTTCTCATGCACCGGTATGGCACCTAACGATTAATTTCTGAATTACGGAAAACAAGATTCGTCTTCTGTTTTTGTGGGCTATAAGCTTTTCTGGGTGGTGTTGGGGCGATTACCGATAACGTTCCGCCGTTCCCGAACCTGGCCATCGGGAGGTTGGGTTCAGGTTGGGTGAAGGCCAGGTTGGGCCGGAGGGAGCGTAGCGACCGGAGCCGGGAACGGCCTGTTAGCCGTTGGCACGCGCCGGGGTGGGGTAGGGGCGGACCAGGACGGTCCGCGTAGGGGCGTCTTTTCTGACCTTGACTTCAGGTTTTTGAATAGAACGCGCTATCACCAACAGCAACAATGACCCTTCTGCGTTTTATCTTTCAGTCTAACACCGGGCTAAGCCGCCATTTTTAGCGCTTGCGGCGAAAATGGTCGGTCTTCAGCCACTTGTTCTGTGATGAAGAACTCAGGTCTCGATTTGAAACTTTTGAATTTCTATTTCAGGTAAATGCTTGTAGTGTTTTTCATTTCCTGTAATGAGTGGTAGTTGTTTTATCACTGCTGACGCACCAATCAGCGCGTCGGCTAACTCCATTGTATGGCTTAATGCATATTGCTCAATGTAAAACATTGCTTTAGTTGAGATAAGTTCGTCGATCTGAATGACCTGAGCATTTAAAATCCCCAATGCTTTTTTAAATGTTTTAAGTTCTTTCTTGTTTCTAACTCCTTGAATAATCTCTATATAAGTCACTATCGATAGGCTGAATCTATCCAGGCTGTGAATCACATCAATTGCCTTTTGATGACCTCTTGAATACCAAATTAGAACATCTGTATCCACAATCAAAATGATCTCCTTTTCCTGAGATTCCGAACATAACTCTCGATATCGTCCATATCAGTTCGGTCTTTCCACATACCACAGAATTCATTTTGTTTGCTTTCTTGATTCGATCCCGTGGTAATAGGGACAATTTTGGCACAAGGTTTACCGTGGAATGTAATAACGACCTCTTCCCCTCGCATTGCGGCATCGAGAATTTCTTTTGTATGAAATCTTAGATCTTTGCTTGTTGCTTGCATAAAATACCCCCTTTGTAAAGTTTATATTATAAAATATAAACTTATTGAATTACTGAGTCAAGCAAGATTTTTGTTTGCTACCCACAGAACTCTTGTCTATACGGAAAAACCTCGGAATATCTCAGTAAGGGTCAAAGAAATTCCGCATAGCCCATTCTTTGTGGAAAACATCCAACGCGTAGCAGAAACAGAAGAAAATGTACCACAGATTTTCTTGGCGGCCCAGGAAGGGCCGCCGGTTTTGATTTTGGCGCGTGCTTTCGGCTAACTCATTGTATACGAACTATAAACAGGCGTACTTCAGAATACCAACATCATTTAAGCTGGTATTGTGAACGTTTTCCGAGTGAGTACTATAGGTAGCGCGCAGGTGTTCAGGGTAAGGCTCAATTTCATTTAGCAATGTCCTGGCTGTTCATGCATTCGACATCTCGCTGTTGTCTGGTGTTTCAGGTGCCTGTTGGGAGACAGCCAGGCTCCTCCTTCTTCATCCAGATCTCCCGCAACCAGCTTGACTACTCCACAGAACCGAAGTCTTCGCCAACCATCAAGTCATCAAGAGAATTCGGGGTGGCGCGCCGTGCTCCGTCGCTTGTTCCAGATTGTCCTGTTCGTCCACCCGGGGAACTGCCCAAAAGTCCCGTCAATCAAGATCCAGAGCGTCGAAAAAATCCTCATCTGACACGGAACATTCATCAGGGGCTGCTTCTTCGTCGATGAATCTTTTCACTCC
>Ga0114999_10003480_pt1 | contig 19695 bp, 14 predicted proteins | sample ArcticOcean_MG_C_3_FD_89820 | JGI IMG/M metagenome (GOLD analysis project Ga0114999, IMG submission 89820) | Marine microbial communities from western Arctic Ocean - ArcticOcean_MG_CB8_126 | ecosystem: Environmental > Aquatic > Marine > Oceanic | place: Arctic Ocean: Canada Basin | collected...
CGACGGGTCGAACGACGTACATCGATTCAAATCTCACAGGTGGAAGCCTATTCTTTTACAAGGTGCAGGCAGTGGGCAGCAACGGCCTGCGCAGTGAGATGTCCACATTCGCCAGTGGCGAAGCACAAACGGACGAGTCGGCTCCCGGTCAGGCTCGCAATGTGTCCGCCGTAGCTGACGAGGATGATAGCGGTCGGATTTCCGTCGGTTGGAGTGCTCCGGCGACCGATGTCGGTGGCGATGCCCTGACGGGTCTGGCGGGCTACGTGCTATTGCGCGCCGAAGGGTCAGATGGTGCTTTCCTCCTCGTCGACAGCCTGACGGCCGATACGCGCCAATACGTGGATGCGGGACTGCGGGCGCTGACCGACTATCGTTACGCTCTGTATGCCTACGACGACTCCGGCAACGAAGGATCGCAGGTCCTTTCCAACGTGACTCGGACCGCGGGGCTGCCCACACCGGTCGCACTGCGTGCCGGTGACGGGATCGAGCGGATTACGCTGCGTTGGGCAAGTGTTGAAGATGATGATTTGGCCGGCTACGATCTGTATCGGGCCAGTACATCGGACGGCAATTTTCAGCGTCTGACGGGCAACGAAGGAACATCCTTCACGACAGGGCGTACAACCTTCGTTGACAGTGGATTGACGGCTGGAGACCTGTTCTTCTACAAGGTCCAGGCGATTGGCGGAAACGGTCTGACAAGTGGATTGTCCGGGTTTGCCAGTGGCCAGGCCCTAGCAGACGGGTCCGCACCTGGTCGGCCGCAGAATGTGTCGGCTCTGGCTTCCCAGACCGAGATTGACCAAGTCACCATTCGATGGACGGCGCCGACTGCTGACGCGGAGGGCGAGGACCTCTCCGGTCTGGCCGGTTTCAGAATTCTGCGTTCCGACGCTGGTGCGTCGCTGGCGACGGTGGCCACGCTGGGAACCGATGACAGGCAATACGATGACTCCGGGTTGCGATCCCTGACAGACTACTCCTATGCAGTGGTGGCCTTCGATTCTGCTGGGAACGAGAGTCAGTTGTCCTCGACCGCGAGCACGACCACGATCGGCGTGCCCGCGCCGGGCGGGCTGGCGGCCGAAGAAGGGACGGAGCGAATCACTCTCACCTGGCGCTCTGTCGCCGAAGACGATCTGATCGGTTACAATGTCTACCGTTCCTCAGAATCTGACGACAACTACGTACAACTGTCGGGTGATGGCACAGCGGACTACACGACGGGGCGTACCAGTTATATCGACTCAACCCTCCCTGCAGGTTCCCTCGTATTTTACCGCGTTTCGACGGTGACCTCAGCCTTTGAGTCAGGGCGCTCGGGTTTCGTCAGCGCCAGCGCTGATGCCGATACGATCGTCGCCCTCGATGGTATCGCCGCCAGCGGTGGTATCAATAAGATCACCGTGCTTTGGAGTGCTGCTGAGGCCAAAGATCTCGAGGGCTACAATGTGTATCGCTCGACGCAATCGGACGGTTCTTACACCCGACAGAGTGGGGTCGAGGGGACCGATCACACGACGGGCCAGACGAGTTTCGTTGACTCCGGTCTCGTTGGTGGGCAGGTCTTCTTCTATCGCGTGTCCGTCGTAACGGCGGCAGGTGACAGTGAACGGTCGGATTTTGCCGGGGCTACGGTCCAATCTGACACGCGTCCACCGGCGGCGCCGGTGGACGGTGAAGGTGAATCCGTGACGGATAATCCTGAGGCGCTCATTTTGACGTGGACGGTACCCCGCACCGATTCAGGTGGCAGTGAATTGACAGGTGTCGCTTCGTACATCATCTATCGATCCGACTCGGCGACAGGCTCTTTCACAGAGGTAGGCACCTCTTCCAGCGCGCAATTCCAGGATAGCGATCTGGAGGCGAAGACAACCTATTACTACGAGATCGAGGCGTTGGATGCTGCAGGCAACGTGGGTCCGCGGTCATCGGTCACCGCCGTCGCCACGGCGGGTGTCGGCGTACCCAGCGAGGTTCGCCTCGTTTCAACGACGCCGTCGAGTGCGGGTGATCCGCCCGTTGTGACGATCTCCTGGGACGCTTCATCGGGCGCGATTGTTCGCTACGAGGTTGAGCGGACGCAGGTCGCCGACAGCAGTGCCGATTCAGACTACACCGATGTCCTGCCGAACTCTCTGCAGACGACGCGCACGGACAATACCGTGACCCGTGGACAGACCTATTACTATCGGGTGAGAGCGGTGGATGTCGAGTCACGCGAGAGTGACTGGACAGTGCCTTTGAGTATAGACGTATCTAACTGAAAGGTCGGGCCCCGCCCATTAGATCGTCGGCTGTTGGCTGACTGTTAGCTCTCGGTATCGAGACTCACTTCGGCATGCCATTTGATGACCGCGTTGAGAATCTCTTCAAGTTCCTTCGCTTCGGATATGTCGGTATCGCAGTTCTTCACAGCAGCGGAAGTTTCTTCCTTTTGCTGGGTAAGAACGGTCAGTAGATCCCGCATGTTGGAAGCGATCGTGTCGATGCCTGATTGAAGGCGTTGTCGGTCCCCTGCAGAGAGACCGAGCTGATTTCCCGCGAGCTGGTCTCGCAGGAGGGAATAGATCTCGAGCATCCGTGCCATTTGCACCCGGATGCCGTGTAGTTTGTGTTCGGGCATCTGTTGTCTCCTGCCTAGATTCATCTCAATACAAGCCGGATTCACCCCGCCAGAGCGAGGGCATCCTACTCATAGCAATCGGTGTTCCAGTTGGCTCCTACCCATCCGACCTCTGGAGATCTTCCTGCCCATATCACCGATGAACTCGGGAAGGTTGGGCTATACTCCGACCGTTGCCTGGTTGTTGCTGTCTCGGGGGGGCTGGATTCCTGCGTCTTGCTCGATGGCCTGATTCGGGCCCGTGGCAGCAGGGGCATCCACATTGCTCATCTCGATCACCAGCTGCGCAAGGATTCGGCGCAAGATGCCGACTTCGTCGCCGCACTGTCAGCCCACCACCGACTGCCTTGCACAATTGCACGTGCCCACGTGGGGGAGCGTGCACGACGGACGAAAGAATCAGTTGAGATGGCGGCCAGATTCTGCCGTAGAGCCTTCCTTCGACGGATCGGGGAACGAATAAATGCGCCATGGATTCTGCTGGCCCATCACGCCGATGACCAGGCGGAGACGGTCCTGCTGCGTCTGTTACGAGGAAGCGGTGGAACGGGTCTGGCTGGAATGTCTCCTGCCCGAGACGGTTTACTGCGTCCCCTGCTGAAATTCACGAGAGACGATCTTCGTTCCTACGCTCTCGACCGAGGCCTGGATTGGCGCGAGGATCAGACGAATCACGATATCCGACCTCGGCGGAATCGTATTCGCCATCAGTTGCTGCCACTACTGCGCCAAGCGCACAACCCCAAGGTCGTGTCCGCGATCGGTCGAGCAGCCCACCTGTTGGGTGATGAGGACGACTATCTGGGTCAGGTGGCACAGAAGGCACTGGACGACGCTCTTGTGAATCGAACTGCGGGCAAAGTCATGCTTGAAAGCCGCCAATTGGCCGGTTATCATATAGCCATCCAACGACGCGTGTTGCTGCAAGTAATACAGGAAGTTGCAGCAACTGAGACCGTGACGTCTGAGAGCGTCGAGCAGTTGCTGAAGGTATTGCACGCAGGATCCAATACTGTCCGTGATTTGGGCTATGGTCTACGCTGCCAATGCACCCAACAAACTCTCATCCTGCGTGGGGCGCCGAAGGCACCATGGCTCATGCCCCTGCAGTGCCCGGCGCGAATGCAATTGCCTGGCCAGATACTCGAGAGTCGATGGTGTCCTGCGGCAGACTATGCTCAACTGCGAGCCACCCTGGACTTGGATCAGGTGATTCTGGATGCGACGCCATCCCTGGGTGAACTCGTTCTTCGATCGCCGCGAAGGGGTGACCGATTGCGGCCACTGGGCTTGTCCGGGCACAGCAAGAAACTGAGTGATTGCTTCATCGATGCCCGATGGCCACGGATCTTGCGAGAGGATGCCGTCGTGCTGAGCCGCGCCGAAGACGACGAGATTCTATGGGTAGCCGGTCTGGCCCGGAGCGAATGCTTCCAGGTGAATGACAGTAGCCGATCATTGATACATTTGAGGCCCATCGAAGAGTCGATGGTTTCCCACGACGACGAAAGCTAATGGACGAACGCGACACCCCTTCTTCACGCCCTGACCCAGCGCAGCGCCCTCAAGGTCGAGGCGGTGACGACGAGCGACCACCGTGGCGTTTGCCGACGCGCTCTCGTGCGTTTTGGATCTTCCTCATCCTTGCACTGATTGTCGCCGCGAAGTTCTTCAGCAGTGTGCCTTCTGATCATCCTGAAGTCTCGTACATCGAATATCGGCAATATCTCGCCAACAGGCAGATCACAAAGGCGACGATTGTCGGCAACGAGCAATTCCAGGGAGTTCTTAGTGATGGCAGGCGTTTCGTCGTCCATCTGGGACCTATCGATGCCGATTCAAAGCGCGAATGGGAAGAAGCGAAAATCGATTTCAGCTTTAAGGACAAACCCTTCCAGTGGTACTCCCTCCTGATCGGATTTCTGCCGTGGCTGTTGTTTATCGGCTTCTGGATTTTCATGCTTCGCCAGATGCAGGGCGGGCCGCGTGGCCTGTTTTCTTTCGGCAAGAGTCGCGCCAAATTGCTTACACCGGACACGCAAAAAACCACATTCAACGACGTGGCCGGCGTGGAAGAGGCGAAACAGGAACTGACGGAGATTATCGAATTCCTGAAGGACCCCGGAAAATTTCAGCGTCTCGGTGGTCGCATCCCCAAGGGAGTTCTCCTCGTCGGGCCACCCGGAACGGGCAAGACTCACCTGGCACGCGCGGTTGCTGGTGAAGCCGGTGTCCCCTTCTTCTCCATCAGCGGTTCCGATTTTGTCGAGATGTTTGTCGGTGTAGGAGCCTCTCGAGTTCGCGACCTATTTGAACAAGGCAAGACGAATGCGCCCTGCATCATCTTTATCGATGAAATTGATGCAGTGGGTCGACATCGTGGCGCCGGGATCGGTGGTGGTCACGACGAGCGTGAGCAAACGCTCAATCAACTGCTGGTTGAGATGGATGGCTTCGAGTCAAATGATGGTGTGATCCTTGTGGCGGCGACCAATCGGCAGGACGTGCTGGATCCGGCACTTCTGCGACCGGGGCGTTTTGATCGGCGTGTGGTCGTGGGGTTGCCTGACATTCGTGGACGAATTGGGATCCTCGAAGTGCACTCGCGCAACGTGCCGACTGCCGAGGACGTCGACATGGAGCGTGTCGCGCGTGGTACGCCGGGTCTATCCGGGGCCGATCTTGAAAACCTTGTGAACGAGGCCGCGATCCTGGCTTCGTTACGCGATCACGAGCAAGTCGTGATGGCCGATCTTGAAGACGCCAAGGACAAGGTCATGTTGGGCGCAGAGCGCCGCAGTATGATCATGACAGAGGAAGACAAGCATTTGGCCGCCGTGCACGAGGCTGGGCATGCTCTGGTGGCCAAACTGACCCCAGGTGCACCACCGATCAACAAAGCCGTCATCGTGCCACGGGGACAGGCGATGGGAATGGTCTCCTTCCTCTCCGAGGAACGCCACTCTGTGAAGGAGTCACAATTGCGCGCCCACCTGGATACAGGGCTGGGCGGCTGCGTCGCTGAGTCGATGATCTTCGGTGAACGATCCACTGGTGCTCAGGCAGACTACAAACAGGTAACAGCAGTTGCTCGCGCGATGGTCTGTGATTGGGGGATGAGCAAGAGTCTGGGACCGGTGTCACTGGGTGGGGATGACGAGCAAGTCTTCCTGGGGAAGGGACTCTCCAGGCAGCGAAATTTTAGTGAGCATACGGCTCAGGCAATAGACAAAGAGATTCGTGACCTCGTCGTCGAAGCGGAGGGGCGGGCCTCGAGTCTCCTGAAAGAGAATCGGGACAAGCTCGATGTGTTGTCGGCGGCTCTGCTCGATTACGAGGTTATAGATGATGCAGACATCGACGAAATCCTCGCCGGCCGCACACTGGCACGGGACACGGCTGCTGTCGTAACACAGGCCAAAGAAGCCGAGTCCACCGCCAGCAAGAATGGGTCGAAAGATCATTCTTGCTTTCAGAACGGGGATGACGCTGAGCAGATCATCACACCCGACTCCTCAACATCTCAGACGCCGGCTCAGGGGTGATCTGGTCTCTGCCGCGCCAACGGCGGCTCGATTTTGGCGCACGAGTCCAGCTGATGGGCATCCTCAACACGACGCCCGATTCATTCTTTGATGGGGGACGTTATACTGATCCCTCTGCTGCAGCAGATCGTGCCCTACAGATGGTCGACGAGGGAGCTGACATTGTCGACGTGGGCGGAGAATCCTCCCGCCCCCCGATCTATGGAGACGTGGCCCCCGTCGCCAAGGAAGAAGAGACTGTGCGTGTTGTGCCGACGATCGAGGCCATCCGCCGCCAGAGTGACATTCCGATCTCTATCGATACAACCAAAAGCGAAGTGGCCAGGGCTGCATTGGATGCGGGGGCAGATATCCTCAACGATATCAGCGCCCTCGATGAGGCAGGACAGGGGATGTTGGATGTGGTGGCGGGCGGTCAGATCCCTGTAATCCTCATGCATAGGCGGGGGGCTGTAGCTACTATGCAGTTGGATACGCACTATGACGGCCTGATTGACCAGATCGGCGGCTATCTCGCAACTCGCGTTGAGCGAGTGCGTTCGGCTGGTGTCACAGATGTCGCAACAGATCCAGGCGTCGGTTTTGGTAAGTCTGCTCAGGACAACTATCGCTTATTGCGAAACGCGGGCGCCTTCGCCGTGGATGGCTGTCCCGTTTTGATCGGTGCTTCACGCAAGTCTTTCCTGTGGAAGCCAATGGGGCGTTCACCTGAGAAATCTCTGGCAGCCAGCGTTGCCGCAGCAGTCATGGCCGCTCTGCACGGGGCCCGCATCCTACGAGTCCATGACGTGGCAGAGACGATGGATGCGCTGCAAGTCGTGCAAGCAACTCGGTCTGAGGATTCATTCTCCGTCTGCGAGACGGGGGCGGCCTCGTCCTCTATGAACATGACCCACTCGTCGGCTACCTGAGGACGATCTCATGCTACCCGAGGATATCGTCTTCTTCCGTCTCTTCGACTTCATTCCGGTGACACTGGTCTCCGTCGTCGACATTCTCGTCGTCGCCTTCGTCATCTACCGTCTGCTCGATCTGATTCGTGGCACAAAGGCGGCTCAGATGGTGGTCGGTCTCTTTCTCTTGGTTGCTGTCGCTGCCGCCGCCCGCTGGCAGGATATGCAGGCCTTGGCCTACTTGCTTGAGCAGGTTCAATCGATTCTCCTCATCCTGCTTGTCATCCTCTTTCAGCCAGAATTGCGCCGAATGCTCGGCGCTCTGGGGCAGAGTCCGTTACTTGGTTGGTTCTACAAGACGGAGCCGAATCGAGTAATCGATCAGGTCGTGCAAGGCGCGACGCAGTTGGCGAGTCGTGGCTATGGTGCCCTCATCGTCCTGACGCGTGAAGCCGGGCTCGAAGGAATCATTGAAACGGGTGTGCCTCTCGAGGCACGGGTTTCGGCGGATCTACTGACGACCATTTTCACGCCAAGATCACCCCTGCACGATCAGGCAGTCATCATTCAGGGCGAGACGCTGGTTGCTGCCCGTTGTACTCTGCCCCTGGCGGAGGAAGTGGAGGATCAGCGTCTGGGCACCCGACATCGCGCTGCTCTGGGGCTATCGCAGGAAACGGACGCGGTGACCATCGTTGTCTCTGAGGAAACGCAGACGATCTCGATTACTGTGGGAGGAGGTTTTCTTCGTGGCTTGGACGAACGGGAGTTGAAGCAGCGACTCGGCGAGTTGCTGTCACCTCTCGAAACCGTCGCCGGCAGCGCGAGTGCCCTCTCCGATGACTGATGTGGCCGCCGGCACGGTCTTGAAGCGGCCCGGCTCAGGCAATGTTTGACGAGTGTCTCTCGTCAGTCTATGTTAACTTTTTATTCAATAAATACTAATACTTATTCTACCCTGGCTTGCAATGAAGCGCGTCAAAAAGGGATAAGGGGCTGATGAACGCCAAGAGTCGGCGCCACGCGATGATTAGAGAATTGATCTCGCAGCAACAGATCTCCTCACACGAGAGGTTGGCAGGTGCCTTGTCTGTGCGTCAGATCGAGGTGAGCCAATCGACCCTGTCGAAGGATCTGCGAGAACTGGGCGTCGTACGTGCTCCCTGTGCCACGGGTGGTTTTCGCTACACCATGCCCGCACAGACGGATACGACGCAGCGAGAGATGCAGATTCTTGAAAGAGAGTTGCGCGACTATGTGACCGATGTCGCTCGAGCGCAGAATATGGTGATCGTTAAAACCATGTCTGGACATGCTCAAGCCGTTTGTGAGGCGATTGATCGCATGGAATGGGAGGAAGTGATGGGAACATTGGCTGGAGAAAACACAATTTTCGCAGTTGCCAGCGCCGAGCCACAGGCCAGAGTGTTGGAGGCTCGTATCCGCGAGCGGAGTGATGCGCTATGAGTCCACTCCAACAATACATCGACAAGGCGGCAATCCTCGTCGAAGCGCTGCCCTATATTCAGTCATTTCGTGGCAAGACCGTTGTTGTCAAATATGGTGGCAGCACGATGAATGGAGCCGACGATGACACGGTCCTGAAGGACCTGGTCTTCATGGAGTCCGTGGGAATCAATCCCGTCATCGTCCATGGCGGCGGACCGGCAATCGATCGGCAGTTGAAAGCGAGGAAGATCGAGACACAGCGAGTCAATGGTCTGCGGATCACCGACGAGGCGACCATGCAGGTCGTGGAAGAGACCCTCTTTGGTGAAGTGAATGCCGGTATCGTCGATGCGGTTCGAGACCTCGGAGGTCAACCCGTCGCCGTTTCCGCAAGGGACGCGGGCATTCTCCAGGTGAGGAAACACATGCCTGACTCAGTCGATGGCCCCATCGACATCGGTTTTGTAGGCGAAGTGGAACACGTGGATCCTCAGCCGTTGATTGATTTACTGCAGAGTGAGGTGATCCCCGTGATCGCACCCATTGGCCGCGGGCCAGACGGGGAGGCCTATAATGTCAATGCTGACACGGCAGCCGGTGAAATTGCTGCGGCTCTTCATGCAGAGAAACTCGTCTTTCTTACGGATGTGACAGGAATTATGGAGCGTCCGGGGGACGAGGAGAGTCTGCTCTCGACATTGCATGTGCGTGACGTCGAGGATCTGATCGATCGTGGTGTCGTCGGCGGAGGTATGATTCCAAAGACTCGAGCCGGCGTGCATGCTGTTCGCGCCGGTGTCAACAAAGCGCATATCATCGATGGGCGCATACCGCACTCGGTATTACTTGAATTTTTCACCGACGAAGGGGTCGGCACCCAAATCGTGCAGTAAATTCACCACCAACGCGTTGCCGAATATCTTCGTCGGAATCCAAGGATCAAGAAGGTTATGAAAACAGATAAGGTAATCGAACTCGATAGTCAGTATATCCTGCAGACCTACGGTCGGCCTGGTTTCGTCCTCGAGCGTGGCAATGGTGTTTACCTGTTTGATCTTGATGGCAATCGCTACCTCGATTTTGTCAGCGGTCTGGCGGTCAACGCCTTCGGTCATGGCGATTATGACGTGCTCAAGGCGATCGAAGAGCAGGCTGGCCAATTGATGCATGTATCGAATCTCTATCACACACTGCCGTCGACGCGTCTGGCGCGCACCCTGGTGGAAGGTTCCTTCGCCGATCGAGTATTTTTCTGTAACAGCGGTACCGAGGCATGGGAGGCAGCTCTCAAGTTTTCCCGCAAATGGGGGAATACGGTTGCCGGCGGCAAGAATCGGTTCATCTCGATGAACAACTCTTTCCACGGCCGCACAATCGGTTCTCTCTCAACGACGGGCCAGCCGAAATACCATCAGGGCTTCGAGCCTCTGATGCCAGGCGTAGACTTCGCCGATTTCAATGACCTGGCTTCGGTAGAAGCCCTCGTGACGGATGAAACCTGCGCTGTCCTAGTCGAGCCGATTCAGGCAGAGGGTGGCATCCATGTCGGCACCGACGAATTCCTGCAAGGCCTACGGAAGCTGTGCGACGACAAGGGCATGCTTCTCGTCTTCGATGAGATTCAGGTCGGTATGGGACGCACAGGTTCGATGTGGGCGTATCAGCAATACGGCGTCGAACCTGACATTATGACGCTGGCGAAGGCGCTGGGTGGTGGCCTACCGATCGGTGCGACCTTGATGAAGCAGCATGTGGCTGACGCGATTCAGCCGGGTGATCACGCGGCGACATTCGGCGCAAATCCGGTTGTGGCAAATGTCGCCCTGACTGTGATGGACAAGTTGCAAGCGGATGGTCTGCTCGATGACATCGCAGCCAAAGGTGATCATCTGCGCAACCGGCTGGAAAAGCTGCAGCAACGGTGGCCAGACCAGATCTCAGAGATTCGCGGGCGGGGGCTGATCCAGGGTGCTGTTGTGACCGATCGCGCCCCGGCAGACTATCTGGCTGCCTTCCGGGAAAGGGATATTCTCGTTGCTCCATGTGGAACCGATGTCGTCCGCTTCCTGCCACCCTTGGTGATCGAGAAGAATCAAATCGACGAAGTCGTCGATGTCTTCGACGAGATCCTTCGGCAGAGCTAACTAAAGGACATGACGACCACTGACAAACCCTGGGGGGGCCGTTTTGGCGCCTCCACGGCTCAGCTCATGGAGCGTTTCAATGCCTCCATCAGTTTCGATTGCAGGCTGATGGAGGTCGATATTGCCGGTAGCTGTGTCTACGCGCGGGCCCTGGAGCGGGCGACTCTGCTCACTGAGCAGGAGTGTCGACTGATTGTCGAGGGGCTGGGGAAGGTCCGCGACGAAATGCGCCAGCCCGGCTATGTTTTCGATGATCGCCTTGAAGACATTCATATGGCGGTGGAGACGCGCCTCACACAGTTGATCGGTCCCACGGGTGGCAAGCTCCACACGGGTCGTAGCCGCAATGACCAGGTTAATTTAGACGAACGACTTTTTCTCAAAGCCGCGATCGCCGCCACCGTGGGTCGTGTTCGGGGTTTGCAACAGATCCTGATCGACTTTGCTGCGCAGCATACCGACACGATTCTGCCAGGTTATACCCATCTGCAGCAAGCGCAGCCTATCCTGCTCGCGCACTATGCCCTGTCCCTGTTCTGGGCCCTCGAGCGTGATGTGGGGCGTCTGGAGGATGCTGCCCATCGTGCCGATGCCATGCCCCTTGGTTCGGGCGCCCTGGCAGGAAGTGCGTTTCCTCTCGACCGCGAGTTTATGGCGACCGAATTGGGCTTTGCACGTGTAACGCCCAACAGTCTCGACGCGGTCAGCGATCGCGACTATTTCCTTGAGACGCTGTCTGCTCTGTCTGTTACGATCATTCATCTGAGCCGCTACTGCGAGGACCTCATTATCTGGTCCTCAGCCGAATTCGGTTTTGTCGAGTTGGATGACGCATACAGCACTGGCTCGAGTATGATGCCGCAGAAGAAGAATCCCGATTCCCTGGAACTGATCCGTGGCAAGACCGGCCGCGTTGTTGGTGGACTCGTGTCTTTGTTGATGACGATGAAGGGACTCGGACTCACGTATGGCAAGGACCTGCAGGAGGACAAGGAGCCCGTCTTCGATGCCTTTGACACCCTCGACGATTGCCTTGAGGTGTTTTGTGCGGCCTGGTCGACGATGCGGGTGAATGGCGAGCGGATGGAAGTCAGCATCGACGCCTCGGCCTTGGCGACGGATCTGGCCGACTACCTTGTGGACAAGGGGGTCCCATTTCGCGAAGCCCATCATGTGATTGGTGAACTTGTTCGCTCAACCTTGGACACGGGTCAATCTCTGACAAATCTGACCCACGCAGACCTGCAACGACATGATGAACGGTTCGAAAGCGATGCCGTCGACTGTCTTGATCTGCGAAAGAGCCTTGGGCGCCGCAATCTACCGGGTGGCACGGGTCCAGATGCCGTGCAAACCCAGTTAAATCTCGCCCGTACGGCACTTGCTGCTACGGACGTCTCCACTCAACACCAAAGAGTTCCATGAGCCTACCGATTTCAGTAAGCAACCTGCGTTTTGGCGTACGCCAGGTTCCCATGCGCCTCCCCTTTCGTTTCGGCGCCGTAACGCTAACAGCGGCGGCACAGATCCACTTGTTCGCCGATGTCGAGACCCGCAATGGACACCGTGCTCAAGGTGTTGCGGCAGATATGTTAGCACCAAAGTGGTTCGACAAAGATCCGTCCAAGACATACGCCGACAACATGAATGATCTCATCGATTCGGCGCAGGCTGCGTGCTCGGCAGTTGCGGCCGTGGACGGACCTGCCTCGGCTTTTGATCTGTGGAAGTTGGGATACGATGTCGCCTTGGCCTGGGGTGAGAGTCGTGGTCTGAACGAATTGACCAGCGCCTACGGTAGTACTCTGTTGGAGCGCGCGATCATCGACGGACTCGGTCGCGCGGCGGGGCTCAGTTATTTCGACATGCTGCGTGAGAATCATCTGGGCATCGATCTGGGCTCTTTGCATGACCAGCTCACAGGAATGTCACCGGCTGATCTGCTACCAGCGACGCCGCGTACGACGATGCAGGTACGGCATACGGTTGGCCTTCTCGATCCGCTGCGCGAAGAGGCGATCGCCGCTTCGGCGCGCATCAATGATGGCCTCCCTCAGGGTCTTGATCAGTATATCGCCCAGCAAGGTCTTACGTATTTCAAGGTCAAGGTTGGCGGCGATGTCGACGTCGATGTCGAGCGACTTTCGCAGATCGCAGAGGTGATCTCGGGCATCGACAACGTCAAAGTGACGCTTGATGGGAACGAACAGTACAGCGACCCCGATCTGCTGGTGAATCTTCTCGATCGATTGGAGTCCGGCTCGGATCCTGTTCGCCGCCTCTACAACAGCATCATCTACCTCGAGCAGCCACTCGATCGAGCCATCTGTCTGGACGCATCCGTGGCGCCGCAAATTCACAGCCTGTCCGCACGGATCCCTCTGATTATCGATGAGGCCGATGCAGGCCTCGATACATTTCGTCTCGCTGTTGAGCGCGGTTACCGAGGTGTGTCTTCGAAGGTCTGCAAGGGGATGATCAAGGCGCTGGCCAATCTCGGATTGTGCAAAACGTTCTCTGCCAAAGGGCCCCACCACTACTTCGTGACGGGGGAAGACCTGACCAATATCCCCCTCATCGCTCTGCAGCAGGATCTAACACATCTGGCGGCCATCGATATCGAACACGTCGAGCGCAATGGTCATCACTACGTGCGCGGAATCGATCATCTTTCCGAGGGCGAGCGAGCCGCCTGTCATGGGCCACACCAATCCCTGTATGAAGAGCTGGGGGAGGGACTGACAAGTCTCAAGGTGACCGACGGGGCCATGGATCTCACGTCCCTGCAAGTGCCAGGGCTCGGAGTTGACGCAGAGATCGATCCACACACGACCATTCCCCTTGATCTCTGGCAGCCCGAGGATCTGGAAAAGTTGGGCACAGTACAGTGAGTCCGAAATCGTGAGTCCAAAACTGCGCGTCCACGAAATTGCTTTCCATATGCGCAATGTGCGTACGCGGATGCCTTTTCGATACGGCGTGGCGACACTGACGTCGGTGCCGATTCTACACGTCACGCTGAACGCAGAGATTGATGGCGGTGTTCGTTGTACGGGCTATGCGGCAGACATTCTTCCGCCGAAGTGGTTCGACAAGGATCCGGCCAAAGACTACCAGAACAATGTAGAGGACCTGCTTTTTGTCGCTCGATCGGCTGCTAATACTCTCAGCGACATCGGTTCCCGCCCCGCCAGCGTTTTCAGCTTGTGGCAGGATGTTTACGAAGCGACACTGCGGGCAGGTGATGGACGTCATCTCAACCATCTGACGGCGGCCTTTGGCAGCACCTTAATGGAGCGCGCCATGACCGATGCTCTCGGTCGTGGCCTCGGTTTGAGCTACCACACCATGTTACAAGCCGCCGACAATCCACTCGGCGTGGATCTCGGACAGATCCTTGCATCCCTCGATGGGATACCGGTGCGAGACGTGGTCGCCAAAGCGCCATCGTCGTCGATTGCGATTCGTCATACGGTCGGTCTCACCGATCCAATTGAAGATGCTGACATTCCTGATCAGGATCGCCTGGATGACGGCCTGCCACAATCATTGGCGGCGTACATCGCGACCCAGGGATTGACGCATTTCAAGGTCAAAATCCAGGGGGACGCAGAGGCGGATCTCGAACGTCTACGACAGATTGCCCGCGTTGTCGAGACGGATGCCGAAGGCTGCGTTATCTCTCTGGATGGCAATGAGCAATACGCTGATCTGGAACCCTTCGAATCCCTGCTGGCACGCTTGCAGACGGAACTTCCAGATCTCTACCGAGCGATCTCCTACATAGAACAACCCCTGGAACGCAGTGTGGCTCTCGACTCGTCCCAGGCGGAGCGAATCGAGCGGATCGGTCGGGAGAAGCCGATGATCGTCGACGAATCCGATGGTGATCTGGATACATTTTCACGGGCAATCGACATCGGTTACCGCGGTGTCTCGACGAAAAATTGCAAAGGCCTCTTCAAGGCTCTGGCCAACCAAGCTCTGGCGCAGCAACGTAGTTGTGATTCAGCTAGGTATTTGCTGACGGCAGAGGACCTCATGAATCTGCCCGTCGTTCCACTTCATCAAGATTTGACACATATCGCGGCTCTCGGCCTCGACCACGCTGAACGCAACGGGCATCATTATGTGCGCGGTCTTGATCATCTGACCCAGGCAGAGCGTGACGCATGCGTTCAGGACCACGGGACGCTCTACACCCGCGACTCGGATGGCTGCAGGTTGTCTGTGACGGGTGGTCGAATTGATCTTCGATCACTGCAGGTGTCCGGACTCGGTGTGGGAGAAGGAAGTGTCGACGTGACCTCCATGACGCCACTGAACCAGTGGCGATTCGAAAGTCTGTAATGGCCGATAGCTTCGACAAAAACCACCAGGAGGCGGTTGAGCGCCTGCAGCGGTTGATTCGCGTCAATACGGTGAATCCGCCTGGCAACGAGTTGGCTGTAGCCCAAATGCTTGCTCAGGAGCTGATACGCGAAGGCGTTGACGGAGTCGAAGTCATCGAAGCTGAGCCACAGCGGGCAAGTCTGACCGTCCGGGTACGAGGCGACGGATCCCAGCGGCCTCTTCTGCTCATGTCACATCTCGATGTGGTGCCTGTTGAACCAGACCAATGGACGCAGCCTCCCTTCGAGGCGAATCTTGTGGACGGCTTTGTGTATGGTCGTGGGGCCATCGATTCGAAACTGACTGCTGCTGTGCATATGCAGGTCTTGTTGATGCTGCACCGTGCCGGTGTACCGCTGACCCGTGATATCGTACTGATCGCAGCGGCGGATGAGGAATTCGGCGGCCACCATGGCATGGAGTTCCTTGCTCGTGAACGGCCGGACCTGTTCGATGCCGAGTATGGATTGAATGAGGCGGGAGGGTTCGCCGTCCAGATCGATGGCCAATCTGTCTACACATGCCAGGCGGCCGAAAAAGGCAGCGCCGACTTCGATGTGACGGTTGAAGGCACACCCGGACACAGCTCGGTGCCACACGCGGACAACCCCATCGTTCATCTCGCTCCTGCATTGGCCCGTCTTGGAGGAAAGTTGCCGCACTCGGTGACGCCAGTGGTACGGGCCTTTTTCGAGCGGACAGCGGCTGCGGCGTGCCCAGACGTAGGGCGTCTGCTGCTCGCGTTGCTCGATCCACAGCGCTGCGATGAGGCGCTGTTGCAGTTGCCGGTTACGGAACCTGTCCGCCTCATGTTCGATGCAATGCTGCGTAGTACTTGCACGCCAACGCTGCTGCAATCGGGAATCAAGCGAAATGTGATTCCGTCCAGGGCAACCGCGAGCCTGAGTGGACGCCCTTTGCCCGGTGTGTCGGCTGAGCAGATGCAGGCAGAGGTTGAAGCCTTGCTCCATGGTGGAGGGGCGACGATCGCTCAGTTTCAGGAGGGTGATTTCAGACCCGGCGCTGCCTTCGATCACGACACCCCCTTGCTCGGACACTTAGAGGCGGCGCTTCAACGTCATGAGCCGGGGGCCTGCCTGGCGCCCTTTATGCAAACCGGTGGAACGGACGCTCGTTTTCTCACCGATCGTGACATCGTGATCTACGGATTCGTACCGATGCGGCACGAGGACGGAGTCCGGACCTTCTTTGAGCTATGCCACGGACATGACGAGTGCGTCTCTGTGGCAAATGTTGGATTTGCCGTCGACGTCCTTCATGACGCGGTCCGCGAGCTCAGCCGACCATAGATGAGCCCCCGTTCCGCAATGTCTGAGTCTGCCGTGGTGAAGACAAATGTGGTTGGCGATCACAAGGCGGCTGTGCGAGCCCCGTGATCCGATCAGAAGCTTCAGTCTGGCGTTGTGGGCAATAGCCCCGCCGCGGCCAGCTTCTGCTGCAGTATCTCCTCCGACCAGACTTCGATCTCGAGATCGTTTGCTTTCTTTAGTTTGGATCCTGCCTTCTCTCCGGCTACTACCAGATCGGTCTTGCTGCTCACACTGGCGGCTACCTTCGCGCCCATTTGCTCCAACAACGATCGGGCTTGGTCTCGTGACAGCACCTGAAGCGAGCCTGTGAGAACGACGGTCTTGCCTGCGAGAGCGCCGGATGTCCGGCTGTCTTCTATGCCGCTTGTTGCGTCAGCTTCATTAGCGGCGAGCTGAACACCAGCAATACGCAGCTTTTCCAGTAGCGTGGCGGCGGCTTCTGTGCGAAAGAACTCATGCACAGAGGCGGCGATCGTTGGCCCGATTTCGTCAATTTCCTCCAGCTCTTCACGAGTCGCCTTCACCAACTCTTCGACACACGGATAGTGACGAGTTAGTGTCCGTGCCACTGTTGATCCGACGTGCAGGATCCCAAGGGCAAACAGGACCCTATCGAACCGACGGTGGCAACTGGCGGCGATGGCGGTGACCAGATGGGTCGACGATTTGTCCCCCATACGGTCCAGAGAGGAGAGCACCTCTGCGTCGAGAGTGTAGAGGTCTCCAACGTCCTTCACCTGTCCACTGTCGACGAGTTGCTCCACAACGGCCGTACCCAGGCCCTCGATATCCATCGCATTGCGACCGCTGAAGTGTTCAAGGCGTCGTTTCAATTGACCAACGCATGCCCGATTGCCACAACGAACAGCGATTTCGCCCTCAGGACGGATGGTCTGGGCGCCGCAGGCTGGGCATTGCTTTGGGAAGATGAAGGCAACGGCGTCGGGTGGTCGCTCGTCCTCTACGACGCCGACGATCTTGGGGATCACATCACCACCCTTTTCGAGAATGACGAGATCTCCAATGCGAACGTCTTTTCGTTCGATCTCATCGGCATTGTGTAGGGTGGCGCGTTGGACTGTACTGCCAGCAACATGTACGGGTTCGAGAATGGCGACGGGGGCGATGACTCCCGTGCGTCCGACCTGCAGGCGAATGTCCAACAAACGCGTCTGGGCCTGTTCAGCATCAAACTTGAAGGCCATGGCACTTCGTGGACTCTTTGAGGTAAAACCAAGCCTCTCCTGTTGCGCGAGGTTGTCGACTTTGATCACGATGCCGTCGATCTCGTAGCCAAGGCTCGGGCGTTGGGTCGTGTAGGTGTCGTAGAACGAGAAGACTTCGTCCAGCGAACCGCAGCGCTTCGTCGCCGGATTCACGGGAAGGCCCAACTCGCCCAAAGTGTCCATCCGCTGCATGTGTGTGGATGCCGACGGGTCATAGATCCAATACGCGAAGTATCGCAGTGGGCGGCGGGCGACGGCTTTGGGATCCTGTAACTTCAGCGTACCGGCTGTCGAATTGCGTGGGTTCGCGAAGAGGGGGAGACCCTGTTCCTGCTGGCGCTGGTTCATCGCATCGAAATCAGCATTTCGCATGTAGACTTCGCCACGAATCTCACACGAAATCCCGTCCTGCCTCAGTCGCAGGGGGATGCTTCGAATGGTGCGGGCATTGGCCGTCACCTCGTCTCCTGCGACGCCATTGCCCCTCGTAACCGCCCGTATGAGTCGCGAATCTTCATACACCAGACTTAGAGCGACCCCGTCGATTTTCAATTCGACCACGTAGTCGATCTGTTCGTCGGGCAGGGTGCCACGGAGCCGTCCGTCGAAGGCCGCCACATCCTCACGAGAGTAGCTGTTGTCGAGACTCAACATTGGTGTCATGTGTTCGACGGTGGGAAAATCGGAAGTTGGGTCACCACCGACGCGCAACGAGGGAGAATCTGGCAAACGCAGATCGGGGTAGGCGGTCTCCAGCTCGATCAACTCCTCGAGGAGTCGGTCATACTCTCTGTCTGAGATGTCGGGATCTGCGAGCACATGATATCGGTGGTTGTGCTCTTCCAACTGAGTGGACAGCTGACGGATCCTGTCCTCGACCTGGTTCGCTTTCATGGGCTCGAATCTGTTGGGCCTTCCATGTCGTGTCAATTGAAGGCCTGCATGCCCTGTGAAGTCTTCATTACCAGAATCTGTCTGGCCGATCACTTGAGCAGCGGCTATATTATTGTCTTATGTCGCAACTGAGCTACTATCTCGAACTGACAAAACCTCGAATCACGACGCTGGTTTTGGTCATGACGGCCCTTGGATTCTACTTGGGCGCCGACGGACAGATGTCCCTGCTCAAGATGATGTGGACACTGCTGGGAACCGCGATGGTGTCCGGCGGCTCCGCGGCACTCAATCACTATATCGAGCGTGACGTGGACGCCATGATGCAGCGCACGAGTTCTCGTCCGCTGCCATCAGGTGATCTTACGCCGTCGGCGACCCTGTCCTTCGGGTTCTGCCTGATTCTGCTTGGGCAGGTTCTGCTCGTGGTCACGACCAACCTGCTCACGGCCTGGCTCGCACTGCTGACGGCGTTTCTTTACGTCGTCATCTATACGCCGATGAAGCGGATGACGTGGCTCAATACGTCTCTTGGCGCCATCCCTGGGGCGCTGCCACCAGTAGGTGGATGGACTGCCGCCTCCGGTGAACTGGAGTGGGGTGCCTGTGCACTGTTCGCGATTCTTTTCACGTGGCAGCACCCACATTTCTACTCGATCGCCTGGATTTTTCGAGACGATTACCGGCGCGCCGGTTTCCGCATGCTGCCGTGTCTGGAAGAGGAGGGGTATCCTCGTACCTGCCGACAAATTATCGGATTTTCCCTCCTCCTGCTGGTCGTCTCTCTGACGCCCGCGTGGTTGGGGATCTCCGGTGTTGTGTACGTCGTGGGCGCGATTGTGCTCGGCCTGGGAATGCTCGCTGCCAGCATATCCCTCGTCATTGCGCGGGATCAGTTTCAAGCGCGACGCCTTTTGCGTGCTTCCGTGATCTACCTGCCTCTGCTATTTCTGCTGACAGTGATCGACAAGTCTCTCTAGGCAGGGGATTCCTTCACGCCTCTCCTGGACGGACACTCGCGCTGCTGAAGGTCTTCAAGTCAGGCCTCAGAGCCTACCTTGAGTCGTGCCTCAGCCAGGTCTGCCTCCGTGTTGATGTTCGCCAACAACCCCCCTGTGTCAAATGCTTGCCACTTCGATGCCGGCACGATGTGTTTGTTATCCAATCTGGCGAGGAAATCGTGCAC
>Ga0114999_10003482_pt1 | contig 19690 bp, 10 predicted proteins | sample ArcticOcean_MG_C_3_FD_89820 | JGI IMG/M metagenome (GOLD analysis project Ga0114999, IMG submission 89820) | Marine microbial communities from western Arctic Ocean - ArcticOcean_MG_CB8_126 | ecosystem: Environmental > Aquatic > Marine > Oceanic | place: Arctic Ocean: Canada Basin | collected...
AAACACGATGTCTGATTACGATGACGAACCGAAGCTGGACTTTGCAGTTTTCACAAACAAGTATGCGAAGACTGATCGCCACCCTTCGGAGGTGGGCAAGATAGAGTTCACCAGAGAGTTTCTAAAAGCTATGGTGGACAGGGCCAAGACGGGCACCATGCCTGTCTTGAGGGCCGCTATGTGGAATCGCACAAGTAAAGCTGGATTGGATTATAAGTTCTTCCGGCTGGAACTAGAGCGTGTTAAGTCCATGCCCACGGAGGGGACAGCGAACGGTAACGCTTCCGAAAACAAAGAAGCCAATCATAGTTCCTCTGAGGATAAAGATGACAATGAAGGGCTCCCCTGGTAGGAAGCAATTTCTACTCAGGCTTCCACACGACCTGTTCGAAAGTGCCAAGTCGCATGCTGATAGAGAAAATCTCAGCATCACACGGTATATAAACAGGGCGATAGAAGCGTATGTAGAAGCCACAAATGAAGTAGACGAGGAAGGTGGGACGCCGCTACCCCAATCAGATGCGGGATGGTGGATGAACTGAGTAGTGGACCTGGGGGGGGGTTGGCGACGAAACATACATCGCCCAACCCCCCAGGATTCTTTAACGAGAGGGGAGGAAGGTAATGGATGAGGAAACAGAATGGCTCACTCAAGCCGAAAGCTGTTCGAGCCAGCTATCCATGTTTAATTCGCATGATCAAAAAAATGAACAGGATGAATTCTTCCGGGATCTTTTTGATACCAAAGAATATTTTTCTGATCTAGATCGCTTGCGAATAATGTCTAACGAGCCGATCTCCAAGTGCCATCATTGCGGTGCCAATAGCAAGGTATACGCCTATAAGATTGGATCGTATGCACGGGTGATGGTCTGGATGGTATTTCATGGCAAGGACGGAGAGTACGTTCACATACCTACTTCGGGGGCCATCAATGGTGGTGGTGACTATGCGAAGCTTCGGTACTGGGGGCTGATTGAAAAAAGCCCGAAGAATCCAGATCCAAAGAAAAGATCGTCCGGCCTGTGGAGGCTGACAACAACGGGCAGGGACTTCGCACTTAACAAGACCACCATTAATAGCATTTGCTATTATAGCCACCCCCCTGGAGAGGTGCTGGGATTTGAGCCAGACCAAGTGAGCATTGTGGATGCCCTTGGTAAACATTTCGATTACTCAAGCCTCATGTCTGGCTATGAGTGGGAGGTCGCCCTGCTATGAGCCTGATTATTGCGGCCAAGTATGGCGGGCCATGCATTAAATGTGGCAAGAAGATCAAGGCTGGGAGGTTTGTAAACTGGGATCGTGGTCGTGGTATCTGGCACTTAGATGAAACCGATAACAAGAAACTAAGTTTCTCTATGCTTGATCCCAGCCATGTAGAAAATGGTTGTCACCCCAAAGCCGGGGGACTTCCAACCGACGCGCATCACAAGGAGGAGAAGACCGTGGATTCCGAGGAGAAGATTATGGGTTCCAACAATAATGATGATACGATCAACGTTAGCGATCTGATTAAGGCACTTCAGGGAATGGCAGGGAAGGAGGTTGCCAAGACGCCAGCGAAAGCTGATCCGCTCCTAGCCAAGCTGGTGGCAAGGGAGCGGCCACTCACAGATAAACAGCTCTCGTTTTGTGAGCTTATGGCCTTGGGATCTAACAGGGCTGACGCTTACACTGATTCCTATAACGTTTCAAATCCTGCGTTTTCTAGCAATGCCGCTCGCAGGCTATTAGACCATAAAAAGATAAGAGATCAGATTGCGAAATTTGTAAATGAGTTGGGGGACATACCCGCAGGCTTTCACAAGGATATCGAAGTCACCAAGCCTAGGGAAGTCACCAAGCCTGGGGGGAGAGTGAGGCGTGGTTGGGAGATTAAGCTCACAGAGAAGCAGGAAAACTTCTGTCAAGCCAGGGCGGGCGGTAGTACTATCGTCGAGGCGTTCAAAGAATCTGGCTACCATATTGTTTATTGGACAGAAAGGAGAATACGAAAGGCGGGGAATAGATTGATGAGGATGCCTAAAATAAAAAATCGGATTACAGATATCGAATCTGGTTGTGCCCCTGACATCAAGGCACTTGTAGCAGGGGAGGACAGCCACAAGGTACCACGAACTGGGACCGGACCCAGATCCGAAACCATGGTTAAGGCGGGGGAAGTCTCTATACCTGATTCGCTAGAGTTAAACGAATTCGTTGATAATTTCGTGGAACTCATCAAGGCTCATGGTAGACTTTTCCATCATGCGGTAGTAACCCGTGGACAGAAAGAGGTTGGTATAGCTGGAGCCGACGTTAAGGGGGTGGAGGAGGCGGTCGAGAGATCAATCGAAACTCTAAGGGAGACCCTACACCGAAAGCTACTAAGGGACGCGCTGACGGTGGTTGGCCTTTAGCTCAACTCACACACCGAAAGCTGGGGCAATCTTTTATAAAAATTAATTCAGAAGAACTATGGCTCCGGCACCGACCAAGATATAGGGAATACTCCCACCTAATCTTTTGAAGATGTTGGGATTAGCCGCTCTCTGCCAAGCGTCAGACTCTTGGTGGAGGGCGGCTATCTCGTTTCTAAGAGATGCGTTTAGATTCTGCTCTTGGATCCACAGGGAATCCGACACCTCCACCCGTCGCCATAACAAAAGATTATCTGCCTCAAGCGTTTCGATCTGAACTTCATACGCTTGGATCTGGGTTTTGTGATCCGCTTGTATCCTATCAACGATTTCCCCTAAGCCACTGTCAGGTTGAACTATATTGATGCTATCCCTGAGCATCCCCAAGTCCGTGGCGAAGCTTATGGAGGCACGGGAGGCCCTTGCAACGGCCTCTTCTCGTACCTCAGCGATGGAATCATGGGCTTGATCTAAGCTATCGCGTAGGACCTCATAGCCTTCGGCGGCTTCTTCCATCTGGCGCTCAAGTTCTATGCGCTCTCCCTCTAGTACCCGTACTCGTTCTTCTGCTACCAGGGCCTCGGCCTTCGCGTTGCTGAAACCCCTGAGGCCAAGCATTAGTATGAGAAGAATCCCTCCCAGTACGGCAATTTCTTTTGGTTTTATGCTCATTGTTACGGGTGTTACGCCTTGTTGCGGTTCGTCCAGGCTACTAAAAAACAATTTTTGAGAAGTATATCAGGCTGCACAGCTCGACAACGTTGTAAAATAATTCTTAGGCACAGGTTCTTACTGGCGATTCCTCTCGACATAATTTCTGCGAGCAGCCCCAGTAGCTCCAACACCTAACAACCCTGCTATGCCAGCCATTGGATCATTCAATCCCAGATCACGCGGATTAAATCTGGCACCCTCGTATCTAACAAGCCCAGGGTCTAAGGTAGATCTCACAAGAGATGGAGCGTCGGGTGGATCCAGCCTGCGAGGAGAGAGCCCTGTCCAGGGAGCGTCCCTCAGATTGTGTGCATCAAAACCACTATAGCCCATTTGCCGCGAAATCCTAGAAAGAACATCGGTGTCCAGGTGCCCCGTGGAGGCAGAACCCTGGGACCAGTATCTGCTTACGAGTTTATCAAACTCTTCAAGGCGACTTGGATCAATCTGCCCACGAATTTTTTCCATTGGTATCTCCGACCAAGGTGCGCCTTCTGCATCAAAGGTAAGTTGATTGGGTTTTCGTGAATAAACATTGCGCGGCTGGCCGTATTCTGCGGCAACATCGGGGTTGTCCACTTGAAAAAACGGTCGATCCGGATCCAAGGGAGCCCTTGATAAAGCTTCTCCCCGCATACCCGTCCCATGTAAAAACCCTTCATATCCTTGCTCCTCCATGCGCCTTGCAACGGAAGCTTCGTCCATCGGAAGGCGGAGGTCTTCCCACTTACGGGCAATCCTGCTTGGTAAAGCCTTCAATCCCCCATGTTTTACAACGTTTCGCATAGCTGAACCTGCAACAAACGGAGTAGCAAAGCCAAGCGCACCCCATCCCACCCTGGGAAGGTCGCGTGTTGCGAAACCGGCTATCATGTCAGCTACGTCGATACTAGTTCCAAGTGGCTCTGCCATGGAGCCAGCGACCAAAGCAGCAGTTTCCCCGGCTGTCTCCGGTTGCAAGGCTCTATTTATCCTGCGCGGGACGGATCTAACTTGAGCAGCGACACGCTCTGCCCATGATGGTCGTGGTCCGATACTCGGATAGCCTGGTTCCCCAGCCATGGCACGGCGTCTATGCTCTTCTTTGGCCCGACGGGCACGAAATGCAGCAAACTCCTCTTTCGTGTGTGGACCACCATGATGATACCGGGGCAATGATCTTATGCCGTTATTCATTGCTGCCCCATCGTGCAGGGGACGGGCGACCGATCATGCCCCTCACATCTATATGTGTAAATGATTTGTAGCGACCGATCCCGAATTGATCGCTATCAGGATGATCCTCCAAAATGTCAGCCACCTCGGCTGGCGTGAAGCCGGGCTTAACAACATCGGCTGCACCGCAGGTCAGGTGCATCGAACTGCCGACTCCACCAATTCTATAGTTGTAAAGACGGTCGCGATACCAAGAGTTGACGCGCACGGGCATTGGCCTGACAGCCTCCCGAAGATAAATCAGGACACGACAAACCAGAATTGCTTTGGGAATTAAACTAAGTTGAGGTGTCTGAAGTCGGTGGGGATCGTAGGGCGGCGTACCGGGGGCCTCACGCCCAACATCGCATACCTCAAGCGGATGGAAATGCCGGATACCCTCGGCTTCTAAAGCCTCTCCGCACACCTCCACCCATTCATCTTTCGTCATGTTCTCTGAAGTCTGCACTGTTATCTAATAAGTCGGGACGCCGTGGCCCCTTCACTGCCTTCGCTATCCCAGCCGCGACGGAGCCTATCTGCGGAGCCAAGTACTGAGCCACCCGTGGACCACCTGCCCACGCGAGCAACCCCACGTTAAGGCTACCCAGGAGGGTGTACGCAATCTCTGGTACTCCCAACATGAGCGAGTCCAGCACGATGATAGTACCCGTAAAAACCAATGACCCGAAAAGAAATGTTCTGGCAGCACTGAAGGAGCCGCGTTCATCCTTGAGTATTTCGCTGATAATATTCATACAAATCATTCCTGTCTTATGGAGGCCATGAGGTCATTGACACTTGCTAAAATACTTTGACGGCTCTCAAGAAGTCTTTGGTGGTATTCTCGCATCTCGTCTGTAGACATTGATCCAGGGGGGATCTTTGATAAGTGGTCCCTTCTTTCGCGCCACTGTTTCAACTGATTCTGCATAAACCTCAACTGACGCTGATGTCTCAGTATGTCTAGGTGCTTCTTCCTATACTCGAAACCCTTCAAGTAATCCCTATCAGTAATACTGCTTAGTGTAGCAAGGACGGTATCAAGGTCTTCTATCATTTCGAAAAAAGCTTGCTGACTCCCTTGGCGTGTCCTGGGATCAGTTAGTAGGTCGCCAAGGAGGGGGACATTAGCGATACCTTCACCGCCGATCAGGGATTTCCAGTCAAAATCTTTGTTGGTACCGATCACGCTTTCTGCTTCTGCTAAATTCATATATGGATCGAATGGTATATCCGGCAAGATTCCAGTACGGGCTATTCTGTCTGCGACTGTTACCACATAGCTCCCCATCGTGCCGAGATACTGACGCATCATGTATTCGACTTTCATGGGGGATGTCAGAAAGTCCATCTTGTTAACCAGTGGTACGCTGTTGGCAAGGTCTGCTACACCCCTGGCAACGTTACTCGTATACCGATTACGTTGCTCATTGGGAGACAAGGTTTCTTCCATCCACGAATCAACTATGCCGTCCTTCCTAAACGTATCGTAATTACGCATCGCATTAACTACTGGGGTAAATAATTGTGGCCCCCCTATACTTAGCGAAGTGCGTAGTTGTCGCCACGCCTCCTCCCCTACATCACCCACATCTACATCCGCCTCCGTAATAGCTTCAAACATTTTTTCTGGAATAACCTTAAAGATTACGCCGATCTCAAATGGTATAGGAATTTTTATCCATGCATGATCCGACAGGGGGAGTACCCAGTTGTCAGATCTAGTCTCATCCCTCAGGTCTTGCCATTCCTCATCGTCTCGCATTAACAAGTAAAGGACACCAGTTGCAGCGGTTAGCGCGAGGCCGCGACTCACAACCTTTGCCCTAGTCTTTTTCCAGAAAGGAAGACCTTCGTACTCACCTGTGGTTAATCCGTACCCATAAACTCCTGGAATATCAGAGGAACCCTTCTTGCCACGAAGACCCCTGTAGGTAACATCAAGGCCCTCCAGCCTACCGTTCATAAACGGCACGGTAGCCATATATGTGCTGAGTACCGGACTCGCACCCCTGCGACCATAGTTCATAATTTCTATGGCATAGTGTACTGCAAGCGCCTTGTCCCCCGTCATAGCTAATATGCGATCATATACAGCAAGTCTGGTCGCGACTTCGGATTGCTTGGCTATACGTCCTGAAAAATTCCACAATATGCTAAAGGCATTAAGGGGATTTTTCCAATCTAGATTAGCTTTCTTCAGTTCCGACCTCATTTTATTGCCATACTCACCAGGCTCCGCAACAAAATCGACTCCTATTGATAGTCCCAACTCATCCGCCCTGCGTAGAGAGTCTGGATTAATGGCATTGCCGAACGCTTCAAGAATAAGCCGTGGCCCTCCGCCAGTAAGGCTCATAGCATTCCAAGAATCTCTGAAAACATTCTTTGTAGCGAAGGGTGGAGTTCTTGTAACAGCATCCCTCAAGAATGAAGAGCTTTTCGTGAGAGCCGTCTGCATAAATTTGCCGAGTTTGTGTTCGCCAAATAATTTTTGCAACTGCTTTTTGGGGTTGAATCCCAGCAGCATTGCAGACATAGCAACCTGTGCATCGTCCAACTGATAATACGTTGGGACGCCATGTTCCATAACCCGCACAACGCGATCATCAAGAGAGGCTGCCACGGCACTGATATTTATTTTTCTTGCCTCCCCCAAGGCCACAGCATCTCTAACTGTTCGTGATACCGCTGTATTCATCATGGCATCACGAACCAATGCTTGTGTATTTGTTATAATGCTATCCGACAACTTCGACGTTATCGGCTTCATGCTCTCCGTTAGGGCCTTCTCTACCACATTCTTCCTACGCTTTGCCATCTGCTCCTGTGAGCCTATCGGGAAATCTTCGTTCTCCATTGTTTCGCGATAGAACGGCGCATACGGCATAGACAACCACTCGTCACGTATCTCCCTGGTGATCATGCCAGTATTGTAAGACATCTTGATCATGTGATTGTCGTATGCCTTGTAACGATCCCAAAACTCTACAATAATTTTATTACTTTCTTTTGTTTCTATTTCTTGGACAATATCATCCATCTGAGCTTCGGTAAGTTTCCTGACGGCGACTTTAATATCCTCGTAGGATTCTTGAAATAATTTTAATTTACGTCTGGTTTCGGGGTTAAGATTTTCTGAATCCACGCCTGCGGTTGCCGACTGGATGCTCTCAAGGCGATCCCTTGTCCATCGCACCCTCTTGATTAGGCCATAAGTAAGTGCAGCCTGTTGGCTACCGGCGTCTATGATCGGGGCAATTATGTCGTTTAGCCCCTGGACACGACCATCACCCCCGTATTTTTCTTGTAGATCATTGTCATAGATGGGTGCATTCTCAAACCTTCCGGATCCAACCGTTGTTCCGAGATAAGACAATGGTCCCCTAAGCATCAAGCTGGACAACCAATTGAGTGCATTGTCGGAGTTACGCCACATAACCAGAGCAGATGTTTCGGCATCTAACTGCGCCCTGTTCTGTGCAGCTATAAGCCTATCGGTTTGCTTTACGATATACTGGCGACGATCCAAATAGAGATAGCGTAATCCGTCAACACTTCCCTTTAGATTCTCCACCGTATCCTTAATATTATCTCCAGTGGTGGGCTGATCTTTTAATGTTTCGGTGTCAACCTCAGACAAATCTCCTTCAATTCCCCCACCCCTCCACCATGGTCTTCTAACATAGTCCCCACTGAGTATGCCACCTTCCTCAAGACTTTTCCTTGTAACATCCCCATCCAACGGTGTTATGACTCCGGCCTTCTCAACGTCAGCAACAAGACTCAACAGGTTGGGTGACAGCGGCGACATTTTGTTGAAAAATTTTTGATATGGCTCAGGCATCTTGTAGGCATATCTGGGATCTTTGCCACGCATTTCCATGAATGTATCTAGGGCCAGCTTATACGCCTCACTATCCCTATTCTTTTGATCCAAGCCTAATAGGGGGACTTCCCCCGAAAAGGTAGCACGATAATGTTCGATTGCCTGACGCTGATTCTCAATGGCCTGCACCGCATCGGGAGGTGGTGGAGCAGACTCCTGAATAATGCCACGGTTGGCAACTATCTTATCAGAGATATCATCTATTTTCGCCTGTTCGACTTTTCTCATTTGATCAGACGGAGCAGCATCGCGTAAAACAATGGCTGCTTTTAATTTTCTTATATCTTCGGGATTTGCATAACGCAGTAAATCATTAGATCTAACTATCGAATCATTTGTATATTCGGTATCACCTAAAAATCCAGCCGTGCGCTCGCCAACTTCACCACGCTCTATTCGTCCAAGTATTCTCATAACATCAACGATGTCAGAATCCTTGGCTGCATCCACGAACCCCTCAAGAAATCCCCGGACACCCTTGGCAATCGTGCGGGTTTTCTTTCCCTCTACATACAGATCGGGATGTTGCGTCAAGTTTTCCAGCAGGGAAATGATGGCTTCTTTTTCGATGTCCGCTTCAGCTAACCCGCTATCCTTGTGGGCCACGACGGAGCGTTCAAACCACGTTAATTGTGCATTATATGCTTCCTCGTCTATTTCCTTTGGTACTATGTTATTTTTATCTCTAACGAAACCATATAGTACATTTAATTCTTCTTCGGTTAAATGATCTCGGATTATCAGCGCGTGTAGCCCTTCGTGAAAGGCTGCCTGCTTTACAACCTCCTCTGCGCTAACCATGTCATTGGGATCAATTGCAGCAAGATTGATAATAATCCTGTTGCCGGGGCGGTCGTACAAGGCAGGAAGATCTGCGTTCATATCCTCGCCCCGGATTGCTACCTCACCCATGAATTGGAATAATCCGTCAATGTCATCTACATATTGACGCTGTATGTTGTCGGGAAGTCGCGTTGCTTGAAGAAGCTCTACTACCTTGCCATCCAATGTTTCAAATCGGGTTTTCATCGTATCAACGAATCGCCGTCTGACGGCATGGACATTATCCTGCAAGGAAGAAGGAAGTGCGCCAGACCTCATTAGGGCTCGCACCAAGTTCTTGCCCGCAGAACTTCCTAGGTCAAGTATGTTATCCGTGGGTGCCAGACCGCCGGGCATTGCTACCGCACCTTGGATAGTATTCAAAATTCCCAGATCACTAAGGTCTTGCAATGGAGTAACGGATGTAACGAGTGCAGTGTATTGTCTTACAAATTCTTCTCTATTTAACTGTGCGCCTGGCCTCCTCTCGTTATAACTGTCCAGCATATCGTCAATCTGGTTTTTCCATCGGGGGTCAGACAAAAGCCTGTGGACAAGGCCGGGGTTTGTTTCATTGATCCACATTTTTTCATCCCGCGCCCTAGTATCGTCCCCAGGCTCTGTTATCCTAAGCTCGCCCTTGGCGGGTTCTGTCGGCTCGAAATTCACATTGAACCGCACCCTGTTTTTACTTAACGCGGACGGTGCCCTTTCTGCCTCCTTTCTCCTTTGTTCCCTGGAGAGAATCTTTGCCTCTTCTCTTTTATTATGTGCCTCTACTCTCTGCTCATGGACTTGGGCTCCTTGTGCTTCCCTTGTGGCAGCCGCTCGCTCGCGTGCGAGAGTGCGTATTGCTGCGAAATCTTTCTTCTCTTTTTCACGCCTCAATAAGACTTCTTCTGGGATCGCCGCTTCCCTCTCTATAGGATCTTTTCTGGGCTGCTCCCGCGCTTCCACCGCTTCATAAATAATCTCACCAGCATTTTTCGTAACGCCGCCCCTCCCCTTAAAGGAAGTTGTAACGGTCATGTTATGAACGTTCTTGCGCCCTAAAGTCGTTCTTACCCGCGTTGCCTGCCGAGCCCCACGCCGACCTGGCCCCGAATCGCCAGTATTATGACCCTCCATATAACTAACACCGCCGAAGTAACCCGACGCCATAGGGTTCCCATCTTCATTGAACTTTAACGTGGCCTGTACTACACCGTCTCTATGAGTTGAACTCTTCTTGGTTTTCCATATTACTTCCCAGGATGTTCCACCCTTTCCTGAATCCGTTGAGATGACATAAGCGTCTCTTGGAACCTCTATCTCCCCACTGCGTTCACCCATGGCGGGTGACATCGTTAGATTAATACGACCCAGTATTGGGAAATCCGGGTCAAAGGTACCCGTGCCCCGAGACGCGAAACGACTAGCTACCCAGCGGCGTTGTTCCGCCCCCTCTGGGCTCGTATACCAATCGGGCATCCACGCAGCCACCTTTGCCTGCCCAGCCTTTGCATGGCCCCTTGGATATAGTTCTGGCCTCGCCAATTGCGCGGCAAGGGTGAAGTCTGGGTGGCCTGGGTCCCCAGCAATGGGCTGATCCGCAGCTATTTTTTCAGCAACCTTGGCCTCCAACTCATCATCTATCACCTCATCTAACTCTATACGCTTATTTGGATCCCTATCAGGCCCCATCTCCGCCCTTAACGCCTCTTCAATCCTGGGTGTAAATGTTATACCAAGTCGAGAGGGGATATTAAAAAACCCACGGGTGGCTAGGGGTGGGCGCAAGACACTGGCCTCTCGGCGGAGAACATCATATCCCTCCCTTTCAAGCTCAAGGAGTTCTACTTCTGTCATTTTCTCCTGATGCCAGAGCCGTGCATCCTTAATTGAGCCAGTTAACCCCCTCACGTACTCCCAGGTATCTGCCTCATCCTCAAGGCGATCCGCCTCATCCAATAAATTTTTGTCCACGGTACTAACTCTGGCAGGGGCGGGTTCGGCTGTGCGGTTGAGGGCTCCGGTTTCTATTAACCGCGCCAACGACTCATAATATGCCTTACTATTAAATTTATCACCCAACGCCGCTTGAGTTCGTCTTTTTAATGTACCAACTGATACGGATGGAAATTCCAGATGCCCCTCTACTGTTGCTCCCATAACCCTATCGGCCATAAAGTTTATATGACTATCAATACTTGGATTATGGTAAAAATCAGGCAGGAAAAGAGGTCTGTAATCCGCTTCCTCGAACACACCTTCGATTGTTCCCCTATCAAGTAGATAGCGTCTATCTTCGGGGCTGCTACGAGATTTGTAATGCGCGGGAAGTTGTAGCAGACGCGAGTACATCAATAACCTTTGACCGTATGTCGCGTTTTCCCAACTTAACGCCCCGGTCATATCTTCTAGTAATTTCTCAAACGGCCTACTCTCTACTCCGGTTCCCGTCTCCTTCGCCAACAGACTCCCGATTCTAATTTCATCCCTAAGATAAATATTTTTAGATGCAAGGAGCTTTTCGACATCATCAACAGAAATATCTTCTTTATGCATCCTCTTGGGGGCGACCTTACCCGACTTATCGGTGAGTGGTCTTTCTAATTTCTTTTCAAGTTCTGCTACCACCTTCCTTGTTTTCTTTACAATAGGTATTCCATATGGGTCTACATCATATAATTCATCGTCTGCTCGCCATACGGTTATATCTGCTAATGCCCGTTTTTCAAATGCATCTTCAAGCACATCTTCAGATTCCTTGGAATCTTCTACAAACAGACTAGCAATTTTTGTTACTTGTGTCGCAGAAATATCGCGGGGAAGCTGCACAAAACGTCTTGTATTTTCAGATATAAACGCCGCCCTCGCTGCCTCCTTCTCCGCATCCGGAACATCCGTCTCAGCCGCCAAGCCCTCTTCAAATTCCCTAGCTTTCTCTGAGGCTAGGTCCTTCATTCGCTGACCGTTATGCTCACTGTACATTACGGTGTTGATAGTTTTATCAAGCCACAAATCAAACTTATCTGTATTTGGGCTACCAAGGACTCGTTGAGCAGCCTTTTGTTTAGAGCTAATATTTCCTGCAAAATAAGTACGAGCAGACTGTAGCCTATCGCTTAAGAGACGCAAATAAATAATGCTTCTCTCGCGATTGATTCTTGATATTTCTGCATTATTCTGCTGAGACTGCCTAGAAATATATGACTGGGTTTCATCCCTACGCTGCGTCCATTCCTCGTCACTATCGTACTTCTTTTTTCGGTCTATCTCGGACAACTCACGGGTAAATATATGTTTCTTGTAGAGTGCATCATTATTTTTCTCAACAGCTTCTAATTTTACATCCATATCATACAAAGCTTTTCTGGCGTCGGTTCTCTGTGTACTCCCCAGCGTTTCCCGCACGGAATCACCAAACCTAAAGCCGTCCATCACATCACTCTTATCAACGTATTGTTGATCAGAAGATGCTTCTTCATGTTTGCCACGGCTGGCAAACAACATTTCTCCAAGTGATGCAATATCGAAATTGGATCTATCGGAAGAAGCAAGCTCTATATCTGGGATCGTTTGCGTATCATCTGCCAGCGATTCAAGATGTACTTTTTCCGATCCCGGCCCCCGGTGGGTTCCCAGTGATTCGGCCATATGAAACAGGCCACGTAGCTTGTACGAGCCACCCATCAAGGATCTTATCGCCGTAAGGAACGAGGGTTTTTTGCTATACTCTTTCTGTTTTTTTCTGGCTTCATGTACTTCCGTCATACTTTCTACAGCATCGGCATCAATGGCCGCCTCCTTGGCCTCTTCATATTGCATATTGCCGGTAAGGCCACCCATATCTCCAAGCCCACCCTCTAAGCCAGGTAAGTTTTTAGTCAAGTTATTAATTCTGGCAGTAGCCATTTTATCTATAGCGACTCTTGCTTTTATGTATCTTTCTACTTCTGTATCATTCCCAGCATTACTATGATATTCAATCAACCTGTCTAGCTGGGATTTGGCACTCTCATTTCTGGCCGTAAATTCTTTTATCAATCCCTTAACCTGAAATCGACTGATTTCGCCAGAGCTTAGTATCTGACTCAGACCAGTGGGTATGGCAGAAAATTCCCCTCCCATTAGTCTGGTAATATCCGTGGCAAGCCCTCTCCCTATACCAAGGTCTAATAATACTGGCGACATCTCTTCGGATATCCCGGTAATATTGCTAGAAACATCCTTTATTATTTGATCGTGTCGGTATCTAGCCCGCATTACCTCTGCATTTGCGTTTCTATCTGAACTTCCTCCCCTAATTTTGGACCTAAGGATTTGATGCTGGGCCAATTTCACCAGCCCGCCAACAGCACCGCCAACCTTGAAATCTTCTGCCATGGAACGGGCGAGATCTTTCATGGCGTCGGGATCATACAAACCACGGGCAGAAACAGACTGAAGCCAATTGGCTGATGCTTCTTGCGTGGCTTCCATGAGCGCCGTCGTCGCGATGTCTCGGAAGCCGTACTTTGCTTCCAGTTGTGTGACACGACGAAGCGAATTTGGACTAAAGCCAGACTTCATTCTGTCCATCATCTTTGACACAGAAGTCGGGAATATCCCTAACTTGACGGGTACCACCTCTGTCAGCCCGATAAGAGCGCCCATCATATGAGCCGCGCTTTCCTTGTACCACGGCACATCTGTACCAGTTCTTTGCTCGTAGTCGGCTATGCGGCGTGTCTGGTCGCTGATGCCCATGCCGATGCCAGCGCCCATGGCGGCGTACCATCCACCTGGAAGTCGGCTGAGGGCACTGAGCCCCGCAACTTGACCAATGCCCGTACCAACTGCGGGAAGGAAGGCATCCTGATAGGCGGGATCTCTCTCACGCGCTCTTTTTGAAGATTGCTTACGCAGCCGCTTTTCTACAGGCAGGTCAGCAAATGGCGTGGCTACGCCGACAGCAGCTTGGGCACCGGAGAGAAATATGTCTGCCACGCCGCTTGGTATGGACTTGATGCCCTCCCACGCGGACCCAGCTAGTGTGCCCTCATCCTCCTCCTCCTCTTCTTCTTCTTCCATTCCCCAAGAAAGACCTGCGGAGGGAGGTGGTCCGTATGATATCTGTTCCAGGTATGAATCTAGGTCGGGAACATAGACCCATCGACCATCGGGCATCTGTACTCTTTTTGGCATTAATTTTCTTATGTTTTGCGCGGAAGCCTGTTCGCTAGGGATATGTGGCCTTGATCCTGATCACCTAGCACCTTAAACCCATAACTTGGAGCGTTTCGTTGAATCCAATCCCAGCCAGCCTGACCAGGGCCGCCTTTGTCCTCGCTTGCTGACCACAAGTCAAGAGCCCTGCGCCCAGCGTGGTCGCTGTCGAGCGTCCATGTAACAACATTACCCGGATTATTTCCTCTACCCTGTCCATATAAATACGCTTGACGATCTTGGCCACGAGCCGTTTCCGCTATTGTTAAAGTAATTCCATCGGCTTTCGCATCAGCTATCAATTGAGCTACGGTACCTTGTACATCTTGATCTAAAGAATTTATATCACGGTTAGCGACCTTAGCGGAATCTGGGAACGAATCGTGATTTCTTATTGCCCATGACCTCATGGCGTCCCCATCACGAGGAGGTCCACCGGGAGGTCCGCCGGGAGGTCCGCCGGTTGGAGAATCTGTGGCTAATGACGTTATTCCGCGACGAGCCCCGCTAAAGTACCCCCCTAGCTGTGGGGTCCACTCCTATTCCGCCCGCTTCCCTGCCCGCACCTATTCTGGGTGCCCCCGTAGCCCCACTAAGGCGACCTAGCATTTGCTGCGAAAGTACATGCATCCATTGGCTGCGATCTCCTTCTTCCATCCTCTCGTTTTCCACAAGGCCCCGCATTATCTGATCCATTGCGAGCAACCCATCGGGTGATAATTCGCCCCGTTGCCTTATTTGGGCGTAAGCAGCCTTAAGTTGACCCGCAACATTTGCATCAATATCCCCACGCGAAGACGCAGCCTGGAAAATATTTTCAAAGATCCTGTCTGTATCACTAGCATCGAATCTTGACCTTTGGGCAGCCACCTCTAGTGGGATAGTTCTAAGTCCTGTGGCCTTGTCGCGGATGTCCATCTGTCCCTGGGTGGCACGATTTAATCCTTCGGTAATGCTTTGTCCCGGACGTAGTGCCGAGGCAACGTCCATTAGTAGTCTGGTCTTAGCATCGCCCTCTGTTGTGGCGGCCTGCTGTAACATACTACGCCTCAGGGCTGCCTCTTCAGGCGTCTCTGTACGGCCCCACTTATTCAGTGCTGCCTGGGCATCAGTCCATCTCTCCGCAGCCGTTCCGCCCACCTCATCTGCACTGGGATCCCGATCTGTATCTATATCTGGTATATCCGAAGTATTTTCTCCTAGTACCTCTTCCGATTCTGCACCTTCTATAGGAACTAACTCTGCTGGTCCCTGCCCATACCCTTCTATTCGTGCTTTTTGTTCGTCCAGTGGTATGCTTGGTTCGTACCCAGGCAATGTCCAATCTGCTAATGTATCCCACCCACGACGCAGCATAGCCCGATTTTTAGGAGCGGCCAGTGCTGCCCCCCAGAGCGTCGGGTTAGCACCCATAATCATTGGATTGGTCACTGCCCCTTTCACTGCTTCTTTCAGGCGCCTTCCCGCCCAAGGCCATATGGTTCGACCTGCCTCCCTATCCTCTGCAAGGGTTGGCCCAGAAGGAAGATCGCCAAACTGAACCTCCATACCTTCAGGAATATTTTCCCAATGTCTCTCTGGATCCCAAGACCTATCGCCATGCCCCCCCCGAGTAGGCGGAAGGCTCGCAGCCGCAGCCATTATCTCTTCTATGGTAGGATCACCTGGAATTCTTCCACCAGCTTGCAGCCCGACGATACCGCCAGAAGACATATTCATTGTCGCCATACGAATGGCTTCTTCTTCTTCTTCTGCGAGTCTTTCTTCTTCAAGTGCTATCAGGTCCCTTTCTTCATCCGTATAAGGGAAATCTTCCCGGCCAATCCACGCTTGGTTCGACCTGTCCTGAAAATCGTCAAAGCCCGCACCTGCACGATATCTTGCGAGTTCTCTCAGATCTCTCTCTACCGGCAGTTCGTCATCCAGCCAATCATACCCTGGATATTCCTTGCTCCTATCTTCAATCATCGCATTCGTGTCTTCGATTTTAGTTGTTGGCGCAACAACCTTATCTTCATCACCAGCGTCAAAAGGATCTAGAGCAAGTAATCCTGCTATTCCCATCGCCCCTCCACCCCTAAGTAACGCCCGCTTTCCAACCTCCAGCGGCAAATCACCAGCTCTTACCCCCGTGGGCGGCACCCATCTCTTGGTGGGCGTAGTTATGACACGCGATGTCCTGCCGGATATACGAGACATGGGAATCTCCCCTGCTCCTGCACCCGTCCTTCCTCCGCCTAGCCCGGATATACCCCTCCGAGGAAAACCAACAGCAGTTCCGGGGCCAAGACGACCTTGTGTTCGCCCAAGACCTGGAGGGGGACGACCCCGTGTCCATCCCATTCCAGGAGGAATACTAAGATCAGTTCTGGGACCTCTTCCAGCGCCAATAAGGCGTTGCCCTACAAGATCTGGAGGGGGACGACCCCGTGTCCACCCTCTTCCAGGGGCGCGAACAGCAGTGCTTGGAACCGGAGGTCTAGTGAACCCCATTCCAGGAATACGAACACCAGTTTCGGGACGAAGAACAACATCACTGCCCGGAACCCGAGTTCTGGTAAATCCCCTACCAGTTTGCGGACCCGATGGGGCGAGAGTACCAGGTGGTCTGAGCGGAGAGGCGACTCTCTGCACGCCGGAAGTAGGGATTCCGTGTGCGGAAAGCGGTTGTAATCTCAGGGGATCCCTTCGGGCCTTCTGAAGTACCCTTCCTGCACCTGTACGCGCTCTTTTCACGCCCGCACCTGCCCTAGCCGCATCACGAAAAGCATCCGAACGCCCCACCACTCTTGCAGCGGAGATCTTGGGAGCGAAAGATGGAGTTCCTAATTCTGAGCTTTTGACCAGATCTGTCACCCAGCGACCTTGCCGCTTATTCGCAGGTGCGCCCAGGGCTCTGCCAATTAGTTTTCTTATACCACCCTTTTCTTCAAGGCCAAGAACGTGTCCTCCAAGTTTTCTTAAACCCTTGGTAGCCCGCTCACCCTTCAATAACGCCCCTATACCACGCCCCACCATACGTCCCCCAGCGCCAACCAGCCCAACCCCAGGAAGAAACATCATACCTGTAAGTGCTGAGTGCCCAAGGGTCCTAAAGGGATTTTCCGCCGCGTCTTTCCATGAACCTGCACCAGTAGTCATGCGCCCAAGACCAGACCAAAAGCCGCCCTCTTTGTATCCTGGAATAAGACCACCATGGGCCATCATGGGAGGACCACCCGTAGGAGGGCCACCGGGAGGAGGGCCACCGGGAGGGGGACCGCCGGGAGGGGGACCGCCGGGAGGTCCACCGGGGGGTCCACCGGGGGGTCCACCGGGGGGACCGCCGGGGGGACCGCCGGGAGGTCCGCCGCCGGGGGGTCCACCAGGGAGAGGGCCGCCACCGCCGGGACCACCGACAGGACGATTCCCTTCAGTGAACTCATCATAAGTTTGTTCAGCGATGGTTCCCGATGGCTGCCCTTGGCTACTACGCATAGCCTCATCAGCCTGTCTCGCTGCGTTACGGTTTCCCATCTCAGCTACAACGAGGCCCTGTGGGGGCTTTTCTGGACCGGGGACCGTGCTTCCCGGATCTTTGAATTCCTGCCCAAGGCGATCATCAGGAAAGCCCTGTATATATTTTTCCCATTGTATAAAGCTAAGAGCCATGATTATTTCCTGTGACCAGTAGTCATTTTATCAAATACCCTAGTTACCAAGAGGTCCCCGAAGAGGTCCCAGAGGAATTATTAATATTCCAATCCTTTGTGTGCGGGTTGGTATTCTGTGTCGCAACAGGCGCATATGGGTTGGCGCTTGGGTTGGTATTCTGTGTCGCAGTAGGCGCATATGGGTTGGTATTCTGTGTCGCAGTAGGCGCATATGGGTTGGCGTTCGGAGTACCAGACCACGCATTATTGGTGTTATATGGCGCATTAAGATTTGGTTGGCGTCCGGGTGAATTAATCCCAGGCAGAGTAGCGATGTTTGTGGGCGAGGTTGTGGGTCCCTGACCGTGGTCAAAATGGACCAGACCTTGCGGGGGATTGTTCGCAATCGCTTGATTTGTGGCTCCGGATATAGCATTGACTTGCCGATCTTGTTGACCCTGCTGATAATTATTATACGCCGCCATGCCCGCAAGGCCCTGAGACAACCAACCGTCCTGTGCCGCCGGGGCCTGATATGTGCTTTGTGTAACAGCCCCTTTGTAGGGGAGGCCAGACATGGCAGCTTGTTGCCAACCAATATTTGCTCTTTCCTGGTCTTGTGTATTTTGCCAATCCTGGTAACCCATACCGAGCGATTGCTGCTGCATTTGACGCTGTTTTTCACCTGCCGCTTGCATTCCACGCAATCTTTCAATCTGCTGTTGTTGTTGCTGGCCACCTATCTGCATCTGCCGTCCACCAAGACCAGCTAATTGGCTACCCATCGCTCCTGCCTGACCATACAGTTGACCCTGCGCTCCGATGGCACCTTGCTGTTGTCCGAGCATCTGGCCGTAGGTGTCCCAACCTTGTTGCCGAACGTCTTGAGCAGCCCCTAACGCATTTAGCCCGAGATTCGCACCAGCTTGTGCGGCCTGGAATCCCTGCTGTTGGGCCAGTTGGGACATCCCGACACCGGCCCGTTCAGAGGCAGCTTGAGCTTCAAGGCCATGCATTCCAAACTGAGCGCCCTGTGCAGCCATCTTGGATGCCTGCTGCTGTGCTGCCATCTGGGCCTGAAGGCCCTGCTGCTCTTGTCCCGAAGCTTGCTGTTCCGCTGCAAGTTGTTGCCCATAACCGGCAGCCTGGGCAGCCCTGTCGCCCTGAAACGCTGCCCCTGCGGACTGGAACGCTTCCTGTTGTGACTTGCCGATAATATCAGCGGCTTGCTGTGAAACGTCCTGTGCCTGTGTCGCAGCTTGAACACCTTGGCGAAGACCACCAAATGCACCAGCTTGTGCCGCTTGTGACCCCAGTTCCTGCCCTTGCATCTTTTGGAATTCTAGTAATCCCCGCAATTGAGGATCAGTGACATTCGAGGTGTACTGCGACATATATTTTGCTAAGTCGGCCTCTTTTTGCATATCAGGTGAAGCTGTCTTCGTGCCGATACCACGCATAAGTCCAGCACCCGACACAGCTTTCTTTCGGGCCAAAGCGCCCATATCCGTCATTCCACTAGTACCCTCTTCGAGAATGGTACCATCTTCTGCGACTTTAGCTGGTGAGCCACTAGCGAACTTATCTTGGGCCGTCATGGCCGCTTGTCCCGCACCTGTCTGCTGCACACCTAATAATTGTTGTTGTACCTGTCCCGCCCTCCCCGCCGTCCTCATCCCCGCACCAGCAAATTGGCCTTGCAGTTGAGCGCGACCAGCAAGCTGACCCATACCCTGTGCAGCCGTTTGAGCCTGTCCTTGTGCAAGCGGAGCAGCAACTCCAAATCGACCAGCCATCTGGGCGTATTGTGGCTGTAGGCTCATTAATCCTTGCTGGGAACCACC
>Ga0114999_10003483_pt1 | contig 19682 bp, 24 predicted proteins | sample ArcticOcean_MG_C_3_FD_89820 | JGI IMG/M metagenome (GOLD analysis project Ga0114999, IMG submission 89820) | Marine microbial communities from western Arctic Ocean - ArcticOcean_MG_CB8_126 | ecosystem: Environmental > Aquatic > Marine > Oceanic | place: Arctic Ocean: Canada Basin | collected...
GTCGGCCACTGCATCACTGCCGAACTGCCACACAAGTCATCGAGCGATGCCAAACAGATCGTCGAAGCATGGCTCGCCAGCGGCCTTCTGTACGAGGACGACTACTACAGCAAGGCGCAACGCAAAAACCGCAAAGGCGTCCTCGTCGACTTCTCAAAACAGCCGGGTTCACGATGAATTTTCTAGCCAAATTTGGACTGTATTTAAGTGCGCCATTGGGTCTCTTCCATGGCGCACCCATGGCGCAAAAGGGCGCACCATCTCCTCCACCCTTTATTCAAGACAATTAAGAGAATCCTGCCGTCCGTTGGCCTGCCCCTTTGAGTGGTCCACTTATTGTGAGGGAGCCGGACCGGTTTCAGGGTAGGGCATATTGAGGCCTTCGGACGATATTGTTTGAGGTCCTTGGCAATAATTCCAGCCTAGAACCAAACTTAAAGCGACAGTCCAACCGTTCGTAGAATCATCCGAAATGGAGCACCGAACTACCGGAACCGCTACGATCCACCGACAATGCTGGAGGCGGTTACCGAATAGGGTGTCGACCCAGCCTCGTGCCATGTCCGTGGTTCCAGCTTGGGGAAGGGACGGCGGACCGCGCTGGGCGCGATACCGGTGCGCAATGCGGCAAGGACGCCGACGGCTTCCCAATAGTTCTCGACGATCGTCAGCTGACCCGGCCGCCACGGGAGTTGCGTGAGATCGTTGGTCATCAACCCTTTACCCTCGCGAACGGCGACGACGGGGATGCCTTGTTCGAGTGCTGCCAGTGTTGGCAATCCAATGCAGCCGTCCGGCAGAACCAGGCAGGATATGTCCTCTGCCGTAAAGGCGTCAGCCGCCCGCTTCGTTGCACGGTCGGATACGATCGCCGGGCTTTTGTTGAGACCCTTGAGGACGCAAAAGTAAAAGGATGACGATATTGCTTCCGCGGCCATACGCGGATCGACACGGCCCGTGTCGGCAAAGAGAATTTCACGCGACTCCATCATCGGCGCATGGGCGGACGGGACATCGAAATACTGTGAGACGGCGTGGGTCAGCATCGCTTCGACTCCACCCCACGGATTGACCATCGCGCCGTCACTGGAAAAGTAGTCGTCGTGATAGCCGTCCGGCACGGTGATCAGGGACGAGATCGCGACAGCGTCATAATCGCCTCGACATGATTCCAGAAGATTGAAGAGTTGTTCGATGCCATGTCCCGCGCCCACTGCGCGCCCGGACTCCGCATAGGTCGCGGTCAACACGAGCGGCGGGTCGAGCCGATAAATACCCGCGCAATCCAAACCGACGGACGCCCGGCTCGCTTCAACTGTATTGAGCGTGAGGTTTTCGATCATCTCGTCCGGCTGCGCGTCGATGACGACAAGGACCCGGTTGGCGTGGACCGTTTTCAAGCCTGCCGTGCCCATCAGTAGGCGGCAGATCACGCTACCTTCGACATAGGACGCGTTGGCCGGAATTTCGTTGATGTCGCTCGCATTGACGACGTTGGGGTGCGTAATCAAACGGTCGCAGACGGACGCTAGCAAATGTGCCGCGGGCGTGGCGTCGCCGGCATGGCCACCGACTTCCGCCCCGACACCGGTCGGCACAATGAAGACGGCGTTGAATTGATCGGCGTTTTCCGCTTCCCGCCGCCGGAAGTCGAAGATCGAGGCTCCCGTAACGCTATCGGCGCCAACGAGGCAACCCACTTCGCAGTGGTATTGCCCGTCATCCATGGACGTGACCGCGAGACGGATCGGAACCTCGCCATCAACGAACCGAAACGACAGAGCCTTCTCGATATGCTCGATCAGGCCAATGTTGCGCGGTGCAGTGGGGATCGATGTGCGTTTTTCAAGCAACTGCATCGTTGGTCATCCCCATCGTCCGCGCAAAAGCGTCAAAGCTATCTTCCTTGATCAATTTCAACACACCGTCCCCGTCGCGCGCGTAGAGCGCCGGCAGACCAACACCGTTGAACCGGTGCGCTTTCGACATGGTGTAGGCACCCATGTTGAGAAACGTGATCCTTGAACCGATTGAAAGCGGTGTGTCGAAGGCGTATTCGCCGAAAATGTCGCCGGCAAGGCACGTACAACCCGCCAGCAAGTATTCATGGACGCCGCCATCGACGTGGCCCAGCACATCCGGTTCGAACTGAAATTCAAAGACCTCTGCCATATGGTTCACCGTCGTATCCAGAACGGCGATCTGAAGGCCGTCGCTCTCGAACAAGTCGTGCACGGTCGCTTCAATCGTACCGGCGCGCCGCACCAGTGCGGCGCCGGGTTCGATAAAGACCTGTAGACCGAAATTCTCGCGGAATATCTCTACCGCGCGGAAGAAGTCTGATTTGTCGTCGGCCATGTTGAAGAGATAGCCACCGCCCATGTTGATCCAGTCCAAGCTTTCAAGAAACGCCGGGATCGCATCCTGAATTCGGCGCGCCGTCGCAAGCAGGCTGGCGAAATCGGTTTCGTCGCAGTTGGTGTGAAAATGAAGTCCGTTGATGCCGCGCAGACGGTCTGAATCCGTTGCCGCTACTCGGGCGAGGTCGGAAATCGGCACGCCCAACTTCGAATGCTGACGACATGGGTCGTATCGTGGGTCGCGGATGAAAGAGAGTTCGGGATTGACCCTTATGCCCGACTGGACCGTGGCCGGGATCATCCCTTGCAACAGATCCCATTGGGAAAGTGAATTGAACGTCAGGTAATCGAGACGGTCGCCAACCGCGTTGAGCATTTCCTTGGTCAGCAGCGGGCCGACGAGGTGGCGAGATGTGCCGGGGCCGCACACGCGCTCGACGAGCTCCAGCTCGAATGGTGAGCTGCAACCGAAGCCATCGACGCGCGCTGCAGCCGTTTGCAGAACCGTTGGCAGCGGATTAGCTTTCGGCGAATACAGCAGTTTGCATGACGCATCGTCTGCAACCTTGCGCAACGCAATTAGGTCCTGGTCGAGATTTTTTTTGTCGGTTATGAAAGCCGGCGTTTTGATCGTCGTCGCCAAATCTGTATCTCCCCGAGACCCATGTTGTTCCATCTTTGCCTTCTCGGAAGGTCGTGTTCCTGATGGTTCCGAAGTTGTACTTGCCGGCAGCAAAAAAGATAGCGTGAAACGTACCGCCGCCGCTGCGTTAATCCAAAATGATGTGTGGCATGAAGACTGCGTCTTCGGTCGTGACCAGCCCGCTGTCTTCGCGAATTCCCAGCGCGGCTGCGTCTCCAGCCACCATCCAGCAGCCAAGAACCGGGCGACGACCGTCGAAATCCGGCAATGGGTGGAATGCCTGCACAATGTATCCTTCTTCGCCGTAGGGGCCGTCCTTCTGCGCCACGATATCGCCACCACGGATGATTTCGATATTCGCGCCGCGCCGGGAGAGCAACGGCTTTCGGACAAAGTTGCCCCCAAGGTCAGCAGCGCGCGGGTCGCTCTCGAAGTAGGACGGCAGCAGGTTCGGATGGCCCTCGAAACTTTCCCAGAGGAGCGGCATCAGACCCTTGTTGGACAGTACGCCCTTCCAGGGCGGTTCGATGAAGCGGGCGCCGCTGGCGGGCATGAACTGGCCGAACGATTCCTCCATCAGCCATTCCCAAGGATAAAGTTTGAACAGCCAATCGATCACACGGTCATCCAAATCGGTAAAGCGACCCTGTGGATCGATGCCAATTTCTTCCATCGACAAGGAAATCGTTTCCATGCCGGCTTCCTTGGCCAGTTCCTCAAGATATTCGACGGTGTCGCGGTCGTCGTCGATGTGCTTCAGGCAGGCCAGATGCAACGGGCCATCGATGCCGAATTTCGCGAAGGCGGCCAGCAGGAATTCGTGGAGCAGATTGAATTGATCGGCGCTATCGGGAACCAGGCCGTGTTCGATCGCGTTCTCGAGCCACTCCCATTGAAAGGCGGATGCCTCGTACAGCGTTGTTGGCGTGTCGGCGTTGTATTCAAGGAGCTTCGCCGGGCCAGTGCCGTCATATGAGAAATCGAAGCGGCCGATCAGATCCTTCTCGCGGTCCCGCCAGCTCGATGCGATGCAGTCCCAATAGGCCTCCGGAATCCGAAGCCGGTGGAACACGATTTCATCCGTGATCGCGCGGTTTAGGATCTCGAAACAAAGATCTTCGATGGCCTCGGCGGGACGCTCCAAATCTTCCTCGATCTGGCGCAAGGTAAAGCAGTAGTAGGCGGTTTCATCCCAGTAGGGGACGTTGCCAAGCTCATCCACCGCGAAACCATGCGCTAGCGCCGATTGCTTCAGGTTTGGCCGCGGTTTAGTAGGGATGCGGCGCATCGGCTAGCTTCCGAAGCAGCCGGTTAGCCGGCCCGCTTCGCTTTGAGACGCGCCAGGACGTCGCCGCCCTTGGCCCCGCCATCGACGATGCCCGCGGACTTCAGCTTGTCCTGTAGACTGACTTCCTCGGTCGACTCGGCCAGTTCGCTGGCTGCTTCGAACTGGGCAGCCCGCTCGGCCTGCCGGGTCTTCAGCCGCTCCAGGCTGTCGACGGCGCCGCTCATGCTGCTGTTGGCGCCCGAGTGGCGTGCCGCAACCGCGGCCTGTGCGCGTTGGACCTTTTCCGTCGCCCTCACGGTGTCGACCTGCTGCTTGAGGCGCTTCAGATTGCCCTCCGTTTGCGACACGGCTTTACGCAATTGCGCCTCGCTATCGGAAAACGTTTTAGCCAGCGCTTCTTCGCCCAGCATCTCGGTTTCGATACTGGCGATTTTTTCGGCGATTTCGGTCGCCAAACCTTCGTCGCCCTTATCCAGCGCCTGTATCGCGTAGCCTTCATATTCGGCCATTGAAGACTTCAAGCTTTCGACTTTCTTATCGGCCAGCTTGCGCTTTGCAATGATGCTGGTCAGCGCTTCCTTGGACTTACTCAACTCATTGTCAGCATCGCGGATTTCTTGATCCAGGATCCGCAGTGCCTGATTATCGACGATGGCTTCGCCCGCTTCGTTGACGCCGCCACGGATCGCTGTCGCCACTTTTGCCCAAATACTCATATCGACCTGCTCCTCGAATTTAATTTCTGTGAACCATCCGAAATGACAGCGCCTTTAAGCGACATTCTTCAGGTCGGTTTTGTAGGCATCCGCCGCCTGCAGGGCGTTGTCGGCTAATGTCTCGATTTCGAAGATCACCGATTCAAGGATCGAACCGGCACTCAACGAACCGAATAGCTCGTAATAGTCCTGCCCATCGGGCCCAGAGACGATGCCGAAGGTCGAGAGCGGGAAGAGTTTGTGGGTTTTCAGGAGCATTTCGTTGAAGCCGGCGCGGTCTTGGACTTCATCGACGGGCCACAGCAGTGTATCGACGATGATCTGGCTGCCGCTGACGCTCATCAACAGCGGCAGGTCGCCGAATTCTTTCATCGTGACGAGGATTCCGGGGTCCGTACCTTCGACAAGGCTGACCTCGATGCCGCCGCCAATCGCTGCACTCGATTGCGAGAGTGCCTCCAGCAGCGACTCGGTCGTCCAATTTTCGTCCTGACTCATTCTTGTCTCCTTGCGTGTTCGGGGAATAATCGGCATCACGCCGGCCCTTAGGGCTGTTTCGCAGTCCTTTAGGATTTGCGCGCAATCGAGCGGTATCCAGATTTCACGTTTGACATAACCCTTTTTGCGCAGGCGCTCACGATATCTGGATTGGTAGTAGGAAGATTTTTTTGTGACCATAGAGAGTTCCGATATTCATTACATGTAGTGTATAACATGTAAACATTCATCATATAACATGTAATATTGCTTTAAAATGGAAAATCGGATAATATGACGCGTCATCATAAAGATAGGAAAGCTTGTCCTTATTGGAATACGCGCGTCGCCCTATGATCTTACTTGGACGGGGCGTGAATACCCGGATGGTTGTCTCGAATGCACGTATTTCTATCAAGGCTGACAAAGCGCCTGCATGTCAGGATTTCGAAGCTATCCTGGGACGTCGTGTTTCTGTTGACGGCGGCTCATTTCGCCATTTCGTGGGTGGCCCTCGGTGCAATCGGCGGTGAGGATATCGCCGCCGACAATATCTTTTGGTACTTCTACGCCACAACGGCGACGACCGTGGGGTATGGCGACTATTCCCCGACCACGGAAGCGGGCCGACTGGTCACCGTTCTGTGGATCATGCCGGGTGGTATTGCGCTGTTTACGACGATTATCGCCAAAATCGTCCAGCTTATCTCCGGAAGATGGAGGAAAAGAATGCTTGGATTAGCAAGCTACGAAGATTTGAGCGACCATATCGTCATTCTTGGTTGGTCCGGTGCGAAGACCGAACGCATGATCGAGCATATCCGCGGCGACGCCAGCGACGGCAGCCGCGAAATCGTATTGTGCGCAACAGAAACGCACGAAAACCCGATGCCCGACCAGTTGCGGTTCGTCCGCGCGTTGGCACTGAACACTCCGGATTTGCTGCGCCGCGCTGCCGTTGCTCAGGCGGCGTACATCATCGTCTTGGGCGAGAATGACAGTGAAACGCTTGCCGCGGCGCTCGGCGCGGCGGCGGTCAACGCCGACGCCCATATGGTCGTCTATTTCGAACAACCTAGTTTTGCCGACCTGCTGCATGCGTATTGTCCGCACGCGGAGTGTAATGTCTCGCTCTCGATCGAATTGATGGTGCGCTCGGCACAGGATCCAGGCTCCAGCCGCGTCCAGCGTCAATTGCTCTCGACGCTGGAAGGCCCGACGCAATTCAGCCTTACCGTGCCGAGCGATATTGGCGAAGTGTGGTACGGACCGCTGTTTTCAGCGTTGAAGACTCAACATGATGTAACATTGTTTGGGATGGCCGAGACAGCACTTGGCGACGATCTGATCTTGAATGCACCGTCGGATCAGAAAATCAACCCGGGAACGATCCTCTATTTCATGGCGGCGCGGCGCATCGAACCGAGCGATATTGACTGGTCCGCGTTGAGCGCATGATGGCAAGCCAGGCAATCACGGAACTTATGGGGGCAGCATGCTTGGCAATGCGATGAAGTCGCTCTTCAAGAGCGGCGCGAAGGAGCTGAAGGAGAAGTTTTCCAAAGATGATGACGATGACGAGTTCGCCATGCCCTATGGCCTGCGGATCGGCGCGGCCGTTGATATCGATACGCTGCCCTTGCGCATGCATGCGGACAACCTGCACATGCCCCTGCCAGAAGAAACCATGATCATCGCCGCCCAAGGCTATGTTGAATTAGGCGACGGTGGTTATGTGCACCGCTACTACGCCGCCAACGACGCCATGGTTCAGGTTCTCACTATCAATGGTGTGGAAGATCAGCATGTCGAGGAGATCACGTTGTTCACGCCCTTCAAGAGTCATTATCCGAACGGTGAGGGCGAGAGGGCGCAGTGGACGGCGAAGGGCGGTAAGATTGGCCAGCCTACTTTTAAACTCGATGACGGCACCGAGTACGAACGCATCTGGTTTGACGATACGGCGGGCTACGCCGAACCGGTGGCGTACAACGAATTCGTTTATGAAGATCCGGAATCGGACGAGCATGACGAGATCCATCACAAGGCGATGCTCTACGGCCGGAACCTCGAAGAGGGAAAAAAGAATGAGTATCTTCTGATATCCGCCGAATCCTATGATAATGAGAATACCGTCGAGATCATGATTGGCGTAGATCTGGAATTGGCGACATTGAAAGTAATTTAGTCGGTGCAACAGAACGATGCTTCTTAGTCAAACGAAGCCGGTCGAGAACAATATCCCCCTTAGGAGTTTCAAATGAGCGCGCTATTTGCCGGATTCATTCCCAGCCTGTTGAATTTTCTCGCCTATTTCGGTGTCGCTGCCGGTTTGACGATCTTTTTCGTTTTTGTGTATTGGCAAACTACGCGGCATAACGAAATCGCCCTGATCAAAGACAATTCGATCCCGGCGGCGATCGCATTCGCGGGTGCCGTGATCGGCTTTGCATTGCCGCTGACCAGCGTCATGCTGCACGCGGTGACGCTCCTCGATTTGGTCCTTTGGGGCGTGGTCGCGATGATCGTTCAGATCGCTGCTTACTTCCTCGTTCGCATATTTATGCCCAGAGTCTCGCAACGTATAGAGGACGGCGAAATCGCCGCCGGTATTTGGCTGGGCGCCGTGTCCTTCGTGGCCGGCATGCTCAATGCTGCCAGTATGACGGTCTGAGAAAGGAACACGCTCAGATGAAACGCGCGACGAAATTAAAGCTGGCGCTGCTGGGCGCAAGTGCGCTCACACTGGTCGCTTGCGGCGAGGCTGAGGAAGAAGTGCTTGTATATCCTTCAGTGGACGCCTGTATAAGTGCAGGCGTGCACGACGCGGCGACCTGCGAGGTGGAATTCGCCAAGGCCAAGGAAGTGCATGAGAAATCGGCGCCGCGTTATGCGGACTCCGGAAACTGCAATTCCGATTTCGGCCAAAACCGCTGCTATCGCCAACAGACGTCGTCGGGTGGTTCGATATGGCTGCCGTTCATGATGGGTTACATGCTGGCGCCCCGGATCGGCTCCAATATTTATTCACAGCCGCTTTATCGGCCGCGCAGTGACTCCGGTACTTTCTATACCGCAGGCAACGGTCGGGTCGGCAATGCAATGTCGGATGGGCGCGCCAAAGTGGCGCAATCGCAGACCAGTCAGCCGAGGGCCCGGACCCGCACGGTTTCCCGTGGCGGTTTCGGTGCGCGCGCGACCAGTACGTCGAGCTAACGGCCTTCGGGTTGTCGCTGATATCGGTGACTAAGCCAGGCCATGGCGACCCCAGCCACCAATCCGAACAGGTGGCCCTCGAACGAGATATAGCTACGCAGCGGTAAGACGCCCCACAGCATGCCGCCAAACAGGATCATCGTGGCGCCCGCGATGGCGATGGCGAGCAGGCTCCGTTCGATATAGGCGCGGGCCAGCAACGCACCGAAATAGCCGAACACCAATCCGCTGGCGCCGACATGCAACGCGTTACGGGCGAACAGCCACACAAGAAACCCGCCCAGCAGAACGATCCCGGTCGTCACTGCCCAAAAGCGTGCCCTGCCGCCGATCAGCATCAGGCTACCGAGAATCAGTAGAGGCAGAGTGTTGGACGCTGCATGCCATAGCCCGCCATGCAGAAATGGCGCGAGCGGGATTCCGATCAGTCCACTCGCTTGGCGCGGCAGAATCCCCCACGCCGTGAGCCCGTGGCCGAGAATGAAATTCACAGCTTCTACAACCCAAATTGCCACGACGAAGACGATGAGGGGAATGAAGTTGTTCTTGATGCCTTCCATGAACTCTATGCGCCTTTGCTTCCTCTCTTATGTAGGTGCGTAAGCATAATCTCAAAAGCACATGGAAGCTCTCGATACGTTTCTGCTGAAGCACTGGATCGAGAACCTGGACATCGGTCCGTGGTTCTATCGCGAGCGCATACCCCTCGATAGTCTCACCTGCCGTGGAGAACCGTCCGGCCTGGAGATGTCGATCGCTCTCAGCTATTCGGGCGACATGCAGTTTGGGTTGATTGAGGTACGTAACGATGCCCCATCAGCCTACAAGGAATTCAGGCAGACCTACGGAGAGCGGCAGCATCACCTGGAATTTATTGCTGACGACCTCGATGCAAATATCGAGCGGGGCCGCAGGCTTGGATATCAGATGGAGCAGGAAGGCGTCTTCACGAATGCCGGCTCGTTCGTCAATATGTCCAAAGGCGATACCCTTGGAACCAAGACTGAATTCATACCTATGCCCGAGGTGCGCCGCAAGATTCGGGCGGAGGTCAAGAATTGGTCCGTGGACCGGGACGGTACGGAACCGGTTCGGACATCAATCTAGGAGGCACACGTGAGCGATAACGCAGCGCTGGTTATCGAACTGGACAAAGAGCGAATGGAGGCAATGGTTCAGGTGGATACCGCAAAGCTGAACGACATGCTTTGCGATAATCTGGTGTATACGCATGCCACCGGCCGCATAGATACCAAATCAAGCTTGGTAAATGACATAGAGGCGGGTGTTACGGTTTGCCATTCGATTGTGCCATCAGACGTAAAAGCGCAGGATTTGGGGGATTCAGTCGTACTGACCGGGACTGTCGAAATGGGCGCCATCCGAAACGGGACTCTTATAGAATTTTCGGCTCGCTTTACCGATGTGTACCAAATGCAGGATGGCACCTGGCGGATGATCGCCTGGCAATCCACCAAGATCTCGTACTGACTGCTGAATTTCGCAACGGCATCCCTGGATGGATGGTCCCGCTGAACATCTTTGCCGTCCCGAACGACTTGCTAGTAGAGATCGGTTAGTTGGCGGAACAGGAGGCCGTATTCCGGTCGGGAGCCGCCGGACATAAAAACCAACAGGGTTGAACCATGGCCTTCGACTTCACGAGCGTGATCAGTTCCCGTGCTGCGGCAACCGCCAACCGATGGAACGGCTACCCTCCGTATCATTTTGTTGGCGGCAATATCGACGAGCAAACGATCCCCGTTGATGAGCTGGCTGACGCGGTCGACAGGGTCATTCGTTCTGAAGGCCATTCGATGGGCAAGTACGGCTTGGAAAACGGGCCGCTTGGGTATCTGCCGCTGCGGCAGTTCATCGTCGAAAACTTGAAATCCCGCGCGAGCATGGACGTCTCGGCCGAAGATGTGCTGGTCACCACGGGTTCGCTCCAGGCCCTGGACCTGGTCAACGAACTGCTTTTGGAAAGCGGTGATGCCGTCGTGCTCGAGGCCGCTAACTATGGCGGCACGTTGACTCGGTTGGAGCGCCTCAACGTCGAGGCTATTGGTGTCGAACTCGATGACGGCGGCATGCGCATGGATCATCTGCGGCAGGTCATGGCGGACCTGGACCGGCAAGGCCGCAAAGCCAAATTCATCTACACCATTCCCACCATCCAGAATCCCACGGCTACCATCCTTAGCCGGGACCGGCGCCTGGAGATGCTGGACATCGCCAGACAATTCGATGTGCCGATATTTGAAGACGATTGCTACGCGGATCTGATCTGGTCCGGTGAGCGCCCCGAAGCGATCCAGGCTCTGGATACGGATAACCGTGTGCTCTATTGCGGCAGCTTTTCCAAAACCGTGGCACCGGCGTTGCGCGTCGGCTATCTGGTCGCGCCTTGGGCGGTGATGCAGCACGTCCTGCCATTGAAGACCGATGCCGGCAGTGGCGCACTGGAGCAGATGGTCCTGGCGGAATACCTGCCCCAGAAATTCGACGATCACGTGGACGGCCTCGTCCGCATGTTGAAACTCAAGGCCGATGCCATGGTCGAAGCGTTGAACGAAAACTTCGGCGCCACCGCCGAGTTTTCCCAACCGGTGGGCGGCATCTACATTTGGGTGACCCTGCCGGAACACGTTGATACACGGGATTTGGCCGTTGCAGCGGCGGCGGAAGGTATCGCGATCAATCCCGGACCCGAATGGACGGTCTATGGAGAGCAGAACCGTCACCGCATGCGGCTATGTTTCGGACATCCCAGCATCGAGGTCATTCGCGAAGGCGTGGCGAAGCTGGCGGATGTCTGCCATCAACAATACGGCGTGCCGCTGCGCAGCGGAAACGTTGAACGCGTCTGATGAGTTTGAAAACGATCCTTGAGCGGTTCGCCAAGGCTCAGGAGATATCTCCCGAGCACTGAGAGAGGTTCCGCAGAATCGTTGTATGGTGCGACAGTCGATTTCCCCATTCGACAATCAGATAGGAGGGTTCCATGGCTGAATACATTCCATCCGCATTGGATTGGGTGCGCGACCAGGTCGAATTGTATGAAGGTAGCGGCGGTACGGACGGCACGACCCGCAAGGGTTTCCCCTGCATCATCGTGACCCACGTCGGTGGGAAAACCGGTGGGATACGAAAAATCCCGCTGATCCGGGTCCCGGCGGACAAAGGTTATCTGTTGATCGGGTCTTATGCCGGGAGCGAGAAACACCCCGTCTGGGTACACAATCTCAGGGCAAATCCGGACGTCGAAATCCGCGACTTGACCGAGGTCTTCAAAATGCGGGTTCGTGAGGTCGGGGACGATCCCGAGCGTCAGCGTCTGTGGGACATTTGCGTCGAGGCGTTCCCGCCCTATGCCAAATATCAGGAAAAAACCTCTCGTCAGATTCCGGTATTTCTGGCAGAGCCGGTCTAAATCTAACAATTGAATCTAAACGACAGGTACGCATGGGAAGATTGGCAAGCAAAGTAGCTATTATCACCGGCGGCGCGGCCGGCATCGGCAAGGCGACGGCAATGAAGTTCGCGGAGGAGGGCGCCAGCGTGGTGGTGACCGATATCAATGCGGACTCGGGTCACGCGGCCGTCGAGGAGATCGGCGGAGGTGCGCTCTTTGTCAATCACGATGTGACCGATGAAGCGGCCTGGGAAAGGGTGATGAAGGAGACCGTTGAGCGGTTCGGCAAGGTCGACATCCTCGTCAATAACGCCGGGATATTGAGCACCGGTGCAGCACCGCAGAACCCCGAAAACCTGTCGCTGGAAGAATTGCGGGCGGTCAATGCAGTGAATGTCGACGGCGTGTTGCTGGGCTGTAAGCACGCGATCAAGGCGATGAAGGATCACGGCGGCTCAATCGTCAATGTGTCTTCGCTCGCCGGTATCTGGGCCGCGCCGGCGATGGTGTCTTACGGTGCCAGCAAAGGCGCGGTTCGCCAGCTCACCAAGTCCGTGGCCGCTTATTGCGGCAAGCAGAAGTATGGCATTCGCTGCAACTCGGTGCATCCCAGTTGGATCGAGACGGCGATGGTCGACGACCTCGTTAATTTCCTGTTCGACGATCCCGAACAGACTCGCGAGGAGCGTCGGCAGGCCATTCCGGTTGGTCGCCTGGGCCGACCCGAGGATATCGCCAACGCCATCTGCTACCTGGCGTCAGACGAGGCGGGATTCGTAAACGGTGCCGAGCTCGTGATCGACGGCGGTCAGCTCATCCTCTGAAACAGGCTGCGAACGACTGAGGTATTGGTCTCCCGAAACGACTTGCCTTGGCCCGTTATTTTATTCGAGGCGCAGCCAGGTTTCGGAGAGGGCGAGGAAGGCACTGGTGATTTGCTTGCCGAAGGCATCGCGAGGTACCGCGCGGCCTGCGAGCCGGGAGCCGTTCAGAATTACCGTGCCGCTTTCGGCGCCGGCGAACATGCTCAAGAACGTGTGCTTGCCCGTCGGCGAAGGCGTGACCACCAGTCCAAAGGGCTTGTCCAGACCCTGCCAATCGAGCTTCACGTCGTAGCCACCACCCGACACCGCCTCGTTGTAGGTGGTCAACGCGTCACCGCCCCGCTCGGAGGATTCGAGCCCGACGTAAGCGACCCCCGCTATTGCAGGCGAGTCCCGGAAGAATTCGAAATTTGCGGCGAAATCGTTGACCAGCCAGCGCGCCAACGGGTCGTTGTCGGTGATGCACACGTTGGGCAACGCGTCCGTGCCGGTTGCTTCTCCCGGCGATGCCAACAGCAACAGGGCTGTACCCGGACCTTCGGGCGAGACGAAGACCCGGAAGAACGAAGCCAGGGTCAGCCACGGCCCCGCCGCATCGTCTTTCAGGTAGATTCCGGGATTCTCCCCGGTCCAGTCGACCGGTTCGTCGAAGATAATGTTGTCAGCCACAGATTAGTCCTCCACTTTTGTCTCAGCATATCCAGTGGTCCGCCGCACCGTTAATGCGGTAAGACAGCAAAGCTATAGTGTCTACATCCTACGGCCCGGATTTCTACTGGCTTAGATTTTGAAACAAGGAACGATTTCCATGCCCTCGTTCGATATCGTCTCACGTACCGAGCTCCCCGAAGTCGACAATGCCATTCAGGGCGCGATGCGCGAGATCGGCACCCGGTTCGATTTCAAGGGCAGTCAGTGCAGCATTGAACGTACCGACGAAACCATCCTCATTAAGGCCGATGACGATCTGAAACTACGCCAGGTACAGGAATTGCTGCGCGGCTATCTCGCCCGGCGCAAGGTCGAAATCGGTGCCTTCGAATTCCAGAAAGTTGAGGCCGCGACGGGCAACTCGGTGCGCCAAACCGTTTTGATCAAGCAAGGGGTCGAACGCGAACTGGCGCAAAAAATCGTGAAGGCGGTCAAAGGGGCAAAACTCAAGGCGCAAATCGCCATACAGGGTTCCGAAGTGCGGGTATCCGGTAAAAAGCGCGATGATTTGCAGGCCGTTATCGCGCTGATCAAGAAGCAGGAAAACGAACAGCCCCTGCAATACGTGAACTTCCGGGATTAGCATTGTTGGATGCGGACGCTCGCTGTATTTGCCATCCTTGGCTTGCTCCTCCTCACCGTAAAGTCGTGCTTCTTCATCATGAAATCATGTGAAGACCCCGAGGGCGCCACAACGTCCCAGACCCAGGAATGCCTCTGGCCGTTCCAGCGGGACTAGCCGACTCGCTTCAGGGAACCTTCAATGTCCGACAAGAAGACAAAGCCACTGACCACCCTTCAAGCCGACGAACTGCGGGCTCTTGCCGAGCAAGTCTTTCGCAGTCGTGGCGTGCTCGAGGGCGATGCGGCGACCGTGTCCGATATTTTGATAGAAGCCAATTTGCGCGGCCATGATTCTCACGGAGTCATCCGCATTCCGAAATGGGTCGTGGGCTTGGATAGCGGCGCAATCAAGCCTGAATGTTCGCCGCAGATCGTTCGAGACAAGGGCAGTACGGCGATGATCCATGGTGACCAGGGATTAGGGCCCGTAGTCGCGCGGCAGGCGACGTCATTGGTGCTGAGCAAAGCCAAGGAGTTCGGCATCGGTTTGGTGAGCGTTCGCCAGGCGTCGCACATCGGAATTTTGCAATATTACTCTCAGTGGCTCGCCGAGAATGGAGTGATCGGCATTGTCATGACCAACACCGAAGCCGGCGTGGCACCGTTCGGCAGCCGCCAGCAGATTCTCGGAACCAATCCATTGACCATCGCGGTGCCGTCCGGCGGCGTGCCCTATCTGGTCGACATGTCGACCAGCGTTGTGGCGCGGGGAAAAATCGTCAATGCGCTCGAGCGCGGTGAAGATATACCGCTGGGATGGGCCGTCGACAAGGACGGCAAACCGACAACCGATCCACAGGCGGCGCTGGACGGGGCATTGTTGCCGGCCGGCGGACCAAAAGGCTCGGGTCTCGCCATCATGATCGATCTCTTGACCGGAGCGCTGGCGGGTGAGTCTGTCGGCACCAGTGTCAAAGGGACCATGAACACCGACCAGAGAATCACCAAGGGTGACATGTTCCTGGCCATAGATCCTGGCGCCGTGGGATCTTTAGAGCACTTCGTTTGCTGCGTGAAAGAATTGGCCGCCGAAGTACACGCGAGTCAGCCGGTTCCCGGCGTCGCAAAAGTTCTCATGCCGGGCGAGTTCGAACGTGCCATCAAGGCCGAACGCCTCGAGAACGGCATTGCCGTTCCGGACGACCTGTTGGCCGAGATCAGGGCGCTCGCGGAATAGACCGCACGTTCCGTCCCGGACTAATTGAAATGATCGTGATGAAAAAAGATCAAATTCGAGCGCTGCTGAAAAGCGTCGAGACCGGCGATCCGGGACCGATCACCGTGGTCAACGAAGCTAAATACATTCAGCACAATCCCCAAACCCACGAAGGAAGCAAGGGTCTGGCCGCACTGTTCAAGCGGCTTTCCAACACCTCTCCGCGTGTCAACATCGTGCGCGCTTTTGAGGACGGTGATTTTGTCTTCGCGCATACCGAATACGATTTCGCGAGGCGAAACATCGGATTTGAAGTATTTCGGTTTGAAGACGATCGGGAAGTGGAGCATTGGGACAATATTCAGCAAAGGCAGGAACCCAACCAAGCTGGTCGCAGCATGGTGGACGGGCCAACAGAAGCCGTTGATCAAGACCAAACTGAAACGAACCGCGCCGTCGTTCGGTCTTTCGTGGAAACGGTGCTTGTCGGTGGGCAACTCGACCGGCTCACGGATTTTGTCGATGTCGACACCTATGCCGAACACAACCCGGGCCTTGTAGATGGGTATCCGCGTTGCGAATCGCATTGGAGACGTCGGACGAGGGCCGCAGACGCATCGACTATCAGCGGCTCCATCGTGTTCTGGCCGAGGGCAATTTCGTGCTGAGTATCAGCGAGGGCGACTTCGGCGGGATTCATTCCGCCTTCTATGATCTCTTTCGAGTCGCCAACGGCAAACTGGTGGAGCATTGGGACACGACCGAAAAGATCGCTCCCCGGAGTGAGTGGAAGAACGATAACGGCAAGTTCTAAGGCCTGAGCCTGGGTATCTCCCCACCTGTTCCTCCAGCGCAAAACTTCGGAGGATCTTTCCTCACCCGACCCCGGAAATTTCATCGGTCATGCCGTAGCGACTCATGGCCCGCGCTGTTGACCAATTCCAATCATATCCTCTTGGCCAGTTAGCGCTCGCGGCTCAGGTTCAATCGGGGGCGCGGATAATATCTGTCCCAAGACATCATAAAAGCGCTATGTCAGGCGGACATGAACGCATCCCAAGAAATTGAACTCGATATCGATCGACTCGGCGGTCGCGCCGACGGAGTCGGCAAGGAAGCGGGCCAAAAGATCTATGTGCCGTTTACGGTGCCGGGTGACCGGGTACGCGTCCGTCTAGGAGAGCAGCGGGGCGAGGGGACCAGCGCCAATCTGATCGAGGTCCTGACGGCCGGCCCGGACCGCGTTGAACCGCCCTGTCCCTATTTCCTTACTTGCGGCGGATGCGCGGTGCAGCATCTGGCGCCTAAAGCCGAACAGGTTTGGAAACGCCAACTGATCGTCGACGCATTGGGCCGCCGCGGTTTGGATGACGCGATCATTTCAGAGACCATCACGGTGCCTCCAAATTCACGGCGGCGCACGACGTTTACCGTCGTCAACGCCGGTGGCCGCATCCTGCTCGGTTATCTTGCGCGCGGCAGTCACCGTGTGGTTCCCATTCAATCGTGCGACGTCCTGGATCCGGGTCTGTCGGTGCTCATCCAGCCTCTGGCCGCGTTGGCGCGCGATCTGCCGATTCCCAAAAAGGGTCTCACCATTTCGCTGACGATGACGACAAACGGAGTCGACGCCGTGATCGGCGGGCGCAAGGAATTGACTCTCGAATTACGCGTGCGGTTGACCGACTTTGCGCGCCAGCACGACATCGCACGGTTGAGTTGGGGTGCAAAACACCCGGAACCCGTCATTGTCCAACGTACGCCGCTCGTCGAATTCGGTGGCGTCTCGGTGGAACCGGTTGCGAACGGTTTTCTGCAGGCGAGCTCTGTGGCCGAACAGATATTGACTGAGCGAGTCGGCGATCACCTCGGAGATTGCCAGCGAATTGTTGACCTCTTCGCGGGAGTCGGCACGTTTGCCTTGGCGCTTGCCGGTCGTGGTGCCCGCGTCACTGCCTACGACAGTGACGACGCGGCAGTTGCCGCGCTGACCAGCGCCGTGAACCGAGGGGCAGGTCGGATAAGCGTCGTCGCGCACTCGCGGGACCTGGAACGGAAACCGCTGACCTCGGATGATTTCAAGGAGATCGATGGCGTCGTACTCGATCCGCCGCGGGCAGGTGCCAAACGGCAATGCGCGGCCTTGTCTTCCTCCGACGTTCGAAAAATCGCTTATGTCTCCTGCGCCCCGGGGACGTTCGCGCGAGATGCCCGCAAGCTCATCGATGATGGTTACACGTTGAATTCGGTCGTCCCGATCAATCAGTTTCCGTGGTCATCGCAGGTGGAACTCATCGGATGTTTCGAACGCGAGTAGGGAAGCGTAGACATGAAAGTCGATGATCGTCGACTGTTGGGAAACACCGGAATCGAACTCACCGTGATGGGCCTGGGGGGGTGCGCCACTCGGAAACGTTTTGGCGGAAGTGGCGGAGGGCGATGCCCTCCAGACCATCGATCTCGCCTACCAGAGCGGCATCAACTATTTCGACGTGGCGCCCCAATACGGCCACGTCCTGCGCCATTGCCCTGAAGAACTGTCCTGAAGAGTCCCCGAGCCGTCAGTCGGTTACTTCGGCGGGGCCTCGGCGATGATGAACACGGCGTCCATGGCCTGTTCGCGGATCGGGATCGCTGAATGATAGGCGTCGGAGGCGTACCAGTCGGGCGCGGCCTGCGCGTCGTCGAAGCGGATGATCACGGCCCGCTCGTGGTCGTAGCTCCCGGCCAGAACATCGACGACACGGGCGGCGGTGACAATCTCACCCCCGGCCGCCTTGATGGACGGGCCGGCGATCGCGCCGTACTCCTTAAGTTTCTCTGGGTCCTTGATGGTCGCTTGCGCGATGACATAAGCGCTCATGGTTGATACCTCTCTTGGCTTCGTTTGGTTAATTGCCCTTGGCTTCGTTCGATTAACTGCAGTGTCCGGATGGAAACTACCCCAGGGCTTTCTATTCCGCTGCCTGGGATAGGGGCGCGCCGATATCCTTGAGTGGGCCGAGCTCCTTCTCCAGCATCGGCCGGATGTCGCTGGCGAATTTCTCCATCGAGTTCAGGGCCTGGGCCTGACTGGAACGGCCGACCTGGAAGTGGAACATCACGTGACTCGGCCGGCCGGCGCGGATCTCGGCGGCCAGTTTCTCCGCGATGGTCTCGCAATCGCCAACTAGAATGTTGTTGGCCATCTCCTCGATCGGCGGTTCGTCGGGGAATGGAATCTCGTTCATCATGCCATCGTCCATTACCTCGGCGCGCCTGCGCAGGGCTGAGGCGAGCCGCATCTGGTGGCGGCAGTTGTCAGCATATTCCAGCGCTTCATCCCGGCTGTCTGTGACGCAAAAGAAACGCTGGATGCCGAGCGGCATGGCCGCGGGGTCCTTGCCCTCGGCCTTCCAGGCTTCCTCCATCCGGCCGCGCATCTCGGCGATGTAGTCGGGCCCCTTCCAGCGCGCCGTGAACATGGGCACACAATTGCGCCGTGCCGCCAGCCGGTGGCCCTGCTCATTGTCGCCGGCGAGCCAGATTTCCGGCACCCCGTTCACGGGCCGCGCGCTGATATGGGTCTCGGGCATGGTGTAGTGCTTGCCTTCGTAGGTGAACGTGGTGCGCGTGAAGGCGAGCTCGAGCATGTCGAGGAATTCCTCGAGTTCCTCCCGGGCCGTTTCCAGATCCTTTCCGAAGCGGTCGAATTCATATGGCTGGTAACCGCTGCCGACGCCGAGGATGAGCCGGCCGCCGCTGAGCGCATCGACCATGCCGATCTCGGCCAGGACGCGGGCCGGTTGATAGAGAGGCGTCACGATCACGGCGCTGCCGAGGCGAATGTTGGAAGTGGCCGACGCGCAGGCTGCCGCCATCATCAACGGTGACGGGCACACGCAGTAGTTGGAGAAATGATGTTCGGCGAACCAGGCGATCTCGAAGCCGAGCCGGTCGGCATGCTTCACCTGTTCGAGATGCTCGCTGAAGACGCGCTCGATGGAGAAGCCCTTGTCGCGATAGCCCATGAGGCTGAAATGCCCGAAATCCATCTTCGCTCCCCGCAATCGTTCCAGAAGTTACGAACGGCCGGGCCGTTCGCCATGCCCGCGCCGCTCATCGTTCAGCAATGAGACGGATCACTCGATATGCAAAGGACCGTGAAAAGGAAAGTGGGCCGAAGCCCCGTATCAATGTTTTGGTGGCCGGGAGGGGAGGGGCGTTTTTCGCCACCCCCACCTAACCTCCCCCATCAAGGGGGAGGGACAAA
>Ga0114999_10003484_pt1 | contig 19681 bp, 30 predicted proteins | sample ArcticOcean_MG_C_3_FD_89820 | JGI IMG/M metagenome (GOLD analysis project Ga0114999, IMG submission 89820) | Marine microbial communities from western Arctic Ocean - ArcticOcean_MG_CB8_126 | ecosystem: Environmental > Aquatic > Marine > Oceanic | place: Arctic Ocean: Canada Basin | collected...
CGTCGCATCATACGGAACGCGAAGAGATGAGGCTGCGGCTCGGCTTGGGTCATTGTTCAATGCGAAGGACTACCCGCCAGTGGATATGATCAAAAGCGCATTCATGCTTGAGGGGCAGTATGTGACTTTCGACACCCCGTCTTCGCTGAAGAACATCAAGGCCGAGATTTTCAAGCGAGAGCGAGAGAAGGCTGATGCGAAGTGGACGGACGCGCTTGAGCAGTGCCGGGTACTGCTTCGGGCGACGATGGGTGAACTGGTCGGGCATATCGGAGAGCGATTGACTCCGAAGGAGGATGGAAAGCCTAAGTCATTTCACGGCTCAATGCTCTCAAAGCTGGATACGTTTATGACTAGCTTCGCTGATAGGAACATTGCTGACGATCAGGAGCTAGCGGCGTTGGTCAAGGAAGCCAAGCTGGTTATGACTGGAGTGGACGTTAACTCTCTAAGGAAAGAGGAGGGTCTGCGAGATGCGCTTCGTGGACAGATGGATGAGCTAAAAGGCAAGCTCGATTCGATGGTGATCGACAAGCCAGCAAGAGCATTCTCGTCTGAGACAGAGGAATAAGAATTGACAGCAGGAGATGGAGGTTTCGATGGTCTATTGGTCTGAGTTCAAGAACGTGATTCTGCCGTGGGTGGTTGCCGGGTTGCTGGTGTCGCTGGTTATTAGCGACGGGCGTCGGAGAGACAAGGAGAACGCGACACAACAGCTTCGGCTGTCGCAGTCGATTGAGCAGATACACAGTCTACTGAGTACGAATGGATACATGGTCCCTCCTACTTCTCCCGAACGAGGATCGGCGTTCGGGGACTCAGGCTTGAGGTAAACATGGATCGTCGGCTGCATCCGATGTTCCACGTGGCACAAACGTGGGCGACTCGTACGAATAACACGCTGCGAGTGGTGAGCGCGAACGATCACGTTCACGCCGACCGGTCGCAGCACTACATGGACCGAGCAATCGACTTCCACAGCAGCGATCTCGACGGTCTGGCCGGATGGTTGAGCGCATACGGCTACACCGTTCTGTGGCGTGTTCCAGGCCATTACGGACACGTTCACGCCGAGGGCTAGAACGCCTGAATACTTGGCAAAACAGCAAGTATCCTATTTTACAGTCATTGGTGAAATAAACACTTGACAGTCCGAGAAACATCATATAGACTGTATGCATGGTTAAAGAAATCAACAACAAACCGACAGAGGGGGGTCAAGTGGAAGACTACTATTACGACACAGCGAAGGGCGAGGTTGCCGAGATATTGGCTGCGAGGTTTGCTGACTTCGTTGAGATTGTGTCGAATCCCTTAATGGCGGGACAACGATGGTCAGCAGCGGAGCGGAGAGGGTTGACGCGGCATCTGGACGCTAAGTATTCAGACCCAGATGTCGTAGCGAAGTACAGCGACTCCGACGGGAATCTTAGAATGACAGAAACGAAGGGTTCTGTCGGCTGGTTGGTTCAACGTCCATACGGTCTGTAAAAACTTTAGTTAGACACTGGGAGGTGTCATAAATGAGTTATTCATTCAAGCGGTATGGCGGCGGTCGAAGCAGCGACAAGGTGTCTTCGATGACATCGAAGTTCAAGGGCTGGTGCAAAACCTGCAAATCCGAGATTGAGGTTGGCGCAAAGATCGTGTGGAGTCGCGGTGCCGGAGCGAGTCACGCAGATGTTGAGGGATGCGAATCCGCAAAGGTGAAGACGGCCAAGAAGCGTGAATCTGTCGGGACTGCGAATCTGTCCCCGGTCATCGCGTTCATTTCCGCGGCTCGCGAGAAGGGCTTGAAATTCCCGAAGCTCAGGGTTCTCGATTCCGATGGAAAATCCGAGTTGGTGCTGGGACTGACAGGGAATGGCAGCAAGGTTCCAGGCTCGGTCACTGTGAAGCGAGATGGCGAGTATCTTGGCCTTGTCCGTCCGACCGGCGAGGTAGTCTCATCGTGGGAAGCGCCTGGATTGTTCGATGCTGTTCTGATCGATCATTTGCTACTAGTAGCGAGTGACCCGGCGAAGGCCGCGAAGGAATTCGCTGCGCTGAAGGGCGTGTGTTCTTTCTGCGGATCGCAGATCACCGACGATGGCAGCGTTGAGGTCGGCTACGGGCCAGTCTGTGCCAAGAAGTGGGGTCTTCCGCATCAGCCGAAAGGGGTCAGAGTCCTCGCGGCAGTGGCCGCGTAATAGCAGCAGCAACGTCTCAGGCACCGGGGTTAGCCTCTGGTGTCTGAGACAGATGAGGTCAAAACGTGCCGCAGCATGAGCAGAAGACTGAAAACGCGGAGGCGGTGATAGCGGTGATCCGGCAGCGCATAGCAGAACGCGGACAAGCTGCGCTTGAGCGGCAGATGGGGATCGGAAGGGGAGGGCTGAGTCATGTGGTGTCGCGCAGAAAAGCCGTGTCTACGACGCTAGCAGCAAAATTTGGATTCGACGCCGTGCTTGTGTACAGGCGGCAGAGTTCACGTTGATCAGGCAAATGAGGCAGTGCTTGGATTGGATCATGTCCGACGATGATCCGCTGTTTATCAGTGAGTCGCATCGCCAGACGATTGCGAGGGACTCAGAGAAGAACAAAATATCTGAGGGGGTGTCGTGGCGGTGGCCGGTAGTCAAGGGTCAAGTAGTTCCAGCAGACCCAGAGAGCATAGCTACGAGAGCCGTGCCAGATCGCAGGAGTGGGTCTAAGGGAGACGAATAAAGATTGACAGATAGTGTCGCGTATGCTAATATAGTCATGGTTAGTAAACATCATTAACGAAAGGTCTGACAAATGGGAAGTGCGATTATCGCTCGGAAACGTGCAACGTCGCTAGCACCGCAGAGCTTCAGCGAAGCCGTGAAATTTGCGGAGCAGATAGCCGGGACGAGCTTCGTCCCCGATCATTTCTTGAACAAGCCAGCCGAGATTCTGGCTGCGATGCAGTACGGCGCAGAGCTAGGGATTGGACCGCTCCAGTCTCTCAATGGTCTGGCTGTGATTAACGGGAAGGTCACACTGTACGCATCGACGATGAGGGCGTTGGTGGAGTCAAGTGGGCTGATGGAGAAATGCTCTGCGACTTACACCGCAGACCCGCCGTTGGCGACAGTCGTGGTACGTAGGGTCGGCAGAGAAGACGCTTCGTATTCATTCGGGGTGGAGGATGCGAAGGCAGCTGGTCTGGCTGGTAGGCCGATGTATGCAAAATACCCGAAGAGGATGTATGTGGCGAGGGCGATGAGCTTCGCGCTGCGTGACGAGTTCGCTGATGTGCTTCGAGGAATCATGGGTGCGGAGGAGATGGACGAGTCTGGCGCAATGGTGACAGACAGTGGTGACGGCAATGATGCTCCGGTTACGAATGCTCAGACACCCGCCGACATTCTGAAGTCATTAAGCGATCAAGTGCTTGCGGATAGCATCACGAAGGGGTTTGCGCTTCTTGAGTGGAATGTCGCGAAGCAGTTGGTGGCATTGAGGGAGTTCGCCGGACGCGAGAATCTTCTCTATCACGAAATGCGAGCGCAGTACGAGACATGGCTGCAAGTCAACGTCGATGCAGCTTTGGGAAAGAGCGATTCAGATGATTGAGGCACAGGCGGTTCCAGTGCGAGTCTATCGGCGCTCGGCGCTTGAGGCCATCAGTTGCCCGAAGCGGTTCTATGAAATCTACGAACGGACGGACCCGATTGAGGACAGCAGCGACGAAGCACTGCGAGGGCAGGGGTTTCATGAAGCGGCGAAGAAGTACATACAACGGCTGGCATCTCTCAAGCTCACAACGGACGCTGAAGAGCTTCAGTTGGCTCTACGTGAGGCGATCACTGAGCTACGCATACCGGCACATCTCGTGAAGGAAGTCGAGGCTCTAGCGGAACGCTGGGCGTTGACGTTCGAGCTTGATCTTGATAGCTATCTGCTGTCAGAAGAGACTCAGATTCTGGATGACTACGGTCTGCAATGGACGCCTGATTTGGTGTACGTGAAGGGGGATGAGTTACACCAGATCGATTGGAAAACGCACTGGGCTGGGTTGTCCGATGCACAGGTCAAGGATCAGTTTCAGGCGCAGGTGTACGTCTGGCAAGCTGCTCAGAAGTGGCCTGGATTCGGGAGCTATCGATTCACGTTTACGTATCCGAGGCTGGGGTATTCTGCGACGGCTGTCTGGTCAAGGGCAGAGGTCGATGAACTTGAGATCATCGTACTGTCGAGGATTGACATCATTGATGCTTGCAGAAAGGCAGGGGAGTGGAAGGCAAATCCCGGTTCGATGTGTCTGTACTGTCGGCTTGATTGTCCGGTCAAGGATCACGGCTCTCTGGATGTATCGAGGGTGAAGAACGCTGCGGAGGCATCTGCTATTGCCGGTGAGTTGATGGTCTTCGACAAGGCAGCACAGGCAAGAAAGAATGCACTGAAGGCGTGGTGCGATGAACGCGGCCCGGTGGTCTGTAACGAAGTCGAATGGGGATACAACGACTCGGACGTTACGACGTTCCCGGCTGATGGGGTGCTTCGCGTGCTGTCTTCGCACGGGATTGCTGGCATGGATTTCACAGTCACGAAGACAGCACTGAGGACGTACTTGTCGAGCAAGAAATACTCTCGCGTCGGTAGCGACTTGCGCGAGATCGCAGTCAAGAAACATCGTTCGGTGTTTGGGTCACGAATCGTGAGGGAGAAATCCTAGATTGATTTTGTGGTATAATGTCGATAGTGAATAAATCAAAGGTAGATGATCAGTGAAGTGGTACAGGATGGACAGCGACACGCCGAATCACCCGACGAGTCGGCGTGTCATAAGAAAGCTCGGGAACGAAGGGTTCGGGGCTTTGGTTCGGCTGTGGTGTTTTGCCGCTCAGTATGGAAAGGGTGAGACGCCTGGGCGATGCGTCGATTCAGACGGCGACTCGATTCAGCTTGAGGATCTCGTTGATGCGTCCGGTCTAACTGATGAGCAGTTCCGTGCGTTGGTAGCAGTGCTGCTGGATACGAAGTGCATCGACGCAGAAGCCTGGGAATCACGCAAAGAGATGTCGTTTCCAGGGATGACTACACGCGCAGACGAGTACACGAAGAAGGTGAAGAGGAATAGTGTGGTTAGAGGACATCCGTTGTTCGGACATGATACGGACAAAATCCAGAAAACTCTCCCTAGAGTACAAGACAGTACAGTACAAGAGATCAGAGAAGAAGAGAGTACTGAAGGCTCTCCGCTGCTCTTGAAAGGTGATCGTCATCCGATTCGTCCGGAGGTGATGATGGAGTGGTGGAACGAGATTACTCAGCCTCCGATTTCTAGGTGCAATGGATTGAACGAGAAACGGAAGGTGTCGTGTAGGAGAGTATTGCAAGAGTCGGATGAAGCGCACATCAAGGAAGCCTTTCAAATGGTCAATGCTTCAAAATTCTGTAGAGGCGAAAACGATAGAGGGTGGAAGGCGTCGTTCGATTGGGTGATTCAGCCTGACTCGATATTGAGGATATTGGAGGGTAAGTATAAGGACCGGGCGAAGGCTGGCACTACTCGATCCGAGTCTGGGAAATACGACAAAGTAGAGAGGAGGGCGTCATCGACAATCTAGGAACTATCAGAAACGAGATCGTGAAATTCGGATCGCGTTCTCGCGGTCCAAATCCACCGTATCGCGTATGTGCATCGTGCGGATCGAAAAGCTCTGAGCCTTGGGATAATCCTATACTCTCGACGTTGAAGGGTCTTGGATTGTATCGAGGGGAGATCACTGGTGGAACGTGCCTCTGTGAGCATTGCGAGAAACCCGTGCTGTGTCCTCGCTGTATGGACTCGAAGTGGGAGGAATACCGAGAAGAGGGTGAGGAGGGGGTGAGGATGCGGCGGTGTCATTGCGATGCCCAGCATCGAGTGGTGAAGGGTCTGCCAATCGATTACATAGACGCAACGATGGATAACTTCACACCGAACGCAGACAGGGATACGGCCATAAAATCTGGCTATAGGTTCCTGCGTCATGAGGTGAACGATCTATATATTCGTGGGCCGGTTGGCGTTGGGAAAACCCGACTGATGGCTTCTTTGCTCAACGAGATGACGAAGAACAATCTGCAATCCACTGCGTTCGTGAGGGTGCCAGAACTACTGGATCGCATGAGGATGTCGTTACTCCATTCGTCTTCCGACTCGCGTGAGGACGTTGATTATCTGGCATTGCACAGAAGTGTCGATGTGTTGGGACTTGACGATGTAGGTTCTGACAAGGGAAGTGATTATGCTCGGAGAACGCTACAGACGCTCTATGAGTATCGAATGGATCACGGGAAAAGAACGATCTGGACAAGCAACCTGACGCTGGCAGAGCTTGAGGAGTTCTTCGGAGACGAGCGATTGTCATCTAGGATAGCTGGCAATGGAGACGTAGTGAGCGTTGGAGGTGTCGATATGAGACTGTAAACATCTTGACTTATCGACGCGGAACGGCTCAAATGGGACTGAGACGTTTACAGGAAACATAAAACTACAGACAGTTGTATCGTAGGAGGTAAAGATGGAAGATTTCGCTAAAGAGTTGGCTCATTACAGGCTAGAGAAACAGTTGACTTGGAGAGGGTTCGCTAAGGAAGTAGACATGAGCGAGGCGGGGCTGTGGAAGATAGCGCGAGGCAAGGTGAAGGCTGGGGAGTTGACTGAGTACAGAATACGCAAGGTCTTAGACATGCCAATGGACGTATCAGGCGTAGATCCGATAGGTAATGCCAGTGACGATCCTGAGAGTCAGCCAAAATCCGTCGATTAGGGTGAGGTTTCTGCAATTCCACATCTCGAACCCACACGTATACGCCAAGCTAAGAGAGTTGGCTCTATTCGCCAAGAGTGGAGGCGCGAAGAGGATTGGGATTGCACTGTTGTTCGAGAGGTTGCGTTGGTTCTCTATGTTCGAGACAACCGGGGACATCTTTAAGCTGAACAATGATTATCGTGCGCTCTATGCGAGGATGCTCATGAAGAACGTCTCTGCTCTTGATGGGTTCTTTGAACTCCGTGCGAGGTCTGTCTATGTTGAGAGCAGCGAGGACTGACGCGAACGCTCGCGAGATAGACAAGGCGCTGGTCAAACTTGGAGCTACTATTGCGAAGACCGACAGTGCCGGGTCTGGGTTTCCTGATCGCGTCATTGGCTTTCGTGGGAAGAATTTCCTACTGGAGTACAAGGATGGCGAGAAGGTGCCGAGCAAGAGGCAGCTGAATGAAGCACAGAAGAAATGGCATTCGGCGTGGGCCGGTCAGGTTGCGGTGGTAAAGAGTCCAGACGAGGCCGTTAGGATTGTCTTCGGTAGTGATAAGCGGTACGAAGGACCGGCAGATTACGGAGAACAATGAGAAGCCAGCCAGCATTCCACGGGAGACAGACGCCGAGGGCAGCGCCATTACGCTGGTGGCAGAAGGTGATCGGTGCGATTGTTAAGATTGTGATGTCACCGAAGCCGTAAGGCTCCTTGCCGACAACTGCCAGACGTAAAGAGTTGTAAATTATAAGGTAATGTGTTATAATTAAGATAGAATGTTAAAGCCTTACACTATATATACTTTCGGATATGCCTCGCGAACGATAGCTCGATTAGATTCTGAGGTTGCTCGGTTGGGGGCCGTTATTGTTGATGTCAGGATACAGCCATACGCGAGAAGAGATCCTGACTTCAACCGTCCAGCACTCCAAGCGCGGTATGGGTCAAAGTATGTCTGGATTCGTGAGTTCGGAAACAAGAATTACAAGACGAATGGTCCGACTGAGTTTGTAAATCTAGACTTAGGGTCAAGGCGATTGGGGGCAATCGTAGCTGACGGAACGCCCGTGATATTCCTCTGCATGTGCAAGAGCCATGAAGGTTGCCACAGGACTGAGTTGGCAAATATGTTTAACGATCAGTTGGGGTGGGAGGTGAAACACCTGCCACACAAAGACACCGCCCCCCTGATTGAGTCGTTGTTTGCGGAGTAGGCCACATGGGGGGCGCGGTGGTTCCACCACCGAGACTGGTTCGATTCCAGACTCCGCTCCATTCCCACTGGGCGTCATGCTGATTTAGGCACTGGCGCTCATTTTATTTATTCCACCTCACCGGCATAAGGGCATGAAATGTTAAACAGAGTGATGTTGATCGGAAATATTGGAAGTGACGCTGAAGTAAGGCAAACCGATAGCGGGGCGAGTGTTGCCAATTTCTCTATCGCCACTAACGAGAAATGGAAAGACAAAGAAGGCCAGCTACAGGAACGGACTGAATGGCACAAGGTGGCCCTATGGGGCAAGGTGGTAGAAGCGATTGCTCAGTATCTTGTCAAGGGTAAGCAGGTGTACGTGGAGGGTTCGATTCAGTCGAAGAAGTGGAAGGACAGGGACGGTAATGATAGAACATCCTTCGGGATCAAGGCCACGCAGGTGAAGCTGTTCAGTGGCGGCGGTTCGCCGGGTGACGGCGCTGGTGCAAAAGACAACGCATTGTCTATCGATGGACACGCCTTCTAAGAAACCGTTCGGCTTCCCGAAACCCGTATCAAGGAAGACCGAAAAGCGGAAGAAGAGGGCCGCTCAGGGCAAGCTGGTGTCATGGGTCCGCGAGCAAGTGTTCGAGCGAGATGATTACCAATGTCGTGCGTGCCACAAGCGTGCGGAAGAGATGCACGAAATTGTGTTTCGGAGTTTAGGTGGAGTAGTGAGTCTGAGCAATTCCATTGCGCTGTGTCGAGAGTGCCACGCGAACATACAGCAGCATCGCGTCGATGTAGTGGGAAGAGACGCGAACGAGGGTCTAAAGTTCGTCCCTCATGTCAGCAAGTGGTCTAAGAGATAGGTCTTAGGGTGTTTACAGGGTCCATTAACAGAGATGTGAAGTCCATCCTTGCCGAGCATTCGCGTGAATGGGTTGGTAAGACGGTCTATGTTGGGTGTTCTGGCAACTTCAATGTAGAGCGGATACTGGGCCATGTGGGAATTTCAGATATTCACTCCAATGATGTCAGCCTGTATTCCTGCGCTCTTGGAACGTATCTGTCTGGCGGGAATTTAGAGGTTGGCGTCAAGGACGAGCAACTGGCGTGGTTAGAGCCGTATTTGTCTGGCGGTATCGAGACGATTGCGACTATTCACATGTGCCTAGACTATCTGTTATTTCTAGGGCATGAGGAGCCGTATCACAAGAGGATGAAGCTGATTTACGAGAATCAGTGGAAGACGCTACACGCGGAATCGTGCGAACGGATACTAAGGGTAATTGACGGATTCACGGTGTCTAGCTTTATGTCTGGTGATGTCGTTGATTTCTTGGAAGCGGCACCTGCTGATGCGGTAGTGGTTACGTTTCCACCGCCCTACGAATTAGGATACGAGCGACTATACAAGGAAATCGACTCTACGTTTTCATGGAATAGTCCAAGCTATACCACGTTCAATGCGGAGCGGTTCGCTCACCTCACTGATCTCATTACAGATCGGGAACACTGGATGACGATGCGTGACGAAGAGGTTGAGGGCTTGAGCGAGTTTCTTGTTGGTAGAACGCAGACATCTGTTAGCGCAAAGCCGGTATATGTGTATTCTGGTGGAGGCACGGTTCGTGTGTCTAGGTTTTACCAAAAGACGGCAGATGTTCCGTTTGGGGTATGCGAAGGTGAGCTTGACGGTGAAATACGCTTAGTAAACCTGAACCTTCACCAAATCAACCAGCTACGCAGCCGCTTCTTGTCTCCCGGCATTGCTCCAGCGAAAAGCGGACTACAGTTCGCAGTCCTTTCGGGAGACAAACTTATCGGCGCAGTAATGTATGCATACGGTGGCACTGGACAGCGCGTTGAATACCGTGGGCGCTTCTGCGATGTCTATCTAACGTCAGATTTTGCTGTTGGTACAACGAAATACAAGAAATTGAGCAAGTTGGTTCTTGCTGTCGCAGTCTCGAAAGAAGCACGGGCGATGTGTGAACAGGAATTTAAGGCTAGGTTGCGTAGGATCGGAACGACTGCGTTCACTGAGAAGGCTTCGTCTATGAAATATCGCGGATTGATGAAACCCTGGAAGCGAGCGCCGGGGAGTGTGAATTATGTCGGAGAATTCGGCAGGTGGACGATTCAGGAAGGGCACGAGTGGTGGAAAGCCAATCACAGCCAACTCAAGTGACGGCCATAGGGCAGCGGATAAACTACGGTCCGTTCACGATTGAGACAGTCGATATCCTTCGGGTTGATCCGATTGAGAAGAATGCTCGTTTCATGAGGAACGAGACATTCAGGCAGTTGGTTGACAATATCAAGAACGACGGCGCACTCAGTCAGATTCCGTTCTGTGTCAAGGCTGGCGACCGATTCATAACATTGTCTGGCAATCATAGGCTGAAGGCCGCTCTAGAGGCAGGTGAGACGGTTTTGCCTATCATTTATCCGACACACCGAGAACTAACTAGGGCAGAGCAGGTGGCGATCCAGATATCTCACAATGCGATTGCTGGGGACGATGATCCGATCATCTTGTTGGAGTTGTTCAACGAGCTAGGGACGGTGAGCGACAAACTATACACCGGCATCGACGATAAAGCGTTAGCCCAGCTTGAGGCCGTTGATATCTCTCAGATTGATTCGGTAAAACTGAATTTCCGCATATTGTCGTTCTTCTTTATGCCAGAAGAGATATCAGAGCTAAAGGATGCGTTTGACGATGCCAGCAAGCGCGTGAGTTCCAGCGAAACATATCTGGCAAACATGAAGGACTTCGATGATTTACTGACGGCACTAGCCGAGGCGAAGTCTAGCGCGAACGTCGCCAATGTTGCGACTGGTCTTCAGGTTGTGCTGGCTGTGTATCGGAAGCATAGAGACGAGCTAACAGCGCACTGGTGGGACAAGGAATCCGGTGAAATGAAGGAGGGGAAGCATAATCAATGGGTTCCACTTTCCAGTATCATTGATTCCGATGTTGTTCCTGCTGATGCCGCTGCGGTGATCAAGAAAGCTGTCACTAAGATGAGGGACTCCGGCGATCTTCAGTCAGGGAGTTTGTGGAAAGCCTTCGAGTATTGGGCTGCTGATTATTTGGCTGGTGATAGCGGTGAGTAATAATACGCCGACAACTAGATCGGAGAGCCTGAAAGAACTAAAGGAAGCTAGGGAAAGCTCGACGAGATTCCCGTGGGAACGGCAGTTCAACGAGAGCAGAAAGTCCTTCGAGGCGTTCGTCGCGTACAGAGACATGGGCAAGGGCCGCAGTCAGGTAAGAGTGGCGAGAGAGTTGGGCAAATCGGCGCAGTTAATGGCGCGGTGGTCTTCTCGGTGGTCGTGGGTTGATCGAGCTTCGGCGTGGGTTGACGAGCAGGACAGACAACTGAGATCGTCTCAACGGGAGGCGGTCTTAAAGATGAACGTCCGTCACGCAAGTTTAGCCGCTGCGCTGACCGGCAAGGTTGTGGAGAAGTTGCAGTCTGTCAGCCAAGAAGAGATCGAGAGAACGAGCCTTGTATCCTTGTCGAGACTACTTGAGGTAGGGGTGAAGGTAGAGAGACAGGCGCGTGGAGAAGCTGGTGAGATATTTTCCGATAGGACAGCGGAGGATGATAAGTCGCTGAACAATTTAACTACAGAGGAGCTTGAGGAGCTTGAGCGTATCTACGACATCGCCGCTGAGAGAGCCAACGAAAATCAAGACAAAGCTGGCTGAACGGAGGCTGTACAAGTTCGTTGAGCAGGTGTGGCCTACGATTGAGCCGACAAGTCCGTTCCAGAAGGGTTGGCACGTTGAAGCCATTTGCGATCACCTGGAAGGTCTGGCAGACCGACACATTCGGAATCTTCTTATTCTCGTCCCGCCTCGACACACTAAGAGCGTCACGGCATCCGTGTGTTTCAATCCGTGGGTATGGATTAAACACCCGTCGAGCCGGTTCATGTACGCAAGCTACTCTTCATCTCTCTCACAAGAGCATTCCGTGCTAAGTCGCCGTGTCATCGATAGCGATTGGTATCAAGACAGATGGGGCGGTAGCTTTAAACTCACTACTGACCAAAATATCAAGACGCACTACGAGAACACGAAGCGTGGCTATCGTATCTCTACGTCTGTTGGCGGGACAGTGACCGGACACGGTGCGGACTTCTTGTGTCTGGACGATCCGCACAATCTTGAGAGTATCCACAGCGAGTCCAATCGTATCGGTGTCCATCAGTTCTATAAGAAGGTGTGGCATAGCCGATTGAATGACCCGAAGACGGGTTGCAGGTTGTGCATTATGCAGCGAGGGCATCAGGACGATATTGCTTCGCACATGATGGAGGACTTCGGATACGAGGTGCTATTACTGCCGACTGAATACGATCCGAAGCGGTCGAAAGTTACCAGTCTCGGATTCAAAGACCCACGGACTGAAGTCGGTGAGCTTCTCTGCCCAGAACGCAAGGGCAAGAGAGAGGTCGAAGAGGACAAGAGAATCAAGGGGAGAGACTTCGAGACACAGGACAACCAGAACCCACGGCCCGAAGAGGGTGTGATGTTCAAGCGAGCGTGGTTTCACATCGTTGATGCCATGCCGGTGAAAGGGCGAGTATCGACCGCTAGATTCTGGGACTGTGCGGCGACCGAGATGAAGCCGGGGAAAGACCCAGACTATACGGTTGGCACGAAGGTGTCGAAGTTCGATGACGGGTTGTTCTATGTCGAGGACGTTATCCGAGGGCGATGGACTCCGAGAGTCGTGGACGAAACCATTCATCAGACAGCGGTGATGGACGGCAAGGGCGTGAAGGTGGTTGAGGAGCAAGAGCCTGGAGCAAGCGGGAAGAGTGTTATTGCAAACCACACGCAGATGATGGCTGGATTCGATTACGAGGGGAAGAGTCCAAGCGGAGCGAAAACGACGAGGTGGCGACCGTTTGCGGTCCAGGCTGAAGCTGGGAATGTTCGGGTGATGCGAGGATTGTGGACCCAGGACTGGTTGCAGGAGATGTCGGCTGTGCCAGAGTCGAAGCACGATGACCAAGCTGACTCGGTTGCGGGAGCCTTTGAGAAGGTCGCACTCAGCAGAAAGAAGGCTAGATTGGCTAATACGCAGGAATTCTAGCGGCTGCTATACTGAGATGCGGTGCCTAATCCACTGGTCCGGTCTACTCTTTACCGATTACGAGAGGAAGAGGTAACACAGCCTCTCTGGATATTGCGTGAGTCTACGCCAGAGGAACGAGTAGCATGTGCCGTCATAATGCAAGCGATAAAAGATTGCTGCAAATCGACATGCACAGACATCCCGTCAAGAGGGCGAAGCGGAAGATCGTTATTGCATGAGGAAGATGGGACATCCGTAACGAGAAGTATTCATACCTATCGGGACGTTGGCAAAATAGGGCGTTCGGCGTCAGTCGCGAGAGACTTTCTTTCTACGCCTAACTTCATGCTTTCATACTGGTGCGGCATTCTCTCTATTCACCCTGAAGATGTCAACGAAGCGTACAGAAAGATCGACATGCGCGGAGGCGATTAGGTGACGATCATCCAGCTATGCGCCACAGGTTCGTCCCTGCAAACCCATTTTCCAGTCATCAGTGAAATAAACACTTGACATCACGGGAAACTTCGTGCTATACTATATTTATGGTTAACAAAACAAACAAGAATACGGAATCAGAGCGAGAGCTTATCGCATGCTGGAAGTACGACGGGGTGTCTCCCCGAGACATCGCTAAGAATCTGGCCGCGCGTCGGAAGCGGGTCAGTGAATACGTAAAGCCTAGCGATGGCGAGCCGGGACCGCGTGGGCTGGCCCGAATGTTCTCTGGCGATGTAGATGGGGGAGTTCGTCGCGGGTTGCGTGAGGAAGCAGACATTGAAGCCTTGAGGCTCTTCGCCTTGGACTACAAGTACGGACGATGATATCGGCAGGATTTCCCAGCTAACGCAGTCGATGGGATGGGTTACGTCTGCTATGAGCAGGGAACCGACTACATCGAGATCGACCGCGTTTGAAGCTGCCTCGGACACTCGAAACAGGAGATACATCATGACACAAGCACCGACCGCCGCAGCCGACGCCGACCGCGCTTGGTCCATAGGAGTAGGTCATGTCTGAGTCTCTTGGCGTTGCAGTGTTAATACTCGGTGCTGTCGCGCTCGCTGGTATCGTCATATCATGGCTCTGGAGCAAAGTAAGTGGTGACGAGTGGCCTTTTGAAGAGGGCCGTTCGTCGTGGTGGATGTGACATTTTCCTAAAGTGTCTTGATGCTGAAGCCGCCTGGAGAGAGGACATGGCTGAACACTACGGACAACACGGAGACGAGCTTCTCGCTGACGGATTTGAGACTGCGCTCATTGGCTTCGGTTTTCAGTTCAATGCAGCCGTCGCGATTTACGACTACGAGCGATGCCTTGCCATCCTCCGAGATCGTGACGGGATGTCAGCAGATGGGGCGCTAGAGTTCTTCGAGTTCAACGTCGCTGGGGCATACGTGGGGCCAAATACGCCTGTATTCGTGACGAGGCTTATATAAACATGCCAGTAAAGTTTCAGGAGTCTGCCGGTGTCTCGTTCAGTCTCTCGTTTCTGATTCAGGTATTGACGGCGATTGTGCTTGGCGTCTGGGCCTACTCGCAGTTCGATGCGCGAATATCGATGCTGGAGAATTCTAGCTCATCGCATGGGATTCAGATCACGCTGATCCAAGACGGGATGATCGAATCCCAAGACCGCCCGATCAGCAGTGATCATATCCAGAACACTAAGCTGTTCTTTCTTGAGGAGCAGGTAGCGCAGCAGCAGTCTAGGATTGCCACGCTGGAAGAACGGATCTACCGGCTCAATGTCACTCAATAGACGCCACGCTTAGAGAAGGGGCGACATAGCTGTGGCTATTGAAGAAGTAACGTCTGGCTTAAACGAGGTTCAGTACGTCAAGGAAGGGCCAGCTACAGAGATCATATCTGGAGTTCAAGGTTGGCAAGCTATCCACGGCATAGCCGATTCTGGTGTCAGTCGTTTCGAGTCAGAGTTCGTGAATGCCGTCGCGAAGTCTTCGGATGTAAACAGGTCCGCGATACGCGCTGCGCTGAAGGGTAAGAACAGGCAAAAGGCACTTCAGATTGCCGTCGATTCGTGGAAGACGCAAAGTCAGGCGTGGAAGGCTGCGGTCACGAAGGAACTCACAGCGACCGTGGCGAAGGCTGCGACGGCTATAAGCAAGATGGTGCTGACGAACCCATCGGCTATTCGCTTTGATGTGACGAATCCGCTGGCGACGAAATGGGCAAGAAGTCAGGCTGCTCTACTCATCGACAAGGTGGGCGAGGATCAGGTCAAGGCTATACGCAACATCATCGCGCAAGGGTTCGAGGATCAGATAACGCCACTGGCAGTTCAGAAGCGAATCATGTCCGAGATTGGGTTGCAATCTCGCTCGCAGGTGGCGCTTGAGCGGTTCAGGAAGGACTTGATCAAGAAGGGGATCAAGCCAAGCACTATCGACAAGCGAGTGTTGAGGTACCGGAACAAGTTACTGCGTGGAAGAGCGAGGTCTATCGCACGAACGGAACTGATGAGAGCGTCCAATATGGGCCAGCAGTTACTCTGGGAGGAGGCTGCGGCTCAGGGACATCTGGACGTTTCGGCGTTCGAGAAGATATGGATCACAACGCCGGATGACAGGCTGTGCAAGTACTGTCAAGCGAAGAACGGGCAGCGTGTTGGCGTGTTCGATACGTTCCAGAACCCTATTGGCAATCCTGAGCCACAGCCACCGCTCCATCCGATGTGCCGATGCTCGACCGCGTTAGTGAAGAAGGGCAAGGGCGTGAGGGGGGCCACTCCGGTAGAACGCCCAGAGATGGTGTTACTCGGTGGCGGTCCAGTCTTAGGCCCAGTCTTAGGCAAGAAGGCTGCAAGTCGCACATCTCTCTCACAGAGGGTGCTAGATGAGTTATTGAGGGGCAAGCTAACTCTCATCGGTGACGGCACTGGCGATGGTGGCTACGAAGAAGAGCAGGCCCAAGACTATACGGAAGAGATAGTTGCCGGTGAATTGGCCAAGAGAGTTAAGAGATACCGCAGAGGCAAGGCAATCCTGAAGCGCAGAAAACGTAATCGTCTTCTATTCGGTAGATGAACTGATCGCAATGTCTAGGAATATTGTTATGGGTGAAGAGAAGCCACCAGCAGGTTCAAGTGCAGCGTATCGTGAAGCATGGGAAGAACTCAGGGAGCAGATCGAGGAAATCCACGATCTCGGTGGTATTGTAGAGTTGCCGTCGGAGATTGCATGAGCATGAAGTCGAGACTCGCCGGTTGGGTGGTTGGTCGGGTAGTGTCTGACGTTCTCAAGAACATGAAGGTTGGAAAGTTACACCGAGCAAAGGTTGTGGAGGCTGTGAGAAGCATGATCAAACCAAAGAACGAGCCGGTCGCATGGCATGGAGCGGTAGCGGTTGCTGTCGCTCTGGCTGGAGCGTTCGGACTTGACCTGACTGCGGAACAGTTGGCTGTGACGGTCAGCACGATTGTTTCGATTGGCACGTTTATCGTTCGGAGAAAGGTGACTCCGATGCAAAAGGATGGTCCGGTGCGGGACAAGGGATTGAAGCCGCTAGTATGATTTCATGGTTGCAAGTATATGGATGAACTGAAGAGCCGAGCATCGGTTGTGCTATTTTATGCTATACGTGTGATAACGAGAATATTGACAATCATGCTCTGGATAGTTGGGACGGTCGTTGTCGCTATCTCTGGTTTAGTTTTGACGATAATCCTGCTGTTTGTTGTGACGCCTGTCGAATGGCTTCGGAATGCTAGGCAGAATGCGACAGGGAAGTAGATATGCCTGTAAATTCTCCAAGACCTGAATACGTAAACGCCTTGCAGAGGTGGCAGAGATGCCGTGATTGCTTTGAGGGCAGCGATGCTGTTAAGGCCAGAGGCGAGATTTACCTTCCCTCTGTCGCTAGCGACTACGATGCGTATATTAAGAGGGCTGAGTTTTATAACGCGACGGCCAGAACAGTCATGGGCCTTCTGGGTTCCGTTTTCAGAACTGACCCTAGCGTCATGTTCCCCTCTAACATCGAAAACGATCTGAACGATGTCACGTTGACAGCCAAGCCGCTCAAGGCATTCGCGCTATCTGCGTTTCAGGAAATACTCATCACTGGTCGCTTTGGCATTCAGGTCGAGATGACTGACAAGCCGCCACACGGCATGACCACGCCTCGACCGTATTGGATCGGGAGACGAGCCGAGGACATTCTTAGCTGGAGAACAGTAGTCATCGGAGGTCAGGAACGGCTGTCCAGGGTTGTGTTCTCTGAAACTGTTGAACAGGATGATCCCAAAGATCCGTGGGTTCCAGTCCTAATTCCACAGGTACGGGTGCTTGAGCTTGTAAATCCTGAGTCAGACAGTCCCATCTACCAGATCAGGCGCTTCCAGCCAAAGAAGGACAAATCCAGCGCGAACGTGCGGGGCGTAGACAGATGGCAGGAGGTGGGCGAGCCGATGATCCCGCTCAGGAAAGGCGAGCCGCTGGACTATATCCCGTTTCAGTTCTTTGCGCCTAGCAGCCTGACTCCGAGCATTGATAAGCCACCGTTGTTGGATCTGGTCGAGGTTAATCTGTCTCACTATCGAACGAGCGCAGACCACGAACATGGAGCGCACCTGACAAGCCTCCCGACGCCGTGGGTGTCAGGCGTTGATATTGAGGGAAGTCTACCCATCGGTAGCTCAAGTGCATGGATTCTACCGGACGCGAATGCCAGGGCTGGTATGTTGGAATACACAGGTGATGGACTTGGCTCTATCGAGCGTCTGAGTAGCGCGAAGCAAGACAGGATGGCCGCGTTGGGCGCGAGGGTTATTGAGCAACAGAAGAAATCGGCTGAAACAGCAGAGGCGCTACGCATACGTTCATCGTCTGATTATTCGGTGCTGTCAGCGATGGCGGCTGCGTTCGATTTGGGTATGGAGCAGGTGCTGTCTTGGCACGCTTGGTGGGCTGGTGTCGATGAAGTGAAGGGCCGGATCTCGTTCAGTTTGAACAAGGACTTCTTTGATACGCGCCTGGACCCGAAAGAAGCGCAGGTTCTTGTAGCAGCATGGCAATCCGGTGCTGTGTCGCACGATACGCTGTTCTGGAATTTACAGCAGGGAGAGTGGATCGAGCCAGGTAGGACGTTAGGCGAAGAGAAGGAATTGATCGCTTCTGGCGATGACAACCCTGGAGGGGCGAAGCCAGAAAGTCTTGTGCCGTCAGGTGGCGGCGGTGACGGATCGGGAGAGTACGGGGAAGACACTCATCCGGTATCGTTCGACGGAGACAATGAAGGGATAGACGAATGAAATGGGTAGAGGTTGGACTGAAGCTCCTGCCGTACATCGTGTCGGCGGTTAACTCCATTGAGCGATTCTTTTCTTCTGGGAAAGGTAAAGACAAAGAGGACGCAGCGGTGGCAACTGTTCAGGGGATTCTAGAGACAGTTGAGGCTGGATTGGGCAAGGACATTCTTGACAACGATGAGGTGCAAGGTGCCGTTAGGAATGTCATGAAGTCCATCGTGAGTCTTCAGAATATTATCAAAGACATTAAGTCGAGGGAGTCCACGGATAGTGATACGTAATCACTGATATCGTGCTAAAGTGAACGCTAAATGAATGAAAGGATGAGGTTCGATATATATGGCGCTTAAAGCGGTGCTTCAGGGCCAAGAAGAATACGACGCATTGCCAGATAAGGTTCGGGATCATTACATTGAGAATGATGGGAACTTTTTTCTATCAGTTGATGGTCAGACAAAGCGAGAGACTGAGCTAGGCTCAAAAGTGGCAGAGTTCCGAGATAATAATGTCCAGCTATTAAAAGACAAGGTAAGTCTTTCCGGTCAGCTTGGAGATATTCAGTCTAGATTTTCAAACGTAGACCCAGACATCTACCAGAAGCTGGTGTCAGATCAGGCGAAGCTGGACAAGCGGGAAGCGAAAGTTGTCACCAACGTCGATCTGTCGAGTCAGATTCAGGACGCCGTGACGAACGCAATCAAGCCGATACAGGCGCAACTAAACGAGTCGCAGGAACGGGAATCTCAAGCGAAGCATAATCTCGACAAGGCTACGTTTAGAAACCTAGTCAGCAAGACCGCCGTAGACGCTGGAGTAAGATCCGAGGCCGTGGATGATGTGCTTGGCAGAGCGCAGAATGTCGGGTTCAGCTTGCACGAAGGAACAGCCAGGATTGTGAACAATGGAGTTGTGAAGTTCTCCCAAGACAGACCCGATCAGCCCTATACTATGTCCGAGTGGCTTGTCGGGCTGCAAAGGGACGGGGGGTCGCACCTGTTCAAGCCATCGCTATCGACCGGCGATCAGGATAGGGTCGGGTTAGACGAGAGCAGAATGACTGGGGGGCAGCTTAAGAATCCGTCCGTTAAGCAGTTCGCGAGAAATCTTGAGGCTATCGCGGCGGGAAAGGTCACTGTCACCAGATCGGTCGGTCGTTCTGATTAGATGCTGTGCATTGAATGTCGGAGCGATAGGAGCGTGTGCCGTGGTGCAGTGTGCGTAATATCGACGCGCTGGTGGCGTGTCGATATGGTAAGTTCGAGAATTAAGAGTATACTCAGAAGCATATAGTGGTCTAATCTGACAAAGTGGGGCGACGGTGTTGCTCTAGTCTCCAGTGGAGAATTCTAAACCGTAGGTAGA
>Ga0114999_10003485_pt1 | contig 19680 bp, 17 predicted proteins | sample ArcticOcean_MG_C_3_FD_89820 | JGI IMG/M metagenome (GOLD analysis project Ga0114999, IMG submission 89820) | Marine microbial communities from western Arctic Ocean - ArcticOcean_MG_CB8_126 | ecosystem: Environmental > Aquatic > Marine > Oceanic | place: Arctic Ocean: Canada Basin | collected...
GTGTGCCCCGCCGTGTGCCCCGCCGTGTGCCCCGCCGTGTGCTTCTGGCGTCTGGGGGTCGACCTCGTTGTCGAGTCGAATGAGGTCATCGAGCGTGTCGATGTCGTACCAGCCGGGCAGTTCGACAAATGGCGTGTTGCTGGCTGTCAGTTGTTGGCGAGTCTGCTGGAGGACTCGAGGAGTGCTCCACTGGATCCCTTTGAACAGGTTCGGTACCGGGCAACTTAGACCGATCAGCACATACCCACCGTCGTCGGCCGGGGCGAGAACGACGTGGGTGTGTTTGAGAGTCTCGAAGGCAGCCTGGATGGTGGTTGTTGGCAGGGTTGGGCTGTCGCTGCCGATGACGACGACTCGGTTGTAGTCCTCTGGCTGTTGCCCCAGGTGGTCGGCGGTGACCTGTTCGAGTCGGTTTCCGAGCGATCCGGTTGGTTGTGACCACAATTGGCAGTGGTCTTTCAAGTTGGTGACGAGAGTCTGGAAGTAGTTGGTGGCGGGTGGGTTGTTGGGCGAGGTGGCCAGCACGAGTCGATTGGCGCAGTGGTGTAGGCGATCGATGAGATCTTCGAGAAAGGCCTTGGCCAACCCTGCGGCCGCCTCGTCTCCGACCGATCGAGCCAGCCGAGTCTTGACGGTTCCGGGCAGCGGGTGTTTGGCCATGATCACCAGGATGTCGATCACTCGGTGGCCTTCGGCGCGGTGGCATCGATCAGTCGTCGCAGCAACTGCACATCGATTTGTCCGCGAAAGCGTTCGCGGCCATCAATGACGACGACCGGAACCGATTCCCCGTATTTCGCGATCAATTCGGGATCGCCGTCGATGAGGATTTCCGAGATTTCGGCAAAGAACTCGTGGTGAAGCAACAGGGTTTCGCGGGCCTGGTGGCAGAGGTGGCAGGCCGAGCGGGTATAGAGTTCAACTGAGTCGAACCGGATCCCGGGCCATTGGGGTTGCCAGCGGGGGTCGCGGGCCAGGCGAGGTTGTCTGAGCAGGATGACGGCGAAGACGGCGAGTACCAGTGCAGCTAACAGACCGTAGCCTCGAGCCAGAGTGCTGTTCCAGGGAGCCGGTTCTGGGCCGGAAATGGCCGAGACGAATCCGAGGACGGTGGCCAGGCCAAGTGCAACCGTGCCGACAAACGGTCGCCAACGCTCATCCATCTCGCCCGTCTCGATCTCCAACTCGCGCCGGATCTCGTCGTCACTGCGTTGCGTCACGTTGGGTGAGACTCCGATAGGTCGGCGAGTGATCCGAGACCGTAACTCGGTTGTCGGTTCGCTTGGGCGTGTGGCGGAAAGGGCGCGGGCGGGAGTATACCAAAGGGGGGGATCTTATGTTAGATTCACAAACGGGTGCCCGCGGCGAGGCTTTGAGGCCCGTTGCGGGGGTACGGTGTCGGGGATTGGCAGCTGACAGGCGGGTAGGCTGGATGGCGTTGAAATTCACCGTCGAGTCGTTTCTCAACCTGATCCGGCAAAGTCGGCTGGTTGATGGCGACGAGTTGGACAGACTGGTGGCAGGGATGTCCAACGGCGGTGATTCGCAATTGGTTGCCGATTCACTGGTCGCGTCTGGGGCTCTGACCCCATGGCAGGCCGACAAGTTGCTCAAGGGCAAGCACAAGGGCTTTTTCCTGGGCAAGTACCGCCTGCAGTCGTTGCTGGGCAAGGGGGGCATGAGTTCGGTGTATTTGGCCGAACACGTGTTGATGCGTCGGCGGTGTGCGATCAAGGTGTTGCCTCACAAGAAGGTCGCCGATTCGAGTTATCTCGAGCGGTTCCATCGCGAAGCTCAGGCGGTCGCGTCGCTGGATCATCCGAACATTGTGCGTGCCTACGACGTCGATCGTGAGGTGGACGGTTCGACGGAGATTCATTTCCTGGTGATGGAGTATGTCGAGGGGCACAATTTGCAGGACCTGGTCGTCGTCAACGGGTCACGCGGATTCCGGGAAGTCGCCGATTTCATCCGGCAATCGGCTCGAGGCCTGTCGCACGCTCACGAGGCCGGATTGGTGCATCGAGACATCAAGCCGGCCAACCTGTTGGTCGATACCGAGGGCGTGGTCAAGATTCTTGATCTGGGCCTGGCCCGATTCTTTGAGGAAGAGGACGAGGATCCGATCACGCTGCGGCACGACGAGAAAGTGTTGGGGACAGCCGACTACCTGGCTCCCGAACAGGCACTCGACAGTCACAAGGTCGATGCACGTGCCGATATTTATAGTCTGGGCTGCACGATGTATTTCCTGCTGACGGCTCGGCCGCCGTTCAACGAGGGAACGTTGGCTCAGAGACTGATGTGGCATCAGACCAAGGAACCGCCAGCGATTTCGGAGGTCCGGCCCGATGTCCCCGGCCCTCTGGCCGACGTTGTGACTCGCATGATGGCCAAGGATCCCGACGATCGGTTTCAGACCGCCACTCAGATTGCCGATCAACTCACCGCCTGGCTCGGTGACGCTCTGACACCAGGATCAAAGGCTCCGATTGCTCAAGCCGTCCCGGTCGCCAAGCCACTCGATCCGGCCGACGTGATACACGCCCCCGAAGCCGTGCCTCCAACCGCTCCTGTGATTCCTCGGGTCACGCCCACGACGAGTTTTTCAACGGCCGAGGTGGTGGGTGGCGAGAGTGGCGAGAGTATTGCTGAGGTTGATGATCCGGGGTTGGCCGATTTTCTGTCTGGACTGGGCGACAGTCCTACGGTGTCGCGGCCGGCCGGGAACGATGTCCAAATCGACGTGCCCGCTGAACAGACGACTCATGAGCCGACACCCTCGCCTGCCCCGCTGTTTGAAGTGACACCACCGATTGCCGCGCCGATTGCGGAGCCGATTGCCGCGCCGATTGCCGAGCCGTTTGCGGAGCCGTTTGCCGAGCCGTTTGCCGAGCCGTTTGCCGAGCCGTTTGCCGAGCCGATTGCCGAGCCGATTGCCGAGCCGATTGCGGAGCCGATTGCGGAGCCGATTGCCGCGCCGATTGCCGCGCCGTCTGGCGGCGGGTTTCCGGCTTTGGACACATCGGTGCCGAGTCTAGAGCCTCGGTCGAGCACTCGGCGTCGCAAGCCGTCGACCGACGATCGTGGTCGGGGCCTCGGCCTGAAGATAGGGCTGGTCGCAGGCGGGTTGGTTTTGCTTGTGGTGATCGGCATGGTGATGAGCGGCAGTCTGGGTGGTGGAGGCGATTCGGGAGGATCGTCTGGCGAGGAGCCTGGGAAGGGCTCGGGTGGTGGTGCGAAGAATAGTGGTGGCGAGAGCGGTGGTTCGGGTGGCGGAGTCGTGGAGCCGGTCGACCCGTTGGCGGCATCGAAGCGGACGTTGGAGGTTGGTCCGGAGGCGAGGTTCAAGACGATCGTTTCGGCTCTGGATTTCGTCCGCGAGCACAAGTCGGCGTACCGACCGCAGTCGCGTCGCGTGCAGGTGACGATCAACGTCTTGGGAGGTCTGTCTTATGCCGAGTCGATTGAGATCGACGGCACTCAGGGTTTGTGGCCAACGGGGATCGAGATCAGGAGCACGGGTGTCGAGCCGGCGGTGCTTGTGCCTGCCGCCGGGAAGCCGGGGATCCTGTTGACTCAGGTCGAGCACATCAGCATTTCGGGTTTTCGGATCGACGCCAAGTCGCGTCCGGTGGGTGTTGTCTTGACTGGAGTTCAGGATCGGGTGGCGTTGGAGGGCCTGACGATCGACGGCTTTACCGAAGCCGGCATCGATGCCCGGGGTGTGGCGGGTGACCCGAGTGATGATGTCTTGAGACTGACGGGTTTGGTGTTGCGTTCGGGCGGTCCCGGGTCGGTCGGTCTGAGATTTTCATCGGCCACCTACGATACGAATTCGCATGTCAGGATTCTGGGCTGCCGCATGATTGGGCCGATGCGGGCGGGGTTGGAAATGACCGATCATGTTGTGGACCTGACACTGCAGCAGTCGGTGATCCAGTCTGCGAAGGTGGCGGTGTTGTTTTCGGGTGATAATCGACGTTGGCGGAACATTGCGATCCGCAACAACACGTTTCGTCAGGTCGAGCGAGGCCTGGTGTTCGAGCACATGCCAACTGACAGCTCGGACAACGTCAGGATCCGCCTCAACCTGTTTCTGGAGGTCGCGGGTCCGGAGTGCGTGGTGGAGACCAAGTACGCGGAGTTGCAGTTCAGCCAGATGGTGAGCACGACGGGGGCGATCAGCGAGAACTGGTCGACTCGAACCGAGACGGCCGACCCCAAGAAGGGTGAGCGTGAGTTGATGTTGCCGGGCATTGTGATGCAGCGGGGGGTGCAGGTCGAGTTTTCGTCGACGGATCCGCTGGTGTCGGATTTTCTGGAACCGCGGGATGGCACGTTGCCGCATCGTGGCCCGGGTGATTCGAAGGACCCGACCTTCATCGGTGCTCAACCGTTTCGTCAGCGTTAGTCGTCCAGGCCTCGTTCGGCGCGGATCCGTCTCACCTGGTCCATCATCCGTTCGATCAGTTTTGCATTTTCGTGTAGTGCCGAGTATTCGGCCAGGTGAGTCCACGAGTTGACAGCGATGGCGGCCAGGGCGACGAGCAGGTGCAGGGTGGCAGGGGTGAGTCCCAGCCAGCCGGTGAAGCCGACCGGTGAGGCGGGATCGGCGGCGGCTCCGAGCGTGCCGGCGGCCAGCAGCAGTGTGAAGCCTGCGACGATGGCCATGACCGTGCGGTACTTCAGTGCCCGGCTTGCGGCATAGCACTCGCCGATCACCGATTCACCGGTCGTCGAATAGGCTCGAGTCGTCTCTTCGAACCAGCGGCCGGTCCCGATGAAATAGGTCATCACCAGGCCGTGGACGAGAGTGGCGAACAGCATGCCCGCCAGAGCGGTCCAGAGGTGGTGGTCGACCTGGTGGCTGAGAGACGGTTCGGCGGCATCCTGGATCGTCCAGCCCAGGACAAACGTTGTTCCCAGCAACAGCGTGCTGATGACGGCCAAGGGCAGGAAGATCGTCTTCACGGTGGGCGGAGCGAAATGGCTAAAGGTGGCGAGCGGGTGGCGGAGCGGCCAAGATGGAAAGCTCGGGCGGGGTCGGTATGCTGGTTCGCCTGAACGGACTGATGATAGACGATTCACCCGTACACGAGGAAGTCGATGAAGATCACTCGCATCACGACTCACCAGGTCGAGATCCCCTTGAAGCCATCCCGCCGGATGATTTCGGCGTTGGGCCAGCACACCGTGTCGCGTTACGTACTGGTGCGGATCGAGACGGATTCGGGAATCGAGGGTGCTGGCGAGGCGACAGTGATGGCTCGGTGGAGCGGCGAGACAGCCTGGGGGGCATCTGCGGTCATCGACCACGTGTTCACTCCATTGCTCATCGGCTGCGACCCCAGTGACATCCCGGCCATCGATCAGGTGATGGATCGGGCGGCCGCATGCAACTGGTTTGCCAAGAGTGCGATCGAGATGGCTTGTTGGGACATCCGGGGCAAGTCGGAGGGGAAACCGGTGTATGAGCTGCTTGGTGGAGCCGTCCGGCCGTTGGCGATCACCTGTCGGTTTTCGATGGGGGCCTACCCGATCGACCAGGCTCGGAAGCGAGCGGGTGAGTTGGTCGAGGAGGGGTTTGAGACGATCAAGGTCAAGGTGGGGACCGAGATCGATGAGGATGTGGCGCGGGTGACGGCAGTGCGTGAGACGATGGGTGGGGAGCGTGACCTGGTGATCGACGCCAACGCCGGCTGGGACGCTGCCACGGCGATCGAGGCGATGCGACGGATGAAGGACCTGGATGTGGGGTTGTTCGAGCAGCCGACGACCAAGGGCGATTTTCATGCGTTGGCCGAAGTGCGACGCGAGATTTCCTGTCCGGTGATGGCCGATGACATTGTGTTTGATCTTCCCGATGTCATCGAGTGCATTCGTCACGAGGCATGTGACGTGATCAGCCTGTATCCAGGCAAGAACGGTGGGATCCGCAAGGCGTGGGAGATGGCCGAGTTGGCTGGCGAGCACGGAGTCGCCTGCAGCATCGGTTCGAACCTGGAGCTCGACATTGCGGCCGCGGCGATGTGCCACCTGGTGGTCGCCTGTCCGAATATGCAGGTTGAGACCTACCCGGGAGACATCCTGGGGCCGGACTACCACGAGTCACGGGTGGCGACCAACCCGATCTCGGTCAACGGGCCGGTGATCGAAACTCCGACCGGCCCCGGCCTGGGGGTTGAAGTCGATTGGAACGAAGTGGCTCGGTTGGCTCCGGCGTCGGACTGAATCAGTCGGACGCGGCAGCCTGGTCGTCGTCAGTCAGCCGGATGGTGATACTGGCGGCGTGGGCGTCGAGGCCTTCGGCTTCGGCGATCCGGCAGACATCGTCTGCCGCACTGGCCAGCGACCTGCGGTCGTAGCGGATGACGCTGGATCGTTTGAGGAAGTCGGTGGCCGAGAGTCCGTTGGCAAAGCGGGCGGTTCCGCCGGTGGGCAGCACGTGTGAGGGGCCGGCGATGTAGTCGCCCAGCGCGACCGGAGTGTGATGCCCCAGGAAGATCGCTCCAGCGTTCTGTACTTGTTCCAACACGGATTCGGGTTCGGCCGTCGAGATGTGCAAGTGTTCCGGAGCCATTCTCTCGGCCAACTCGACCGCCTGGTCCAGATCCTCGACTCCAATCAACGCCCCATACTGGGTCAGACTCTCGCTGGCCAAGTCACCTCGAGGCAACCGCTTCAACTGCTCGACCAACTCGGTTCGTACCTGTTCGATCAACGGCGGGTGCCAGGTCAGCAGCACGCTGACGCCGGGGCTGTGTTCGGCCTGGGCAATCAGGTCGGCGGCTACAAAGCGGGCGTCGGCCGTCTGGTCGGCCAGGATGACGACTTCACTGGGGCCGGCGATCGAGTCGATGTCGACTTCGCCGAAGACGCGACGTTTGGCCAGAGCGACAAACAGGTTGCCCGGACCAACGATCTTGTCGACCGCCGGAATGCCCTCGACTCCAAAGGCCAGTGCCGCCACTCCCTGGGCTCCTCCGACGCGGTACACCTCGTCGATTCCCAATTCGAAACAGGTTGCCAGCAGGTTCGTGTTGTAGCCTCCGAATTCAGTCGGCGGCACGATGACAGCCAGTTGTTGGACTCCGGCCGTCTGAGCCGGCACGGCGGTCATCAACAGGGTGGACGGGTACGAGGCGGCTCCGCCGGGCACGCACAGGCCGACTCGTTTCAGAGGCCGATACCTCTGCCGCAACTCGACCTGCCCCCCGCCCTGCCCCCCGCCCTGCCCTGCCCCATCGTCCTGGGGTCGGGTCAGGGTGACATCCTGCGGCATCAGTTTCGTTTGGAACTGTGCGATATTGTCGCGGATGCGTCGGATGGTGTTCAGGAAGTCGGGGTTGGCGTTTTGGTGAGCCGATTGGAATTCGTCGGGTGTGACCTTGAGTGTTTCGGCAGTCAGGTTGGCATCATCGAGTCGTCGGGTGTAGTCGAGCACGGCATCGAGGCCGTGTTTGGCGACATCGTCGCAGATGCGATCGACGACTTGTTGTGGTGAGAGTGGTTCGCCGAAGAGTTCGATGGTGCGAGCACGTCCGGCGTCGGAGACGATATCGCCTTGCGGGCTGAGTTGTTTTCGGAGTTGATCGACGAGCGTTTCGGCCTGTCCGTCTTTGGCGTCGATGGTGCTGATGTCGAGAGTCATCGGTGGCGACCTGGTGTGTCGTGGGGCCATCGCAGGGCTATCGTAGTGGCTCTTGGCCGGGCTGGCCACGGAATCTGTGATCGGCTCAGCGTTGAAGAATCGCCCGTGAGCGGACTAGAGTGACGTCAACGACAGTGAGGCGAGCCCTGAAGCGGGCATGGATTCCAGCAAAGAGGAATGGCGATGAGCGACCCGTTTATCAACATGTACAGCGACACGGTGACGCGGCCGACCGAGGCGATGCGGCGGGCGATTGCCGAGGCCGAGTGTGGAGACGACATGTCGGGTTCGGACCCGACGGTGAACCGTCTCGAGGCGATGGTGGCGGAGATGTTGGGGAAAGAGGCCGCAGTGTTTGCCTGTTCGGGGACTCAGTCGAACCAGATGGGCGTGCGGACTCACTGTCGTCCGGGCGACGAGTTGTTGATTGCCGACTCGGGCCACATCGCCAATTTCGAGGCCGGTGGCCCGGCGATCCTGTCGGGCGTCACCTGCCGGTTGCTCGAGTCCGAGAACGGCATGATCGATGTCGACGTGCTGGAGGGCAAGTTGCGAGCAGACAATCAGCACCTGTGTCGGACTCGATTGGTGTGTGTCGAGAACACGACCAATTCGGGCGGCGGTTGTCCTTGGCCGCTGGAGCAACTGGATCGCGTCGGCCAGTGGGCTCACGAGAACGGTTTGAAGACTCATGTTGACGGTGCCCGGTTGTTCAATGCGTGCGTGGCTGCGGGTTACACGGCGGCCGAGGCGTGTCGGCATTACGACACGATTTCGATTTGTTTTTCCAAGGGGCTGGGTTGTCCGATGGGATCGATCCTTGTGGGGTCGGCAGCCGAGATTTCCGAGGCGAGGCGGTCTCGTAAGCTGTTCGGCGGTGCATTGCGTCAGGCGGGGATCGTCGCTGCCGCTGCGGTTTACGCTCTGCAGAACAACATCGATCGCATGGCCGAAGATCATGCCAACGCGAAGTCTTTTGCCGAGGCGTTGAGCGAGATCGACGGGATTCGGGTCGACCCGGCCGACGTCGAGTCGAACCTGGTGTTTTTCGATATCGATCCGGAGATCGGCGACGCGACTCAGTTGGCGTCTCGGGCATTCGAGTTGGGTCTCAAGGTCGGAGCCAGTGGGTCTTATCGACTACGGGCCTGTACTCACCTGGACGTCGACTGCGAGCAGGTGCTCGAGGCCGCGGCGATCATTGGTCGGAGTGTCGAGGCGGGGGTTGGCGATCTGGTCGGTTCGACGATGGGTCCATACAGCCGCGGATGAAGGAACAATCTGTAGTGACCGGGACGCGGTATTGCTGAGCGGATTCGGGTTTCGGTATGATCTCCTAGACGTCGGTACCGTTGTGGAGCCGATGGACGCATCCCGCCAGGACATCTCGACATGGAAGTGACCGGCCCCGCACCGATCGGCGGCAACCAACCTTTGCAGCCGATCCAGCCTCCCGATTCCGTCGCCTCGCCCGGCGAGATTGCCCCGGCCGAAGCGGCGGCTGCGCCTGACGCGGTCGACCGAGTGGAGTTTTCCGCCGAAGCACAGGCTCGGGTCGAGGCAGGGTCTTCGGCTTCCGGCACATCTGCGGTCGAAGGGATTTCGGCACCGGGCACTGCGTTGCCTCCGCTGGGCGTCGATCCGGCTCATGCCAGTTGGCTGGCCGAGCAGTCGCCGGACGAGTCGTCGGCGATTCTCGAGGGGCAGAGACGTTTCTGGGTGTCTCAGGGGTATGGGGCCGACGAGGTGACCGCTCAGGTGGACTCCTACCAGTCGGTTCTGGACCAGCTGAGAGCGACGTAGTCATCGTGACCTTGGTCTGGCAGTCGGGGGCGTGTCGTGAGTGATCTGGAATCGGTTTCGGTCTCCGTCTCGCCTCGTGACAAGTTCGGCGAGTACCTGTCGACTCAGAACAAGAGATTGACTCGGGAGCGGGAGCTCGTGCTCGAGGAGGTGTTTTCGTCTCACGAGCATTTCGAGCGTGAGGAGTTGGTGGCGACGTTGACGGCTCGGACCGACGGCGGTCGAGTCAGCCGGGCGACGGTGTACAGGACGTTGCAGGAGTTGGAGCGTTCGGGTTTGTTGCGCAAGGTGGCTCGGGCCAAGGGGCGCGACGTGTTCGAGCACGACTACGGGTACCCTCGGCATGACCACCTGATTTGTGGCGAGTGCGGTGCGTTGATCGAGTTTCCGGCGGTGGAGATTTCAAAGGTGGTGGCCGAGGTGTCGGCCGCTCACGGGTTCCGCCAATCGGGGCACCGGCTGGAAGTTTATGGCAAGTGCGACGATTGCTGCCGTCCGTCTCGGAGCCGACATCCCAAGCTGGACATGATCTAGCGGGTTGTTGAAGAACGTATCGCCGGTTTCTTTGCGATTCTCAGGGAAGCCGTATTGACACTGATGGTCGTCGATCTCGAGCATGTCTCGCACAGTCGCGGGCCCTGCCGGGCGGCAACTCGATCACTCGGAATCGAACCGTCGCCGTTGCAGTTTTCGGTGTCGTTCCTTCCGAGCTGGAGGCGTTTCGATGGGTTCGTTGGCTTCCCTATCCACTCCGGTCGATTCGCGATGGCCGACCGGTTGGCAATTGTCGGTCGATCCGGTCACCCGAGCGTTCCTGGATGTACTCAGACGACTCAACCCCGGTGCCTACAACGAGGCTCAGGCCGAGGCCGAGCAGCAGGTCGAGCAGTTGATCGGCGGCGCGGTGCCTCGGGACCCGTCTCAGACGGCCAACTATGACGAACTCGCCGAACGGCTCGGGCTGGATTCGAGTCAATCGGACGTGGGTTCGGTTGGTGAGTCTGGAGAGGAACTGTCTGTTGAGGGGGAGTCGGGCTGAGGCGTCGGATGTGCGGTTGGCTGGGTAGTCCGGCGGCCGCCGACGGGGATGGCTGAATAGAGTCGCACGATGGCCAGCAGCAGGCAGAAGGCAACGAGTGCCGATCCGCCGAGGATGGCCAGGCTGACGGCATCGCCGAAGAGGTTGCGGACGGCGAAGTCGCCGGGTCGTGCGTTGTGAGGAAACAGCCAGATCCATCGCCACGCGAGCAGTACGAGCATGGCGGCGACGGCCAGGAACGGGCCATAGGGGACGAACGATCGATTGGTCAGCATGCGGGCCAGCCAGCCGACAAGCAGTCCGCAGAACGGGGCCAGCAGGAAGATGAACAGCACGGGTTGCCAGCCGACGAAGCTGCCGATCATGGCCATCAGGGTCACGTCACCCAGTCCCAGGGCTTCGCGGCCCAGAACCAGCCCGGAAATCGCTCGGACCAACCACGTCAGACCGCCTCCCAAGGCCATCCCCGCCGTGCTCCAGGCCAACCCGTGCCAGTGCCGGTGATCGCGGATCCACTCGGGGATCACCACGTTGCCTCCGTGCAGGTGTTCGGAGACGGGGTTCCAGTCCATCCAGAGATGGATCATCTGCAGGTCGCCCGAGAGTGTTGCGCAGGCGACTCCGAAGATCACACCCGGGACGGTGATCGCGTCGGGGATCTCGGTATGCCGCAAGTCGATCCAAGTCGAGGCCAGCAGCAATGCGAGCAGTACACCGTGGTAACCCAGGCGGATCCAGAGGCTGGTGGTGTCGGGTTGGACGTAGGGGATTTGTTGCGAATTGCCCAGGATGACCGACGCTGCGAGCAGCATCCAGATCAGGCTCAGGCAAACCGACATGCTGCCGCGACGGGGCCGATCGGCTTGCATCCAGACGACGTAGATGTCGAGCAACGGACCCAAGGCGGCTGCCAGGACGCCGGCCACAGCGATCAGCAGCACGGCGGATGCGGTGTTCAGTTGATCGAACGGCATGTGGTGGCGGATCCGCCAATTGGTGGCATGGGAGTTGCACTCAAGAGCCGATAGAGTCAGGCTCTCGTCGAGAGTGCTTCTCTGTGGCCAACTGTGCCGAATCGTACTGGACCCAGTGATCGGGATCCAGAGCGGTGATGGACTGAGGCGACCGGGCGGACCGGGTGGACCGGGGCATTTTGGTTGGAAGGCGTCACGAGACGATGAACATGTCACGAATGGGTTGGTTGGTCCTGGTCCTGTTGTTGACGGTGTCTCCGGCTTCGGCCGTCGCTCACGACGCGGGTCCGCCGTCTTTGGACGATCCGTCGGTCAAGGCGGACACGGCCTGGGTGCTTGTTTGTTCGGCACTGGTGCTGTTGATGACGGCACCGGGCCTGGCATTGTTTTATGGGGGCTTGGTACGGAAAAAGAATGTGCTGAGTGTCTTGATGCAGTGTGCGGCCCTGATCGGTCTGATGTCGGTCGTGTGGGCGATATGCGGTTACAGTTTTGCGTTTGGCAGTGGCACACTGGGCGGGTTCATTGGTGGTGGCGATTATCTGTTGCTGGATGGTGTGGTGCCCGAGTGGGTTGATGGCGAACAGGTGATACCGATGACCGGCACGTTGCCGACTTCGGTGCACATGGTGTTCCAGATGATGTTTTTTGTGATCACTCCGGCGTTGATCTGCGGAGCCTTTGCCGAGCGGATGAAGTTTTCTGCGATGTGCGTCTTTTCGGTGTTCTGGGGCCTGCTGGTGTATTGCCCGCTGGCTCATTGGATCTGGTCGGACGACGGTTGGTTGAGTGCTGCGAACAGCGAGGCATCGTTTCAGTTGCTGGACTTCGCTGGCGGAGCGGTCGTGCATTTGAGTTCGGGCATCGCTGCATTGGCGTGTTGCCTGTTGATGGGACCACGAGTCGGTTTTGGTCGCGAGGCGATGCCGCCTCATAACCTGACATTCACGGCGATCGGAGCGGCGTTGTTGTGGGTCGGCTGGTTTGGTTTCAATGCCGGCAGTGCCCTGGGCATAAACGCTCTGGCGGCCAACGCCTTTGTGACCACTCATATGGCCGGTGCCACGGGTTTGTTGGGTTGGATGGCGATCGAGTGGATCCAGAGTGGTCGGCCGACGGTGCTGGGTGCGTGCACAGGTGGAGTGGCCGGTTTGGCCTGCATCACTCCGGCCTGCGGATCGGTCACACCGCTTTCGGGCCTGTTGATCGGCCTGGTGGCCGGCGTCGTGTGTTTTGTCATGTGCACGACTGTCAAGAACCGGTTCGGGTACGACGATTCGTTGGATGTCTTTGGTGTCCACGGCACGAGTGGAGTGTTGGGTCTGATATTGGCCGGAATTCTGTCGTCTCCGGCGGTCACCGGTGACCCGAAATACAACGGTCTGATCCACGGCGGCACGAGCCAGATGATGTCTCAGGTCGTGGGCCTGTTGGCCACGACGGGATTGGCGGTGGTGGGTACGCTGGCAATTTTGCTGGTGATTCGAGCGACGATCGGGCTTCGAGTCGATCCGGACAGCGAACGCGAGGGGTTGGATCTGGACCAGCACGGCGAAGAAGGCTACATCTTTCTCTAGTCCGCCGGTTCCAAATCGAGAATAATCGGGGCACGGAAAAACACTCTGCACAGGCAACTGTTTCAACTGGTTGTTGGACGGTTTGTGTTCACACGCAACTTGCACGGCGAGACCGATGAAGAAGATCGAAGCAATTATCCGCCACTTCAAACTCGAAGAGGTGAAGGACGCCCTGACCGAAATCGGAGTCCAGGGCATGACGGTGTCCGAGGTCCGAGGCTTCGGTCGTCAGAAGGGTCACAAGGAGCAGTACCGTGGGACCGAGTACACGGTCGACTTTCTGCCGAAGGTGAAGATGGAAGTTGTCGTTGGCGACGACGATGCGGAGCAGGTGATCGAAGTGATCCAGCAAACGTCTCGGACGGGCCAGATCGGCGACGGCAAGATCTTCGTGTTCGATCTGGAGAACATGATCCGGATCCGCACCGGAGAATCCGGTGAAAGCGCCCTCTGATTCGAGGCTGGCGCGGCATCGGGATCGGGTCGATCGTCTGCGTCAGTCGTTGCACGAGCGTTTCGACCGGGGTGTCGATGCAGTCGAACTGGTACAGGCTCTGGCCTTGCAGACCGACGGGTTCCTGGTCGAGTTGTTCGACGAGGCGTCCGACGAGGCCGGCCAGGGGGTTGGCCAGGGGGTTGGCGGTTCGGGCGAGTTGTCGCGATCTGGTGCGATCCTGGCGGTGGGCGGATCGGGCCGAGCCGAGTTGTCGCCCGGTTCAGACATCGACCTGTTGTTCCTTGTCGGCGGCGGCGGCGGCGACGGGTTTACCGAGTTCACGTCTCGGGCGGTCAGGGATTGTTGGGACGTGGGCCTGAGGCTGGGCCACAGTGTGCACACGGTGTCGGGAGCGATATCACTGGCGAGTTCGGAAATCGAATTTGCGACGGCTGCGGTTGAGGCGAGGTGGTTGTGGGGTGATCGTGCGTTGGCCGAGGAGTTCCGGCTGGGTTTTCGTCGTCGGGTGGTCAGCCGTTGGATGTCGCGGTTTTATCGAGACTGTCTTGAGGCTCGTCGTACCGAGTGGGCACGACATGGGCTTTCGGCCAGCGAGCTGGTCCCCGACGTGAAGCGATCTCCGGGCGGACTGCGCGACGTGCACTTGATCCGCTGGCTGGGTTTTTGTCGCCACGGCACGACCGACATCGACGAGTTGGTGCGATGTGGAGCGTTGCTGGCTCGAGAACGCGACGTGCTGGTCGACGGCCATCGGATGTTGACGGGAGTGCGAATCGATCTGCACATTGAGGCCGGGCGCGGCCAGGACGTGTTGACTCGGGACGAGCAACTGAGGATTGCCGAGAGTCGAGGTGTCGGAGGCGATGCGGGGCAGCGGCCGGTTGAGAGGTTCATGCAGGAGTACTTTCGGCACACGACCGGTGTGGCTCGAGTTGCCGAACGGTTTGCCGAGCGCAACCGGCCGCCTCGGCTGATCGAGACTCTGGCCGACTGGTGGTGCATTCCGCGTCGGGTTGGTCCGTTTCGGATCAACCGTCGAACGATCGACTTGCCCGAGGCGAAGCGAGGCGAGGTGGACTGGACTCTGGAGACGAGTCTTGAGTTGTTCGAATCGGCTGCGAGGCATGGTGTCGATCCGGCTCCACGCGTGTTCGACGCAATCATCGACGCTGTCCCCGGTTGGGATTCGCAGATCACGGCTCGGGCCAGCCAGCGTTTTCTGGCGATTCTGTCACAGACCGGCCACGTGGGCCGCACCTTGCGGCAGATGTTTCACACCGGTGTACTCGATCAACTGGTGCCCGCCGTCAGTCACGCTCGCTGTCTGATGCAGTTTAACCAGTACCACAGTTTTACTGTCGACGAGCACACGTTTCGTGCTGTTGAAGCGGCCGAGGCTCTGGTTACTGAGCGGGGACCTGTCGGAGCGGCTTACCGGGCGATCGGTCGCAAGGACCTGCTTCATCTGGCGTTGCTGCTGCACGACCTGGGAAAGGGCTTTGACGAGGATCACAGCGAGGTGGGGCGTCGGATCGCCGTCGAAACGGCCGCCGGCCTGGGCCTCGACGAGCCCGACTCGGATCGTCTGGTCTTCCTGGTCCACCGTCATTTGGCAATGGAGCAATTGGCGACACGGCGAGACATTTCGGAGCAGGGGCTGGTGGTGGACTTCAGCCACGAGGTGGGTAGTCCCGAGACGTTGAGGATGCTGTATGCACTGACGGCTGCCGACATCATTGCTGTGGGGCCGGGCAAGTGGACCGAGTGGAAATCCGAGTTGTTGACCGAGTTGTTCGAGCGGGCGTTGGTGGTGCTGGGTGGCGAACGGCCACGGTTTCGGCTCGAAGAACGACTCGATTCGATCCGCGACCAGGTGCTGGTCTGTTCGAGCGGCATGGCTGATGAACCGGGCACCGACGAATTGTCGGACTGGCTTGGCAGGCAGTTGCAGGCCATTTCGTCGCACTATCTGGTCTCGACCAGCCCTCAGACGATCGCCGACGATCTGGCAGCGGTCCGGGGCCTGGAGACTGACGACGTGCGAGTGGACGGGTCGTTTCAGTCCGAGACTGGGACGTTGCAGTTGAGAGTGCTGGTGGGTGGCGATCATTCGAAGGGGTGTTTTCACCGGATTGCCGGGACGCTGAGTGCATTGCGGTTGGAAGTGCTTGGCGCCGAGATTTCCACCGGACTCGAGAACGTGGCGATTGATCGTTTTCATGTGATCGATCACGACTTCGACGGTCCGCCTTCGAAATCTCGGATTCATGAAATCGCCGAGGCCATTTGTGAGGGTGTGCGGCGTCAGGTGACCGTGCGCGAGTTTTCGAAGCGGCACCGACTGTTTGGGCACGAGGGGCGAGAAGGGCCGGTTTCGGATCATCCCACGCGTGTTGTCGTCGACATCGAGACGTCACCGACTCGGACGATTGTCGACGTCTTTGCTCATGACCGAATCGGGCTGCTCTACATCATTTCACGCACGCTATTTCAACTCGGGCATTCGGTCGAGTTGGCTCGGATTGCGACACATGTCGACCAGGTGGTCGACGTGTTCTACGTGGTCGATCGCGACGGCAAGAAGATTGTGGACACGGCACGGCGAGACGAAATTGCGAGCCGATTGGCCGAGTCGATTGCTCAGTTGGAGCGTCACGGTCTCTCGAAGATCGCAGTGGCAGCGACCGAGGAACCGGGTTCCAGCGACAACCCGGGGCTGCCACCTGGTTGACAGCCCCGGAGACTGGCTCTCCGCCGGCGATCAGTCGGCGGGTGCCGTCCCGTGTTTCTCAACCGTTGCCCAGAACGCTGCCAGGCCTGCCACGGGCAATCTAAGGCAAATGCGAATCGAGCAGCGACAAGCTGTCCGAAGTGTCCAGCCACACCGACCTGACTTCGGCGGGCAGCATCACTGTGCGGCCGGCGGACAATTCGATGCGTGTCCCATCGTATTCCAGCGACCCGTTGCCGGCGATCGTGGTCAGGATCAGGCAGCGGTTGTCGTTGACGAGTTCGAAGGGGCTGGTGACATGGTGATGGAGAACGCGGAATTCCGGGCGTTGGAACAGGGTGACCGATTCTGTGTTTGTGGTGTTCGGCATCTCGGCAACAACAACTCGATTGGCGTCAAAGTTGACGGCTTCGAGGCCGTGTTCGAGATCGATGCGGCGTGGTGAACCGTCGCGGTCGAATCGTCCCCAGTCGAAGAGTCGATAGGTCAGGTCGCTGGGTTGTTGGATTTCCGCCAGTACGACCCCTGCGCCGATGGCGTGGACGGTGCCGGCGGGGACGACCAGGCACTGGCCGGTGCGAGCCGGAAAACTGTTGACGCACGAGTCGACGTTGTCGTCGGCGATGGCGGTTTCGAGTTGGCTGGCGGTGGTGCCTGATTTCAGTCCGACCCACAGTCGGCTGTCGGGTTCGGCAGTCAGGATCACCCATGCTTCGGTCTTGCCTTGCTGACCCGGGTGCAGTCGGCTGGCGGTGGTGTTGTCTGGGTGGACCTGTAGTGACAGGCGATCGGTGGCGTCGAGGAACTTGATCAGCAGCGGGAAGGCGTCGAGGTGTGCGTGACGTCCCAGCAGTGGCTCGGAGTGGTTCTCGACGAGTCGGTTCAGCGTTGTGCCGGTGTGCGGTCCGGACTCGACTATGCTTTGGTCGTCGCCCAGGTCGACCACTTCCCAACTCTCGCTGCAGTCGTCGAGGTGAGCTGACGGTTTGTGGAGCAGCGAGGCCAGGCGAGTGCCGCCCCAGATGGCTTGTCGGATCAGCGGCCTGAAGGAGAGTGGGCCGAGAGTCGAGTCGTCCGGAGTGCGACTGCTCATTCGCTGGCCGTTTGCTTGATCGCTTCGGATCGTGTTGTGTGGATGGGCCAAAGTTGATCGAGGTGAGTGATCTGGAGGACTTCGAGGCAGTATTCGGAGAGCCCGCAGATGGCGAAGCGAGATTGGGGGCTGGTGTTGAGTTGATTGGAGATACGGAAGATGAGTTCGATGAAGGTTGAGCCAAAGAGGGTGACGTTTGTGAGGTCGAGCACGAGTCGTGGTGGTGAGGCATCTCGAGCGGTGGCCAGCAGCAGGTCCTGGTGCTGGATGACGGCGTGATCGTTGAGGTGTTCGAGCAGTTTACCGAAGGTGACGACGGTGACGTCGTCTTCGGAGTCGATCTGGATGGCGGTCTCGGTGTTCATTGCCTGATCTTCGTCGGTCGTGTTGGGTGATTGGTTCATCGTAGCCTGAGTGATCGAGGTGTCAATCAGCGGCGGGGGGTCCCCTGCCCTGTTGTCGGGTTGGGCCGAGATGTGCCGCTCTTGACGGTGTGAAAAGTCACTCGTAGGATCGACGGCGATCGGAAAAGTTGGCCTTGGGTGGCGGCGTTTTCGGTCGCATCAGGCGCCGTAGCCAAGTGGACTAAGGCAGCGGATTGCAAATCCGCCATCCCGGGTTCGAATCCCGGCGGCGCCTCTCGCGGAAGTCGCTTCCTGACAGTGACTTCCGTGTTTTCGTGCGCGGGCCGTGACGCCGGGAAATGCGAAGTGTTACCTGAAGTGTTACTCCAAGAGACCGATCTGGCGGGTTGCACGCCGGGGCTGGGGTGTCCACAACGTCGCTGGGTCATCCACTAACATGGAATCGCGTCACATCACAATTGACGCGCCGTGCGGTCGCCGTAGATGACGTGTCCGAGCCATCGCCCACATTTGATGTGGAAGCGGTTCTGAGCGGAGCGGGTGCCACCAGTCTTGGTGATGACACCAGCTTCACTTTTGGTCCTGGTCGCGACGAGACATGTCCCACAACTTGATGGAGTGATCGTCGCTCCCGCTCGCCAAGAATGTGCCGTCGGGCGACCAGGTCACACCGCGAACTGGCTTCTTGTGACCGGTCAGTGTGTGGAGCGTTTTTGCGGTGGCCACGTCCCACACTTTTACCGTTCCGTCCTGGCTCCCAGTCGCCAACTGCAAGCCGTCCCGCCTCCACGACACGCTTTCGATTCGACGCTTGTGGCCTTTGAGGACGCGGAGTTGCTTCCCCGCAGGCATGGCCCACACAATCACCGTGAGGTCGCGGCCGCCGCTTGCCAGTCTTGTTCCGTCGCGACTCCAGCTCACCATTTCAATGGCACCCGTATGCCCCGTCAGAGTCCGAGTCTCTTTGCCGATGCTCGGGTCCCACAGCTTGACCGTGTTGTCAAATCCACCACTGGCCAGCCGTTTTCCGTCAGGGCTCCAGTCGACGCTGATCACGTAATGCGTGTGCCCCTTGAGCACACGGAGATTACGACCATTGGCGGTGTCCCAAACACGGACCGACTTGTCCAAGCTTCCGCTGGCCAATTTTGATCCATCGGGACTCCACACGACGCCCAGCACCGGAGCGGTGTGTCCGGTGAACTTGTGGATTTCGCGACCGGTTTTCGTGTCCCACACTCTCACGGTTCGGTCATAACTGGCACTGGCGAGTTTTGTGCCATCCCGGTTCCACGCAACGCAATAGACATAATGTGTATGCCCGGAGAGTGTTCGCTGTCGCTTCCCGGTTTTTACATCCCAAATCCCGATCGTTTTGTCGAAGCACCCACAGGCCAACGATCCACCGCCGGGGTGCCAGTCCAGTCCGGTTGTCGAACCTGTGTGGCCACTCAATGTTTGATCGACAGCGTAAACAACATCAGCTCCAGCGACACAATGGACGGTGACAACCATCAGGCAGCACAGACTTCGCAATCGATGATTCGTCTTCATCGCCCCATTTCCTGTGTCGTCATTATTTGCCGAGCAGCCAAGGTCAATTATTGCTCCCGAAGGCGGCCTGGTTCAAACCGTTGTGCGACCCGTCGTCCGCCGCCGTCTCCATGCCGCGATGTCATAAGCGGCAACGGCTGACGAAACCGAGAAGGCACTGAACGCTGCAACCAGTACGAAGCCATGGCGAGCGTCACTCGATGCACGGTGAAGAACTCCGCATGGCCCCAGGGGATCAGTAACGCAACCGGTCCAGCGTATCAGCGCGGCGATGGGATGGCAAAACGGTGTGCCGCCGACCACGCGATAACGCTGACGCCCCACCGCCCCACCGCCCGACGCCGGGGGCCGTGGTTCGGATCTGGCGGAAAGATCGTCGAAACAAACGGTGAACAGAATTGGCATTCAAAACTGACGGCAATCCTAGTGCACA
>Ga0114999_10003488_pt1 | contig 19675 bp, 20 predicted proteins | sample ArcticOcean_MG_C_3_FD_89820 | JGI IMG/M metagenome (GOLD analysis project Ga0114999, IMG submission 89820) | Marine microbial communities from western Arctic Ocean - ArcticOcean_MG_CB8_126 | ecosystem: Environmental > Aquatic > Marine > Oceanic | place: Arctic Ocean: Canada Basin | collected...
CGCCGGAAGATATCGCACCGTTCATCACGTTCCTTGCGAGCGACGACGCCTCATACGCAACTGGTGCCAACTTCGTGATCGACGGCGGGTTGACGGTTATTTAGGCCAGCCGCGGTCGAATCAGTTCGAGATTTCAACCCCGCCCATCAACACTCGGCCGCCAACCGTCAGTGTCGATCCCGTCCGACCTTCCTCACTTGAATCAGAGCGATTGTCTGAGATTTCGCCCATTGTCACGTCGGCGTCGATGTCGATTTTCCAATTGTTCGGCACTCGTATCTTGTAGCCACCGAGCACGATATCCAGCTCTAAAACCGCGCCAGCTTCCGGCAGAACCGCCTCAGTTAGATCGAGTGATCCACCGGCTAGCTTTATATGAGCAACGGAACCGGTGTACTCACCGTCGACCTTGCGGGAACTGTCAGAGAAGAACTCGTTGGTGTCGTGCCCCGAGTGTGATCGGCGACGCTTGTTCCAGCGTCCACCGCCACCGCCTTCAAAGTTCATGCGGAATTTCTTCTTGCGATTCTTGCCGTGACGGGGTCCGAAAATTATCGAAAGCCCAACGGCGATCGCGAGTACCGGCCAGAAGTCGACGAAGCTCTTATCGTCGATCAGGTTCTGAGCCAGCAGGATCCCTCCGAGCGACATCATCAACATGCTGCCCAGATGTGGGAACAGGCTCCTACCGAACCAGCCGAAAAAGCCCATCACTATCAGCAATACCGGCCAGTAGTCGCCCGGAATAGCACTCCCTGACACGTCCAACTTGTCGAACAGCAGAGCTGCTCCGACGAGGATGATCACGAGTCCAAAAACAAACTTACTAATGCGCATTTCAATTCTCCTATTCAACGAACACTTTTACGGCGTGATCGTCGACTGTTGCGTCGATGCTGAGCTCCTGCAGCGCCTCGATAAGGTCATCGAGAGCGTTGGCGTCGAGCTTTGAAAGATCAGATTTAAAGCCTTTATCGAAAAGGCTGTCCTGCACCATGTGTCCGGCATCATTCGGTATCAACGATGCGAGGCTCACCCCGGCTCGGATGATTTTCAGCGGGACACGGACGTTTACGTGGTGCTGGGGGTGTCGGCTACTGGAATCGCCAGTAGGTTCGACCATTATTCGAATAAATTTTGGGTCCCGGGTTTTCGCTCCCACCACCGTCGCTGATGGGGCAGCCGAGGGACCGTTAGGGGCACCTGAAGTTAGCTGCAGAAGGCGTTCGGCTTCGTCGGCCGATATCTTCCCTGCTGCGAGCATTTCCAGTATTTGCTTTCGTTCAGACACCATTACGAGTTCACTTCCTCAGCCAGTTTTCTACGTTTACCAATCTCGGTATTCAGGGCACATAAATTTCGAACGTTGAGTTCTCTTTGTGTATATCGATGCGGAGTCCGCGTACTGAGCAGATCATCTGGTACCCCGCTAGAAGCACTCGAATTGCGACCCAGAACCGTGCTGCCCGACCCGCAAGCAGCATGCCGATGAACACAAATGGGAGAACCAGCAGCAGGAGCACCAGAACTATCGGCCACAGCAGGAACAACGGAAGCCATATTCCGAACCACTGGACTTTGATCCACATGACCATCGGAGGAATCACGACATTCTCCTGATTGCCTCTTCGGCTGATATTTCACCTGATTCGATCTGGTCGAGGATCGCTGAACTATTCGACTGGGGAGGTGCCGATTCCGTGAGCGGAAGCCTGTCGGCAATACGCTTCAGGCGGTTTTTGACCGTCGGGTAACTAATGCCGAAGATGCGTTCCATCTCCTTGATCGACCCGCTGGCCTGTATGAAAGCCATTACGAAAATCTGGTCCTCGGCAGTGATCTGCGCAAGTGGCGGCAGTTCGAACTCACTTTCGATAGATATTTCTGTTCCGACGAGCTTGATTCTCTCAACGAGAATCGGCTCACCCTGCGTCAGTTTCGTTAGTTCTTGCCAGTCGCTTGCCACTGATTACTCCTCTGTTTCGTTAAGTATGTTGCCGTTGATACTTAATAAAATCAAGTTAAAGATTGATTATATTAATGTTTACGTTGGCATTCAGTTGCGCCAGTAACTCAACAAAGGGACTGATGGAAGAACTCAGACTGCGCTTTTCGACATGCTGCCTGTAGAGTGTTGCCGCTACCGACCGTCATCATTCGCCATCGTCAAACAAAAGGATTCGCCCCTCATGCTCGAGCGCTTCAAGGTTCCAGAAAAAGACCGTATTTACGTTTCGCAGGAGCGGATGCGAGCCGTGACTGAGGCGATGTTCAGGCACAACGGTGTATCGGCAAAAGACGCCGAAGTATCTGCCGACGTACTGATGAAGAACGACCTTCGCGGAAACGAGTCACACGGCGTTTCGAATGGCATGCGTCGTTACGTACGCGAATATGGCACTGAGACGATCAACCCAACTCCCGAGTACAAGGTGATTCGTGAATCGAAGACGACAATGACCGTCGATGCTGACGGGGCGCTCGGCACACACGTTGGTCCGTGGGCGATGCAGCAGGCGATCGACAGGGCGAAAGAGTTCGGGATGGCGGCGGTCGCTGTAATCAATTCGGGTCACCTTGCAGGCTGCGGCTACTACGCGATGATGGCTGCTGATCAGGGCATGATCGGGCACTGCATGACGGCCGGTAACACCCTTTCAACAGTGCCGACTTTTGGGTCAAGACCAGTCATGGGCACGAACCCTGTTGCATGGGCTGCTCCTGCTCGAAAAATGCCGCCGTTTTTATTCGATATAGCAACCACGCAGGTCGCTGGAAATAAACTCGCCCTCGCCCGACGCACCGGAGCGAAAGTCGAGCCGGGCTGGATCACAGATTCCGAGGGCACGCCGATCATGGAGCCGGTCGATACCCCGCCACCGGGCGAGTACTTCATGCTGCCGTTCGGTGGCACCCGAGAAAACGGCTCGCACAAGGGCTATGGTCTGGCATTGATGAACGAAATTATCTGCAACGAACTGTCGGGATTCGGTCCCGGCCCGGTGCACGGCATCCCGGGCGGTCACTTCTTCCAGGCGTACGACATCGAGGCGTTTACCGATACCGAAAAATTCCTGGACGATATGGACTCTCTGCTCCAGTACATCGTCGATGTTCCGCCCGCCAAAGGCCATGAACGAGTCTTGTACGCGGGTCTTAAAGAAGACGAAGAGGAGAAGGTGCGCCTGAAAGACGGCATTCCATACCACTACGAGGTCATCGACTGGTTCGAGTCCTACTGCGCCGAAGCCGGCATCGACTGCGACCTCAGGTAGAGCGGCGGGTTCTTCCTTCTTATTCATTCTCCCAGTGGGAGAAGGCTAGGCATGTGCTGAGCCAGCCGAAGTGTTGAGGGAGAAACGTGCAACAGGAATGATTGTGGCACGGGACGTATCTCCCTCACCTCAACCCTCTCCCGCTGGGAGAAGAGGCCGTAGCCTGCGCCATTAGCGCCAATTCACCGCTACCATGCGTCTAAAATAGGCGTTCGCTCGTATCGCTAGCTGAGCACGATCGAATTCAATTGAATGATGGGAGCAATCAATGGCAGAAGCGGAAGCTACGATAATCCCCGGCGACGACGGTCCGTACCACGTCAAAGGCGACTTCGTACTGATCGACGGAGAAGGCAACAAGCTGGAACTCACCGAAGAGACCTGGTTGTGTCGATGCGGCGAATCGACCGAGAAGCCATTCTGTACCGGCTCCCACAGCAGCTGTGATTTCGTTGATTCATCGAGGGCAAAGTAATGACTGTAAAAATTCGCATTCAAGACGACGATTCTCTCGAAATCACCGGCAAGTTCGATCTACTCGATGAAGACGGCAACGCCTACGCACATCACGGCCTGCTCAGGCTCTGTCGCTGCGGCGCATCGAAGACCAAGCCCTACTGCGACGACACCCACGTAGACATCAGCTTCGACAGCAAAGTTCGGGCGTAGGGCGTCTCCAGTCGCACGGCGTTCATCCTTTCGCCTTTATTCCTTCTCCCTCAGGGAGAAGGTTAGGTTGAGGGGGAATGCTGATCGTTCAGCAGGATAGTTCGCCAGCCCTTGCCAGCCCTCGTTCCCCTCAGGCACTAACGCCCCGCTGTCATTGCGAGGAAGGACGACGTGGCAATCAACTGTCGACGTGGGCAAATCTCGCGATTCAGGTTAGTTCGTACTTGCCGGTTCCAACGAATTCTCGAAGGTCAACTCTCGCCACCCAGAAATACCTCTGTGGGGAGACGCATGTAAGCTGGAGCCGACCGAGACTGTTGGCATGACTTACAAATACAACCCCTTCGCTGCTGCCTATCCGTCTGACCGGGGACCCTTAGGCAAAATACTCCAGCCGGTTATCGACCTGAACACATACGTTCGTGCCGGCCATTTATTGTTGATGTTCCCTCTTGGCATCGCCTACTTCGTGCTGTTGGTCGTCACATTCTCGGTCGGTGGATCACTGATATGGACGCTGGTCGGCCCAGTAATCCTGCTCGCTGTTTTATTCGCATCGAGGTGGCTCGGCGATCTCGAAGCGCTAATGGTGGGATACGCAAATAAATCAGATATACGCCGTCCACCGTCGAGACTTGAAGGCGTTACTAACTTCCGTTCGCAGGTAAAAGTTCGATTCGTCGATCCGACTACTTGGACAGGTCTGATCTACCTATTCGCACAGTTCCCGCTGGGGATAGCGGTATTCGTCGGAATGGTCACGATGTACGCGATCGTGGGGTCTTTGATATTCGCCCCGATCATCGCTCTGTTTGGCCACGAAAGCTTCAACATCGCGAGTGATGGGGGCTGGCCATTTGCATGGAACTATCGGTTTGGCTCACCGGTGTCGGGCATCCCGCTGACATTAGTTGGACTGCTTGGATTGGTTCTGGTTTCGCACGTGATTCTGGCGTTCTCGTCACTCCACGGCTGGTGGGCGAAGATGATGCTTGGATCACGCTCGACCCGAGTATCCAGCCGACCAGCTCCGACACCAACCGGAGACGACCCACCAAAGCCTTCGTCTTCGGCAGAGGTTTCGGAAACCACGACAACCGACGCTGCAATAGAAGCGGATTCCAAACCCCCAGGCACGGATGTCGGATCAACCGATTCAGGCACAGAACCCAAAACTGACACAGAGTCGCCGGAAACGGCGGCTCATACGTCGTTAAGCCCGGATGCCACCGAGTCGCCAGAGCCGTTCTTGAAGCCAGTTCCGAATCCTTCGGAGCTGCTGGGTTCGGTTGAGGCCGTTGAATTTTTGGTCGATCTGAAGCCGATCGCCGAATTGACGTCTCGTGAGCAAGAGGTATTCATGCTGATGGCTCACGGCGATACAAACGCCGATATCGCCGAAGAGTTATTCATATCTGAAGGCACGGTGAAGACGCACGTGAAGCGGGTGCTGTCGAAGCTCTACATGCGAGACCGAACGCAGGTGGTCGTGTTCGCGTATGAGAAGAGACTCGTAGTACCGGGCGATTCAACCAGCCTCGAAGCCACCGACGCCCAGCGCTCGTACGGCGGCTGATTTTCCTTTTCCTCGTTCCTTCTCCCAGCGGGAGAAGGTTAGGTTGAGGGAGAAGCGGATAATCGGAAATAATCTGCCCTACTTCCTCGTCATCCTGAACTAGATTCAGGATCTCGCCGCAGCGGAATTAACGTAAGTTCCAGCCCACGATTCTCCCTCACACTTCGCCGGGCTCAGCACATGCCTCAATCCTCTCCCGCTAGGAGAGGAAGTCACGCACCGACGACTCCCAGTAAAAGTGGCTAAGCCACCCACCTACTCAGGCCTCTCCAAAATTTCCTTGTTCATTGCCCATCTTGGGTAATAGTCGTACACCGCATGACCCGGCAATGGCTGGCCGATCGGCTGCGGCGGAATCCTGAACTCACCATCAGCGCTGGTCAGCTTCGAATAGGTGTACGTCAATCCTAGCCTACGTAAGTTTCGACCCGAGGCTATGTTCCAGTCGGCGGCCGATGCGAACGGTGTCGAGCCGTTTTCGAGAATCCAGTCTCCAGCCGCTCCAACTACGCCAGAACCAAGCCCTCGTCCCTGCGATCCCTGCACAGCATCGACGCCTATTTCATTCACTCCGTAACCACGTTCAGAGACCGATGAAAGCGAGACGAGTCGATCACCCTCGTAGATCCCGAAATATGCCAGAGAATCGGACTCCGCACAGTGCCAGAAAACGTCCCAGTCAACCTCAGAAAGTTGCGAATCGGTCAGCCTCACGACGCGCTCGTCGTTTACCGAGCGCCACGTATTTTCATCGGCAACGTAGCACGGAACGGGTCCCCAGACGGCCACTCCGTCGGGCAGCGTGATTCGGCTGAATTCGTACGAACCCGCTATTGAAAACAACAGATCCGGGTGGATATCGTCGAGGATGGTACGAAGCCCATCGTGCCATTCGCTGCGCGCTGAGGCCGCCAAAACATCGTCGACGCGCACTGCGAAAAACGATCCGTCGGGCTCGCCCTCGGGCGTAACGCCCATCGGGATCGAGGCACCGGATTTTTCCGGCAGCGCGTACCCGAGCGACGCCTCGATCAGCGGCCGAACACGTTCAAGAAGATTTCGATTGATCATTGTGTTGCCATTATTCCTTCTCCCAGCGGGAGAAGGCTAGGTTGAGGGAGAATTGTTCAACTAGAGCCAACGATGGCGATGAACAAATCTTGCGCTACACAACGATATGCGTAGCCAACGACTCTCCATCACCCAACCCTCTCCCGCTGGGAGAGGGAGGAAGTACATTGTCACCCGACCGGCATCGTTCGCTTCGAGTGGGCTCGACCCACCTCGGCAGTATCCGTTCGGTGACCAGCGACAATCCTGACTCCCTCGTCGATCTTGTCGGCGATGTTTTCCGGGGTGCATCCGTCGAGGAACGCAAGACCGTTCGCCTTGGCGGCGTTCTTCACACGTTCACGTGCTTCGACCATACGCGGATCGAGCGGCTTGCTCGGATCGCGCTTGATTCCAAACGACATCGAAAGATCTCCGGGTCCCCACTCGGCGAATCCAAGTCCGGGAACAGAAAGTGTCTGCTCACAGTTAGTGAGCGCACGAACCGTTTCGATCTTCACACCCAAAAGCAGTTCGCCATCCGTGTTTAGAGGCCACGGATCGGCTTTATCGATATATGTATCGGCATCAACACCCCAGACAGGAGCCGAAGTTGGCTGCGACCCAACACCACGGGTTCCGCGTTCGAGTCCGTACCCAACGCCCTTCATGTTTATCGGATAACGGCACGACTCCACAAACGCTCGAACGGCGTCGGGCGTCTCGGCCTGGCATAGGAGAATTCCGTGAACGCCTCTTGCGAGGATCATCCGGAACTGCCATGCGTTGAAGCGGATAATCTCTTCGCCAGATCCTTCAACGGGCGTTTCGACGATAATCGGCGGAGTGCGGTGCCCGCTCGCCGTTGGGCCGCCATCTATTAGGCCCTGCATGTAGTTGTCGAGCCCGGTCATATCGAACGCACCGTGCTCCATACCGACGTTGATGTAATCGGCCCATGTGTGTGCGTCCTTGAGCCCTTGTTCGTACGTGAGCACGTGACCCGTGTGCCCGCCGTCGTAGTAGATCGGCTGGTCCTGCTCAAGAAGTTCGATTGCCCGGTTGATTCGTTTTGCCATGGTTGTCTCGTATGTGGGTTTGATGATTTACGGGCGAATCTTACTCGATTCTTAGCAGGTGATGAGCGCGTCAATTCCTTCTCCCAGCGTGAGAAAGCTAGGTTGAGGGAGAAACGTACAACAGGAAAATACGTTTGCGGGTGGAACGCCTTAGTTCTCCCTCCCAGGATGGGAGGGAGTTAGAGGGTGGGCCGGAATCGCTCATCTTGCCCAACGATAACAACTGCCAACGAATCTCCCTCACACTTCGCCAAGCTCAGTACATGCCCCAACCCTATCCCGCTAGCAGAGGGAGCCGCGCACGCTGCTGCCACGCCCCACTGAAACCACCCGGAAACACGTCCGTTGCATCTCCGACCCATAAGTACAACATCCCTGCAACCGATGTGTAACAAACCCCTCGATCTAACTCCACGCGAGTACGATCTGCTCGCAGTTCTCATGCAGGAACCACAAAGAGTGGTTGGCAGGGAAGAGCTATTGCGTAGAGTCTGGGTGGAGGGAAAGCCGCTGATCAGGGTTGTCGATACGTGCATCTGCCGGCTTCGTGCGAAGCTGCAGCGTGCGGGTCACCCCGGAATCGGTGTTGCGAGGAAGCGTGGGTATCGACTCACCGCTCCTTCGTCTGGCGAGTCCTCGGTCGCAATTTAGTTCATGGGTTTGGCCGTTGGCTTCATAAAGGCCGAAGGCGTGAATCCGGGAAAAGGGCGGGAGTCCGATGAAAGAAATTACAGCGATTATTCAACCAGTGCGGCTGGGTCCGGTGCGTGAAGCACTGTCTCTGGTCGGCGTGACCGGAATGACGATCTCGGATGTACGAGGTTTCGGTTCGCAGGGCGGCTCTGTCGACACCTATCGGGGTGTTGAGTACCGGGTCGACTACACGCCAAAGATCAAGCTCGATATCGTGGTCAGCGAATCGTATGTTGATGCCACTATCGACGCGATTATCGAGGCTGCCCGAACCGACAATGTAGGCGACGGCAAAATCTGGATCAAGGACGTCGGAACCGTAATCCGAGTTCGAACCGGCGAAAAAGACGAAGTCGCGCTGAAATAGGGCGTGGTCGACCATTTGGTCAGTACTTTCCACGAAAATATAGCGTGTAGCACGGAGTCACTGTCATTCTGAACTTGATTCAGAATCGCGTTCATTTGCCCACACTGAGCGTTGTAGCCAGAGACAGTCGAGGTGTAATCGACAGTAGCTCTGGTTTACGTTGAACTTGCTTGCGAACACCACACAATCCCCGACGCTATTCTCGAAAAGAGATCGAATCTTTCGCTCTGCGGCATTACGCAGGCGGAGGTTCGATCTCTTTTCGCGCCTGCTCGTAGTCGGCGCGTCGATCCTCGAGGTAAGTGGGGATCGGTACGTCCCACCAGCCAACGACCGTGCTGCCTGAATTCGGGTAGTCGCGTGCGACTTTTACTTCGATAAGCGATGGGCCGTCATGGGCAAGTGCGCGGTCGACGGCAGCCTGAATGTCGTCAGGATTTTCGACCGATTCGGCGTGTAGCTTAAAACCCTCAGCGATCTTTATGAAATCGGGCGAATTCGCCTCATCCCAGTCGATAGCAAACGCACGATCCTCGCCGAATTCTGCCATCTGAAGGTCGCGAATCGAGTACCAGCCGTAGTTGTTCAGCAGCACGACTACGACGTTGATTCCATACTCCTTCGCAGTTGCCATTTCCTGCATTGTCATCATGAAATCACCGTCGCCAATAACTGCAACGACCTGCCGGTCAGGAGCTGCCAGCTTCGCACCCAGCGCTGCCGGATACGACCAGCCCATCGTCGAAAATCCACCCGAGGTCAGGTTGGATCGAGGCTCGTAGAAAGGAAATTCCAGAATGCACGCCTGAGCATGCCCTGATCCAGTGACCACGATGGCATCTCGCTCAAGGACTTCTCGAAGTTCCTTGTAGAACCTCGGCACGGTCGAAGGTGCGGCGTCGGATTCCCGAAGCTCGGCAGTCTCGTCCATCCACGTTTCTCTGAGCTTCTGGATCTCTACGAAGTAGTCGCTGGACTCGTAATCAACCGAGTGCTGCTCGGAAGAAAGCCCGGCGTTGATCGCTTCAATCGCTTGCGACGCATCTCCCTGAATACCAACGTCAATCGAGTAGTTCTTACCGAGCTCTCTGGGGTCGATATCGATCTGTATGAGCTTGGTTTTTTCGTTATCAAACGTCGTTCCAGCACGATACGACGAAGCTACCTGATCGGTAAACCGCGTCCCAACCGCCAGAATCACGTCCGCCGAAGTAGTCAACGCGTTTCCGATCGACGTGCCCTTCGTTCCCAGATGCCAGCCGTAAAGTGGGTGATCCTCAGGGAAGCAGCCCTTGCCCTGAAGCGTCGTGACGACCGCTGCTCCAGTTCGCTCGGCTAGCTCTACCAATGCCTGCTCGGCGTTTGAGAGAGTCACTCCTCCACCTGCTGCGATAACGGGTCGCTCGGCGTTAATCAGCATCTGCACCGCCCTGTCGATGTTCAACAAAGCATCAGAAGAAAGACTCTCAGCCTGTGAAGCACTCGATGGTACGGGATCGGGAACGTCATCTGATTCGGCCTGAACATCCATCGGCAAACTAACGAAAGTTGGGCCGGGTCGGCCAGTAGTCATCTCCCTGAACGCACTTTCCAGATCGTCATGAAGCTGCTTTTGAGATCGTGGACGGTACGCGGCTTTCACGAGTGGCTCCAACGCCGAAGGCACGTCTGCAGGTCGTTTTCGCTCGACCTCCTGAAGAACCCCGCGTCCTTCCATGTACGTGTGAGTCTCGCCGGAAAGAACCAGTACCGCCGTCGAATCGACGTAACTTGCGCCAAGCCCGACAGCCGTGTTCAACGCACCCGGCCCAATAGACGTAAACACAGCCAAGGGCTTCCCAGCTACTCGAAAGTAGCCGTCCGCGAGATGAACTGCGCTCTGCTCATGGCGAACCTGAAGGATCTTGATTTGATCCTGAACCGTACGAAAAGCATCGATCATGGCGACTATGCCGTGTCCGGGTATTCCAACCAGATACGGCACTTCCTCGGCCAGTAGTCGGTCTCGAACGATCTCGCCACCAGTTCGCTTGGTCACTTCGTGTAATCCTCACCCTAAACATATGTTGAGTCATTGCTCGAATATGGCCCCAGCCGACATCCTCGATACACTGACTTGTGTGCGATTCGCAATCGTAACGGCAAAAAGGGCTGAAGGTTTTTGGCAAATCGAGCAAAACATAGTTTGATCCGAGCAACATTGTCGTTAGCTCTGAGTTTCATCCCCGCATTAATGGTGATGGGACTGATCATGCCGTTTGTCGGCCCAGCAATCGACCACCACTACGTCGACCGATCACCCGCCCACGGCCACGCTTTCGTAGGTGAAGAGACGAACGTTCACGAACACTCGTTGACGTCCGTTGGGCACGACCATTCTGCTGAAGTGGCGAACGGCGACGGTGTTTCGCTTGCGACCGCATCTGCATCTTCTGCACATGGTCCGATAACGCTCGATGGTGCCACTCTGGAATCGTTAGTTCCGAACTACAGCGACCACATGATTGCCATGTATCTCGGAGAGGCTCCTGCCGCCGATACCGAAGCGATCGCTCCTCTCGACAGGCCCCCTCGACTCGGATAACCACTTCAATTTTTGGTTTATTCGAGCCGGTTCCCGTTTCAAAAAAGGGAACTGCTCATTCATAGGAGCAAGACAAGAGATGTCTATTTTCAGTTGGCGCACACGTGCCGCACTATTACTAACGGTGTTGTTCGCCGTGCTCGGCACAGGCACGGTGCTCGCACACGAAGGTCGTGACGTTGGCGACTACAACTTCGTAGTCGGGTTCGTCAACGAACCGGCTGTCGAAGGAATGCTCAACGGCGTTTCACTTCGGGTCACTTCGTTGCTTGAAGAAGATCACGATGCTGGTATGGACATGGCGATGGGTGCCGAAATGGACGGGTCTACCGAGATCGACCTCGTTTCGCACGGTGGGGTGTTCGTCAATGAACTGGCTGCAGGTGCTCACTATGAGTTCACGTTCAACCACGATTTCGAGGATCTTACAATTCCGTTCCACGCTCACCCGATCGAAACTCAGGGATCGATCTTGGTCGGGCACGAGGGTCCTGACGTAGCTGAAGTCATTGTCGAAATACACGATCACGGCTTCGAGCCCGCAATGGTGATGATCCGGGCCGACACGACCGTTCGCTTTGAAAATCACATGACCGAACCGACGGTCGTCATGAGCGGTCCGCTTGGTGAGGTTGAAGCACCAAGCGGTCCGACTCCGTCCAACGTTGTTCTGGGCATTACGACTCTCGAAGTTGAAGTCACACACTTGGCGTCCGAAGTCTCACGGGTCATGGAACTGAACGAGGCGTTCGGGAATCCCGGCCAGTACAAAGCCGAGTTCATTCCAACTTCACCCGGACCGTACCGCTTCCGCTTCATCGGCGAGATCGACGGTCAAGCGATTGACGAGGTGTTCGAATCGAGCAACACAACGTTCGACGAAGTAACACCCGCCAACGAAATCCAATTCCCGGTTCAACTTGCCGCTCCTCGTGAAACCGAAAACGCTGCACGAGGCGCACTCGATGCTGCAAACGATGCCGGATCCGAAGCATCCGACGCCGCAAGCTCGGCTTCAATCGCCACCATTCTGGGCATAATTGCGCTGATTCTCGGCGTGATCGGCCTCGTACTCGGTGGACTGGCGTTCCAGCGATCAGGAAACAAGGCGTAACAGGCGTTACAGGAGATAAGTAATGAGTCCGATTCCTATTGAAACGACATACCTACCACTGCTTCATGGAACTGGTGGCGCGTATGACGAACTGATCATTTTCGGCGGGATCGGACTCCTGCTTGTCGTCCTTGGATACCTTTCCTGGCGGGCGAGTAAGGGCAAAGGCGAGCGCCGTAAAAAGCGACGTGCGAGGCGTAATCGTTGAGCAGAGTTTTGTTACAGCGCAGGCTACTAATTGGACTTGTTGCGATTGCGGCGTTGGCCGCGTTCGTCGGCATTCCTGTAGATTCCGCTGAAGCCCACGCGAACCAGATCAACTCGAGTCCTGCTCCAAAAAGTGAACTCGAAACATCACCTGACCGGATAATCATCTGGTTCAGCGAGCCGATTGAGAAATCGTTCAGTGTCATCACGGTGCTGAACTCGGCCGCTCAGCGCGTCGATCTCGACGATTCAGCTCGCGATCCATCAGAGCCTTCTGCCATGTCGGTCGGCCTCCCCCCGCTCGAAAACGGCACGTATACCGTTGTGTGGAAGAACCTGTCATCGGTCGATGGTCACAAGGTGATTGGATCGTTCGTATTTGCGGTAGGTGAGCCGCTGTCCGCCGGTGCTCAAGTCGACGCTGCCGAACAGCCGTTGCTGCAATCCGTCGCCGATCCGTGGCTCCGCTGGCTGGTATTTGTCGCAGCCGCAATCGTTATTGGCGGACTGGCGTTCGAGCTACTTATTGGCATTCCGGTCATTTACGGCGATTCGGCGAAAGAAAGCTGGCAGACTGCCGGCGTTGCGATGTCGGCAGCGTGGTCTCGATTCGCTGTGATCGGTCTCGGTGTGCTGATACTCGCCATGCTGGGCCAACTTCTTCAGCAAGCAGCCGTATTATCTGGGAATTCAGCGTTTGCACCTGATTTCGAAGTCCTACGATCGATCGCACTCGAAAGCGGATGGGGACGTCTCTGGACGTATCGTCTGATTGCCGCAATCGGAATCGTAATTCTGTTTTTCGTTGCGAAACGAGCAAGTTCGCCGCCAGATGACTACGACGATGACGAAGAGCCCGACGGCGCACTAATCGGCGATTCCGTGATTGCGCAGGCGGCGGCTGTGCTCGGGCTTATCTTCCTTGGATTGATCGCCACAAGCAGCCACAACGCAGCCTCGGCAGCCGACATTAAAACCTTCGCCATGGTCACCGACTTCGCCCACTTAGTCGCATCGATGATCTGGCTCGGCGGGATCGCCTATCTGGCGATATCTGTTCCAGTGCTAGTTCGTGAACTCGGTGGATCAGGCGCTTCCGATCTGCTCAACAAGGCGATCCCGAGATTCACGGTTCTGGGACTTCTCAGCGCTGGCATCCTCGTTACCACGGGAATATTTTCTAGCTACATACAGGTCACCATCCCTGCTGCCACCGCCACACCATACGGCTGGTTCCTCGTCGGCAAGCTGGCACTAATCGTTCCGCTATTCGTGTTCGCTGGTTACAACGGCTTCCGTTTGGCAAAGCGATTCGGAGTGGGCGGTGAAAGGCGTTTTGGTCGTTCGTTAGTCGCCGAAGCAGCGATAGCCGTGCTGGTTCTACTGGCAGTCGGCTGGCTCGCCAGTCTTGAGCCTGCCCGTCAGTACGCGGGCCGAACAGGCATTGGAGCTCCCGAAAAAGCGGCGTACCAAGATCAGGCCGCTGGCACTGTATTCGATATAAAGATCAACCCTGCCGAGGTTGGCGAAAACGACGTGATCGTACGGATCACGAAGCCCAACGGCGAAGCAATCGAAAACGCAGTCGACGTTCGGGTTCGCCTAAAATTCGTCGATGACGATCTTGGCGAACCGCTGATTTCGCTTGAAGACACGGGCGCTGGAATATGGCGCCTCAACGACACTCCCCTGAACATCGCTGGCGAGTATCAGGCGGAAGTTGTTGTGCAGCGACCCGATGCCTTCGACGCACGAACGGCGTTCCGGTTCGACGCCCGTTCGCTCGCAACCGCCGCCGACGCTATCAAACCCGATGCCAAGACGACGAACGTGTTGTTCGGTCTTGAGCTGCTGATTATCGGTGCTCTGGTAGTAATGCTCGGCATTCGAGGCAGAATTGCGCCTTCGCTGTTCCGTGCCGCCAGCACCCAACGAGGTCTGCTTGCGCCGGGCGTTGCGGTCGCAGTTATCGGTCTTCTATTTGTATTGAACACGCAGGTATTACGAATCGGATTCGCCGCCGACATTCGCAATCCGTTCCCGCCAACTGCTGAATCGGTGGCTACCGGGGAGCCCGTGTACGTAGCGACATGTGTTGCCTGCCACGGTGCTGGAGGACTAGGAGACGGTCCAGCAGGAGTTGGACTACCAAAGCCACCCGCCGACTTGCTGGTGCACGTTCCGCTCCACAGCGACACGATTCTCTTTGAGTTCATTCGAGACGGCATCGGAGCAGCGGGCATGCCTGGTCAAGACGGGGTCCTGACCGAGGACGAGATGTGGCACCTGGTGAACTATCTACGAGCCGAATTCGACGCCCGCTAGGTCGCGTGCGACTTTTTCTTTAGCGCCGTTGTGAGCTAGATGTCGTTTGTGACGGCTGCGCCAGATTCGACGAGTGCGTTGATTTCGTCGGCTGAGTAACCGGCGGCGGTCAGCACTTCGCGTGTGTGCTGGCCCAACAACGGTGCAGGCTCGGTAATTCTTCCCGGTGTTCCGTAGAGCTTAGCTGCGAGTCCGATGTTTTTGATCGTGCCTGCAGTGGGGTGTTCGAGAACGGCTTCCATGCCGCGATCCTGAATCTGAGGATCGGCCCAGATCTGTTCCATGTTCAAGATCGGACCCGCCGGCACGCCTGCCTCTTCGAGAATTACCAACCATTCATCGGTCGATTTCGTAGTGGTCCTCACCTGCAGTTCCTCTTCCAGCTTGGCGCGATTCACCAATCGACCTGCATTGTCTTTGTACTCTTCACGGGCAATGAGCTCTTCGCACCCGAACGCAATTGCGAGTCGTTCCCAGTTCGGCTGATTCGGTGCACCCACGATAATGTGCCCATCATTGGTTTCCAGCGCCTGATACGGAGCCGAATTACGGTGAGACGACCCCAGCGGACCTGCCACTTCGCCAGTCGCAAAGTATCCAGCCGACTCCCACACCGTGTAGGCGAGCGCCGCTTCGAGAAGCGATATTTCCAGAAACTGACCTTCACCCGTTTTCAGCTTGTTTATATAAGCAGTGAGAATGCCGTAAACAGAGAACATTCCAGCGTTCATATCGGCAATCGGAACACCGGCTTTCACCGGTGGCGTGCCCGGAACTCCGGTGAAACTCATGATCCCGCTCATCCCCTGTGCGATCAGATCGTAGCCACCACGTTTGGCGTAAGGGCCCGTTCGACCAAATCCTGAGATGGAGCAGTAAATAATCCCGGGGTTAATCGCTTTGAGCTCTTCATAACCGAGGCCAAGCCTCTCCATGACGCCGGTGCGGTAGTTTTCGATGATGATGTCGGCGTCTTTCACGAGCTTCTTCATCGCTTCGATACCGGCTGGTTCCTTGAAGTTGAGCACCATACTGCGCTTGTTGCGATTCATCGCCAGAAACGCTGCCGACTCGGTGTCGATAAACGGAGGACCCATTCGGCGAGTGTCATCGCCTCCGTTCGGCTTTTCGATCTTGATCACGTCGGCGCCCATGTCAGCCAGCAACATGCTGCAGAACGGTCCCGCCAGAATTTGTGAACAATCGAGAACGCGTACGCCGTCGAGTGCCTGGGGCATGCCAATAGGATTAGGAAGAGTCTGCATATTTACCAACTGGCGACTGGTGCTAACCAATCGCTAAAAACCAGAGGTTGAAATCGTTATTTGACGGTCTTGTAAGTACGTCGGAAATTCTATTCCCAAAAATCGGATACTGGTTCGACTTTGATCTGAGTTCTGACGGAACCATCAGAACCCCTATGTTTAGTTTCTACAGCAAAATCATTCCATCAACGTACGCAGGTTCAATTACTTCAGTACCAGGGGATACGTCCGCTATCGCGTCGCGTATCGGTCTAGTGTCCAATAGGTCCGGGGCATCCAAGGCACCTGCCCAGTTATCGTGATGTCCAAGGATCACGCGTTTCGGAGTCACCGTTTTAACTACGCCAGCGATGAACTGCTCCGCCGATCCTTGTATAGGTTCGCCATCAATGTTGCCGCGGCCTGAACATCCTAAAATGGCAATGTCGGCACGTATCCCCGAGAGAATAGACGAGTGATAGCCCATGCTGTTCTGGAAAAATATTGTCCCATCCGGGGTGTCGATTAGATAATCCAGCGCACCGCCATCGGAATCCGAACCGATATTTAGCGAGCGTAATTTTCTCGATTCAGCTGCCAAATCCGATGGTAATCCGGTCTCTCGATCCCGGCTGAACATTTCGGAAAGCCGAGTGTTACGTTCCTGCTGGCTTACACCTAAATCACCGGTCACCTCAACTCCGGCAGGCTCGCCTGTGGCCCAAATACATGAATGCATGCTAGGAAACACCCGGACCGTCACATCCTCATTCAACCGGTAAACTTCACCGCCAGCAGAAGGCAATAATTGTTGTTCATTTACACCTGCTTCGGTGAGTACACGAGCCGTCTCATGGGAGCCAATCACCTGCGCACCGGTTCTCTTAGCGATCACGTCCGCATTGGCTAAATGATCCATATGGCTGTGGCCGATAATCGCAAAATCCGCCTCAGTGATACTTGCGGAACCCGCCCCTGTTTGCGGAGCGGTAGAAAGTCGGTCCATGAAGGTGTCGAGGAACACAACAAGACCATCGATGTTTAGTCGATAAGTCGTGCAGCCAAACCAGTCCAGTGTCACAGTCAATTATTTGTCTCCAGTGAAAATGTTTGCGTCCGGCATGAGAATGTCTCCGCAGGCTCTCTCAGAACTCAGTGTCGGGGCAGAATAGCATCGTTCCTCACTTGCTGAGGAGGCCTTCCTGTGTTGATACTGTGGCGCGTGTCCTCTGTTCTTGAATTTCAAGCAGGGAGGGCAGATAGCTGCCCAAGTGCGATAGCACGCCCGGCAAAAACGGAGAAAAACATGTTCAGATTGGAAGACAAAGTCGCATTCGTAACCGGCGGTAACGGCGGTATCGGACTGGGCATGGCGAAGGGATTCATCGAGCAGGGTGCTTCGGTAGTGCTCGCCGCCAGAACGGAATCCAAACTCGACTCCGCAGTAGCCGAAATTACGGCTTCAGGCGCTGGCAACAGGGTTCTTGCCGTGAAGTGCGATGTAACCGACCGACCCTCTATTCAGGCAGCGCTCGACGCCACCGTCGAAAAATTCGGCGGGGTCGACATCGTGGTCAACAACGCCGGCACCAACAAACGGGCCGATGAGCCGCACATGCTTTCGGAAGACGATTGGCAAGAAGTTATCGACACTAACCTCACCAGCATGCACAGCGTAACGTCGCTGGCGTTCCCGATCATGAAGCCCCGTGGTGGCGGGAAGATCATCAACATCGGTTCCATGATGTCGATTTTCGGCTCCCCGTACGCACCCGCTTACGCCGCAAGCAAAGGTGGGGTTGTTCAGTACACAAAGAGCTGTGCGATCGCCTATGCCAAGTACAACGTGCAGGTGAACGCGATTCTCCCCGGTTGGATTGTGACTGAGATGACCGACGAGTTTGGTCGCCTGTTCCCGGATCGCTACGCAGCTATCGAGGGACGAACCCCGGCAGGACGTTGGGGTCAGCCTGACGACTTGGCAGGCACGGCGATATTCCTGGCATCGGACGCCTCGCAGTTCGTATCAGGCGTCTCAATCCCAATCGACGGCGGCTACAGCGTTCAGTAGGAGAAGTAGACTCCCTCTCCCAGCGGGAGAGGGTTGGGGTGAGGGAGAGTTAGCCTTACTCAACTTTCTTGAAGGTCGGGCAGTCCCTCTAACTCCCTCCCATGCAGGGAGAGAGAACCAACGCGTCCCGAGCGAAGTTCGACGTAGCCGAGGGATCTGGTGTGGGGACGCGATAGCCGTGATCGAACAAGCTAGGCATCAACGAGTCCACCCTCAACCTGACCTTCTCCCCCGGGAGAAGGGACAGACGCCATCCCAGACATCCCGACCGAAGCGAAGCGCAGTGGAGGGATCTTCGGTGGGGCAGCGGTGACGGGTGTTCTACGCGCCCTCGGCGTCCGCACCCACAAACACATTCGCCCGGTACCACTTCAGCTCCTCGACACTTTCTTTAATGTCGTTCATCGCCAAATGCGTGCCCTTTTTGGAAGGCGGACGTTCACCCTTCGGATACCAGCGCTCGACAACCTCTTTGAACGAAGATACGTCGATCATGCGGTAGTGCAGATGGTCCTCAAGAGTCGGCATCTCCTTGTGCAAAAAACGGCGGTCTACCCAAATCGAATTGCCGCACAACGGAGCCTTGCCCTTCTCGGTCCACTTCTTCACGAACTCGAGAGTCTGCTTTTCGGCCTCTGCAACGTCAATCTTCGACGCCTCGATACGATCGAGCAGTCCCGACTTCTTATGCATATTCGCCGGCCACTCCTCCATCCGATCCATTTCTTCTGGCGTGCGGTGAATGGCGAGCTCCGGACCCTCGGCGAGAATATTGAGATCGGCGTCCGTCACAAGCGAAGCGATCTCCACGATCACCTGCTCATCGCTCAAGCCCGTCATCTCCAGATCAACCCAGAATAAGTTCGTGTTTTTTGCCATCGGGTGATTTTATGGCAGGAACGGTGATTGTGCTGGCAACTGACACGTCATCCTGAACTAGATTCAGGATCTCGCTCGACCCCGCTCAATCCCCGGCGCTTATGACACAGCGAACCCCGCCCCAGAGCGTTCGGCGACAGCCATTCAGAAGCTCAAGCCCTCTGATCGGCAATCCAAATAGATTGACCGCCGACACCACCCGGCATATCCTCAACACCACGAGCGGGAGTAGCTCAGTGGTAGAGCATTTGCTTCCCAAGCAAAGGGTCGCGGGTTCGATCCCCGTCTCCCGCTCCACACTGAACTCTTCTTGATGTACCTTCGCAGAAACGGGGATGATCTCTATTGATCTCTGCCACTTAGCCGAACAGCGAGAAAATTTTCGATGTACACAATGCCGCAACTTGCTGACCGCTAACTGGCCCCCAATGGCAGTTCGTTCAGTTCTAACCGGGCATTGACCTGCCCCCCTCAAACGTGTCCATCTGAAAGATCAGATAATGGACAAAATGAAGGGAGGCAGAAATGCCAAGAAAAGGTCA
>Ga0114999_10003489_pt1 | contig 19674 bp, 15 predicted proteins | sample ArcticOcean_MG_C_3_FD_89820 | JGI IMG/M metagenome (GOLD analysis project Ga0114999, IMG submission 89820) | Marine microbial communities from western Arctic Ocean - ArcticOcean_MG_CB8_126 | ecosystem: Environmental > Aquatic > Marine > Oceanic | place: Arctic Ocean: Canada Basin | collected...
AATTGCCATCGGCTCTGACCACGCTGGTCTCGCCTTGAAGAACGAGGCTGCTGTTTGGCTAACCGAAGCCGGACACGACGTCGAGGACATCGGCGCCCATACGTTGGACCCACAGGACGACTACCCCGACTTTGCCGAGGCGGTCGCCAAGGCCATCGTCGACGGTAGGGCCGAGCGTGGAGTCCTGCTCTGCGGCAGCGGCGTCGGCGCCAGCATCGCCGCCAACAAGGTCCCTGGTGTTCGCGCGGCCATGTGCCATGACACTTATTCGGCTCACCAAGGCGTCGAGCACGACGACATGAACGTGCTGTGCATCGGCGCTCGCATCGCCGGGTCTGCCCTGGCCCAAGAGCTCGTCACGTCGTTTACCTCCGCAGTCTTTTCGGGGGAAGAAAGACACGCCCGCCGCCTTGGCAAAGTCTTGAACATCGAATCCCGCCACCTGTCGAACTCGCGGAGGCAGGGAGCAAGCTAAATGGACAACGCCATCCTCCAAGCCAAGATGCTCGGTCAATCCGTCTGGTACGACAACATCCGCCGCGGACTGCTGGCCTCCGGGGAGCTCGACAAGCTGGTCCGCAAGGGTGTGACCGGCGTCACGTCGAACCCAACTATCTTCGAGCGGGCTGTCATCGAGTCGACGGACTACGACGAGGCGCTGGGTGAGTTGATCGCCGCCGGCAAGTTGGCCCCTGAGATTTTCGAGATTCTGTCCATTGAGGACATTCAGGGCGCCGCCGACGTCCTGCGCGGCGTCTATGACCACACGGGCCGAGTCGACGGCTACGCCTCGTACGAACTGCCGCCGCACCTTTCGCACGACACAGAGGGCTCCATCCGTGAGGGCCGTCGCCTCTTCGCGGCCCTCGGACGCCCCAACGTGATGATCAAGGTGCCGGCGACGCCAGAAGGCGTACCAGTGGTGCGTCAGCTCATCTCTGAGGGGATCAACGTCAACGTCACGTTGATCTTCGCGCTCGATTCCCACGAGCAGGTCATGGACGCGTACCTCGGCGGGCTCGAGGAGTTCGTCTCGGGCGGCGGGGATCCATCAGGTGTCGCTTCCGTCGCATCCTTCTTCGTCAGCCGCGTGGATACGGCAGTGGACGAGTTGCTGCGTGGGCTGACCGCCTCCGGATCGGACAACGCCAGCGCGCTCCTCGGCAAGGCTGCCGTGGCAAACGCCCAGTTCGCGTACGCCCACTTCCGCGAGGTCTTCAGCTCCGAGCGATTCAAGGCGCTCGCGGCCCGGGGCGCCCGTGTGCAGCGACCGCTATGGGCCAGCACTAGCGCCAAGGACCCTTCGTTTCCGGACACCGTCTACTTCGACGAGCTCATAGGGCCGGATACCGTCAACACGATGCCGGATGCGACCGTCGAAGCGGTGCTGGACCATGGCGACGCAACGGCACGGCTGAACGGTGAGGCCGCAGGTGCACAGGCGACGCTAACCGCCTTGGCCAAAGCCGGGGTGGACATGCAGGCGGTGACGGCAAAACTGCTGGCCGACGGCGTCGCGGCATTCGGGAAGTCCTACGACGCGGTGCTGGCGAGCATCAAAGAGAAGTCCACGTTGATTGCCGACCTCCCCGTCACGTCGCTCGCGCAGCAGGCCGCTGCCATGAGCCGCGGATTGAAGCGCGTCGACGACGCCCGCGTGGCAGAACGCATTTGGGCCCACGATCACACACTGTGGGACCCGGACCCCACTGAAATTACGGACCGACTGGGGTGGCTCCGCCTGGCCGACACCATGCGCAAACAGCTTGGATCCCTCGAGTCGTTCGCCGATGAGGTACGCTCCGGCGGCTACCGGCACGCGGTGCTGCTCGCCATGGGAGGGAGCGCGTTCGCGCCGGAGCTCTACCGCAGTGTCTTCGGGTCTGCCGACGGCTGCCCCGAGTTCATCATGCTCGACTCCACGCAGCCGGGGTGGGTGCAACGAGTGACCGACGCCATCGACCCCGCGCATACGATCTTCTTTGTGTCGTCCAAGTCAGGCGGGACCGTCGAGGTCACGTCCTTCTACCGCCACTTCCGGGCAAAGGTGGACGAGGTGCTCGGCCGCGAAGCCGCGGGAGCGAACTTCGTCGCCATCACCGATCCCGGTACTAGGCTCGAAGGCATGGCCCGCGATGAAGGCTTCGGCTGGGTATTTCTCAATCCACCTGACATCGGCGGCCGCTTCTCGGGGTTGTCGCTCTTCGGCCTCGTCCCGGCCGCGGCCATGGGGATGGATGTGAGCCAGTTCCTGGACGCAGTGGACGTGATGCGCGCTCGCTGTGAGGCTCCTTCGACGTCGGAGAACCCGGGCGCATGGCTCGGGGGCGTCATCGCTGGGCTCGCGGAGGACGGCATCGACAAGGTCGAGATCGTGACGTCGCCCTCCGTTACGTCGATGGGCCTCTGGACTGAGCAGCTCATCGCGGAGAGCTTGGGTAAGAGCGGCAAGGGAGTCATTCCCATCGCGGGCGAGCCGCCCGTCCAGCCGTCCGCCTACCACGACGATCGCCTCTTCGTTTACATTCGGCTCGCAGGTGACGACAACGCGGCCGCCGACCGGCACATGAAGGCGCTGGCGGACGCAGGCAAGCCGGTCGTTCGGTTGGACCTCGACGACCGGTATAACCTCGGGGGCGAGTTGTATCGTTGGGAGTTCGCCACCGTCACGGTCGGCGCCCTGATCGGCGTTCACGTATTCAACCAGCCGAACGTCCAGGCCGCCAAGGACATCGCACAGGCCGCCCTGCAAGCCTATGAGCGCGACGGCGCCCTGCCGCCGCCCGACGACACGCTGAGCGTCGACGAGCTGCTGGCGACGATCAAGCCCGGCGACTACCTATCGCTCCAGATGTATCTCGTGCAGACGCCGGAACTGGACGCAGCCGTCGAGCGCGTACGACGGGCGACGGTGGAGCGCTTCGGCATCGCAGCGGCAGCCGGGTACGGCCCGCGCTACTTGCACTCGACGGGTCAGTTGCACAAGGCGGGCCCCAATACTGGCGTGTTCATCCAGCTTGTCTGTACCAGCGACGAGTCGCTGCCCGTCCCGGGGACAAGCTATTCGTTCCGGGTGCTGGCCGATGCCCAGGCAGACGGCGACCTGCGGGCATTGCTGAGCCAAGACCGGCGTGTGGCCCGCGTGGTTGTGGGTAACGATCCCGCCAAGACCATGAACGACCTCGCATCTCAGATCGCGAACTGCGAGTAAACCGACCAAGCAGCCGGCGCTGCCTACAGGGGGGAGTAATGGAGATTGGATTGGTCGGTCTCGGTCGGATGGGCGGCAACATGGCCATGCGCCTGCACGAAAACGGGCATCGCGTAGTCGCCTATGACCGCGACCCCGACGCGCGGAGCTCCTTCGGCGACCGGGGGCTCATCCCCGTCGACTCGGTGGAAGAGTTCGCGAGCCAGCTCCAGCAACCTCGCGCTGTTTGGATCATGGTCCCGTCGGGGGCACCGACCGAAGCGACGGTCGCGGCGCTGGCCGGTGTCCTTGATGCCGGGGATGTCATCATCGACGGCGGCAACTCCAACTACAAAGACTCGATCCGGCGCGGACACGACCTCCAATCGAGAGGGATTCACTTCATCGACGCCGGTGTCAGCGGGGGGGTATGGGGCCTCACCGAGGGCTACTGCATAATGGTGGGCGGGAGTGAGGAGGCTGTCGCGCACGTCGAGCCCGCCTTCCGGACTCTGGCCCCGAGCACCGAGGACGGTTACTCGCACGTTGGGCCCTCCGGCGCGGGGCATTTCACAAAGATGGTCCACAACGGCATCGAGTACGGGATGATGCAGGCGTACGCCGAAGGCTTTGAGTTACTGCAGGCGAAAGAGCAGTTTGGCCTTGACGTCGCGCAGATCGCCGAGATCTGGCGCCACGGGAGCGTGATCCGGTCTTGGCTGTTGGACCTGACGGCCACGGCGCTGGAGGAGGACCCGGGCCTAGAGTCTATCGAGCCATGGGTAGAAGACTCGGGCGAGGGCCGCTGGACCGTTGAGGAATCCATCGAGCTCGCGGTGCCCCTCCCGGTGATATCCATCGCTCTCCAGGCGCGGTTCCGGTCCCGCCAGGAGAACCCCTTCGGCTTCAAGCTGCTGGCGGCCATGCGCAACCAATTCGGAGGCCACGCCGTGCGGAGGCGGACTTGAGCACCACGCTCGTCATCTTCGGAGCCACCGGCGACCTGGCGCGCACCAAGCTGATGCCAGCGCTGTTCACGCTGAAATGCAAGGGCCGGCTCCCCGACGACGTGAAGGTCGTGGGCTTCGCCCGCGGAGAGTTCACCCAAGCCACCTACTGCCGCTCCATGTGGGATTCCATGGGCGAGTACGCGGACCTCATCTGTGAGGAAGACGCCTGGCAGGAATTCGTGAATCGCATCTGGTTCGTCCAGGGAGACCTCACCAATGAGGCAGACCTCCGCCGCCTAGACGACACGATCTCCCAGGAGATCGAAGCGGGACAGGCGCAAGCGAATCGCCTCTACTACCTGTCCATCGCGCCCGGGTTGTACGAGGCCGCAGTGAACCACTTGGCCTCCTCGGGGATGACCGCATCCCCGGCTGGGTTCCGTAGGGTTGTCATCGAGAAGCCATTTGGCCACGATGGCATCTCTGCTGCCTCCCTGGGCCGCATCGTGCACCGGTCGTTCGCCGAGGACGACGTGCTGCGCATCGACCATTACCTGGGGAAGGAGACGGTGCAGGACCTACTGGTGTTCCGGTTCGCCAACGCCATCTTCGAACCCATCTGGAACCGCAACTACATAGATCAGGTGCAGATAACGGTTGCAGAAGAGGTCGATATCGGCAACCGCGCCGGGTACTACGACTCTTCCGGTGCGTTGCGCGACATGGTGCAGAACCACCTGCTGCAGCTCCTGGCGATGGTCGCCATGGAGCCGCCCACATCCATGGCCGCGACGGCACTGCGCAACGAGAAAGTGAAGGTGCTCCAGGCGGTCCGCCGTTGGGGCTCTGACGAAGAGGCCGCCGCCAACGCCGTCGCCGGTCAGTACGAGGGCTACCTCTCTGAGCGGGGCGTGGCAACCGACTCCATGACACCGTCCTACGCCGCGCTACGTCTCTACTTGGATAACTGGCGCTGGCAGGGTGTCCCTTTCTATCTGCGCTCCGGCAAGGCCATGGCAGCCAAGACGACCGAGGTCTCCGTGCAGTTCCGCCGTCCGCCCCATGCGCTCTTTGATCTGCCCGGAGCGACGGACGAGCTCCAGGCCAACCTGCTGGGGTTATGCCTCCAGCCCGACGAGGGCGTGCACCTACGATTCCAGGTGAAGGTGCCGGATGCCGGCACGGTGACGCAGCCTCAGGATATGGAATTCCACTACGGGTCTGCTTTCAGCGAACAGAGCATCCCACTGGCATATGAGCGCCTGTTGCAAGACGCCATCGCGGGCGACGCTTCGCTCTTCATACGCAGCGATCAGATAGCCGAGTCCTGGGACATCGTCGACCCTCTGCTCGGTGCCTGGTCGGCGCTTGGTGCCACAGCCCCTCACACCTACGCCCGTGGCTCCTGGGGGCCTGCACAGGCCGACGCGCTGCTCGCTGAAACGGGCCACTCCTGGCTCCACACGTGCACCGGGCGCTCCTAGCGACAGTCCGGAATCCTGGTCCTGCCGCCGGCGCAGGCGGCGCGATCCTTTTCGTCGTTACCTGGCGCCTGCTAGGCTACTCAATGCAATGTGCGGCATTTTCGGTTACACCGGCCCACAGCAGGCCGGGCCCCTCATCCTGGATGGACTACGGCACTTGGAGTACCGTGGCTACGACAGCGCGGGCCTGGCGGTCTTCGACTCCTCGGGCCGGTTTCAGTTGCGCAAGGTCTCGGGCAAGCTCGACGGGCTTGCCGAAGCGTTGGGCAAAGAACCGACACTAGGGACCCACGGCATCGGCCACACTCGCTGGGCCACCCACGGTGAGCCCAGCGAGGCAAACGCCCATCCGCACACTGACGACCGGGACCTTGTGGCCGTCGCCCACAACGGGATCGTCGAGAACTACATCGAACTCAGGCGGCGCCTTATCGACGCCGGCCACGCGTTCAGCTCAGGAACGGATTCGGAGGTCATCCCGCACCTCGTCCGGCACCACATTGACGCGGGGCATGGCCTCGTCGACGCCGTGCGCCACGCTGCCTCGGAGCTGCGCGGCGCCCACTCCATCGCCGTGATGAGCGTAATCGACCCTGGGGTGATCGTCGTGGCCAGGGTAGGCAATGCCGGAGGGATCGCCGTGGGCATCGGCGACGGCGAGTCATTCATTGCCTCCGACCTCCCTGCCCTAGTGCCGCACACCACGTCCGTCGTGTTCCTCGCCCCTGGGGAGGTCGCCGAGGTGCGCGCCGGCCGCGTTGAGCTTTTCGACCTCGCAGGCTCCCCGCTGCCCGTCCATCGCATCGCGGTCGCCGCCGACGCAGCCACCGCCGCCAAGGGCGGCTACAAGCACTTCATGCTGAAGGAGATACTGGAGCAACCGGAGGTCGCCATAAGCGCGCTCCGCGGCCGTATTTCCTTCGAGCCCGGCTCCGTATCGCTAACCGAGGTCCCCCTGACCGACGCGGAGATCAGGTCCATCTCCCGCGTAGTCCTGGTGGGCATGGGCACGAGCCTGTATGCCGCCCAGCTGGGCGCGCTCTACATCGAGCGCCTGGCCCGCATCCCCGCCACGGCGGAAGACGCATCCGAGTTCCGCTACCGCGACCCCGTGGCCACGGACACGCTTGTGGTCGCCGTCGTCCAGTCAGGAGAGACGGCGGACACGCTCGAGGCCATGCATGCAGCGTCGACCTCCGGGGCTCGCCTCTTGGCCGTGGTCAACGTCGCCGGGAGCCAAGCGACGCGCGTTGCCGAGGGGACGCTAATGATGCACGCCGGACTCGAGGTCGGCGTCGCTTCGAGCAAGACCTTCACCAGCTCGCTCGTCTGCCTTCTCCTGCTCGCAGCCCATCTGGGCTCACGCCGCGGAGCGCTGGACGCCAGCGCCATGTCCGGCCTCGCCAGCAGCCTGGCCCAGCTGCCGGTGCTGCTCGGGAGCGCCATCCAGGCCAACAACGCTCAATGCGCGGTGCTGGCCGCTAAATATGGCAAAACAAAACGGCTCCTGTTCATCGGGCGGGGTCTGCTCGTACCTATTGCCAGCGAAGGGGCCATGAAGCTCAAGGAGATCAGCTACATCCACGCCGAGGGCATGACCGCCGCGATGATGAAGCATGGGCCTATCGCGCTGGTGGATCCGGAGACCCCAGTGATGGCGCTGGCCACGCGGCATGCCATGCGAGACAAAATTATCGGCAACATCAACGAGGTCCTGGCTCGAGGCGGTCCTGTTCTGGCCGTAGCGACCCAGGGTGACGAGGGCATCGCCGCGCTGGCAGACGACGTGTTGTGGGTGCCTCCGGCGCCGCCGCTGCTGGAACCGATGGTGGCGACAATACCGCTACAGTTGCTCGCCTACCACGTCGCTGAGTACATCGGCGCGGACGTGGACCAGCCGCGCAATCTGGCCAAGAGCGTGACCGTCGAGTAGGCGCTAGCCCGCGATGCGCAGGTGCGCAACCGTGTGCTCGATGCCCTCTCGCAGCGCTATGCGCGGTCGCCAGCCCGTCTCCTTGCTGAACGCCGTAGCATCCAATGCGATGCGCTCCACGTCGCCGGGCCTCGCAGGCGCGTGCTTGATGAGACCGCCGTACGCTGTGGCGCCGGCGACCAGCGAGGCGACCTCGTTAACCGACGTAGTGACCCCGGTACCCACGTTGTAGGTGCCGGTGAGGCCGCGCTCCACCCCCGCCAGGTTCGCCGCCACCACGTCGCCCACGTACACGTAGTCGCGCAGGGCTTCCCCCATGCCGAAGACCGACGGTGCCTCGCCGCGGAGCATGCGGTTGGCAAAGATGGCGACCACCCCGGCCTCGCCGTGCGGCGATTGCCGCGGGCCGTAGACGTTCGCATACCTGAGCGCCAGGCAAGGGAGCCCCCACGTCTGCTGATAAACCCACAGGTAGCCCTCGACCGCAGCCTTGGCTGCTCCGTAGGGCGACAGAGGGCGAATTGCGGTCGCCTCGTCGCACGGCAACGAGGCCGGCTCGCCGTAGAGAGCGCCGCCTGTGGATGCGAAGGTCACGTGCCTGACTCCGTGTCGCCTGCACGCTTCGAGGACAGTCAGCGACCCTACGATATTGATGTCTGCGTCGGCCTGGGGGTTGCGCGCAGAGGCAGATACGCTCACCTGCGCCGCGTGGTGGCTCACTACATCGGGGCGGAACTCGGCAAAGGCACGTTCGACTCCTACAGCGTCGCGGATATCGATGTGATAGAAGACTGATTTTGGGTTAAGGTTAGATTCAATACCACTCTCCAGTGAGTCGAGAATAGCAGTTTCGTAGCCAAGTCCAACGAACGCGTCGGCCAGATGCGACCCGATGAGTCCCGCACCCCCGGTAACCAGCACCCGCGTCGGGTCAGGCATCGCGCTGCTGCCCCGGCCGCCGTCGACGGCGGCGCTCAGCGGACCGAGAGCGCGGAGGCTCGCCGACTGGCAGCACCAGCATCGCTTCGGGTTCCGAGGTCGCACGGAGGTGGCGGTAGGCGATCGAGCCGGCGCCGAACGCGAACATAGCGACCGAGACGATCTGCGCCATGGGAATCCCCGCCTGTTCCCACGGGTCCGTCCGGAGGAATTCGAGCGAGAATCGCACGGCCGGATACCAAACCAGATACATGGACAGCGAATCGCCGGACCGCAGCCGGGACCCGAACCGGTAGATCAGGAACACGATGACCGCGACGCCAAGGAAGTTCAGCAACGACTCGTAGGCGAATAGCGGGTGGAACGTGTTGAAGCCTAAGAACTCCGGCGCCTCCCTAGCCACGTGATCGGTGGGAATGGTGACGGCCCATGGCAGGTCCGTCGGCTTCCCGAACAGCTCCTGGTTGAAATAGTTGCCCCAGCGGCCGATGGCCTGGCCCAGCAGAAATGCAGGCGCGCCGATGTCGAGCCAGCGGAGGGTGCTCACCGCCGGACGGCGGCGAACCAAGACAGGCACATCGAAAGGGACGGAAACGAAGCGGCGCAGGCCAAACCTAAAGTGGGTGTAGATGACGAGCCCCAGAATAGCGCCAGCCACTGCTCCGAAGATGCCGATACCACCGTTCCATACAGCGAAGATATCGGCGGGGCTGTCGCGGTAACGCGGCCACTCCTGCTGGTCGAATACGTGGTAGAGACGCGCACCGATGATGCCGGAAATGGCCCCTACCACCGCGAGGTTCACCGCGTGGGCCGGGTCTTCGCCAAGGCGCTTCGCAAGCCGCTGCGCCAGCAAAATCCCAACGAAGAGCCCTAACAGGATCATCATCGAATAGAAGCGGACCTGAAGCCCGCCGATCTCAATGCCCCGCAGGGTGATTTCCACGGCCCCGTCTCCTGCGCATACCGACTCCCGGCAGCCCAGTTATTATAGCGTTCGCGAGAGGCCGCCGCCGCCTAAATTCACCGACCGACAGTGCTTCCAGTAGCTGTGACCCAACCAAAGGGGCTCGCATCTGCGAGCCCCTTTGGTTGTCATTTCGTTGCGTCTAGCGTTCTTTCCCCAGACGGTACATCCGTGTAGCGCAGGCCGGGCAGCGCCCCTCAGTTGCCGGCCTCCCGTTCTTCATCGTCACGGTCCTCGTCTCTTGCATTTCAACTTCGCCACGGCATTTCATGCAGTAACCGATCATGGGGAACGCTCCTCCAGGAGTGGGGTTGGGGTCTGGCGCCAGCGATGATGCTAGGAGTTGAACGGAACCGGAGTCAAGGGAAATCCAAAGGATTTCAGTTTGCTTTTGGATGGATGTAATTCGCAGAAAACAGACAGGGTTTCAGCGAATATCGGCGGTTACCATAACCGGAAAGCCAGAAAACTGGAGCCCCTCTTTAAGGCGTATCGTCGGTCAGAGGAATATCCGCATCCCGTGCGCTTTGACACCCTCGGGCACCTCCCTTACCATCTGGCGATTACCTCCGGCGGTGCCCTATGAGCGTCCTCTCTCATCAGCAAATCAAGGCGCTTATCGAATCCCCTGAACCTCTCGTATCCGGCTACGCCGACCTTGACGCTCAGCTCCAGGCCAACGGCTTCGATATGACGCTTGATGCCATCGCGGCCTACGATGCTGGCCCGGGCGGGCAAATCGGGGTTACCAACGCCGAGCGCCGGCTGCCCGACGCCCGCGAGCTCGCCTTCGATGCGGATGGCTACGTGACGCTATCGCCAGGTCCCTATTTGGTGACGCTGAACGAGGTCGTCCGCCTGCCCGATCAGGTCATGGCGTTCGGGAAGCCCCGATCCAGTCTCCTGCGCAGCGGCGTGGCGATACATAACGCCGTATGGGACGCTGGGTACCAAGGGCGCTCGCAGGCCCTCATGGTCGTGTACACCCAGTTGGGGTTCCGGGTGGCGCAAGGAGCGCGGATACTCCAGCTGGTCTTCCTGACGCTGGATGCCGCCTCGGCAGTGCCTTACGCTGGCCAGTACCAGGGCGAGCATTTGCCCGGGTGACCCTGCCCCGGTGACATCGACCGCACGGTCTGCCGACGTCATCATCGTCGGCAGAGGGGTCATCGGGACCGCCCCCGCCTTCTCCTTCGACGCCGACCACCCCACGCCCGCGTCACCGTCGCCGAGCGGGACGGCATGAACGGGGCAGGAGCGAATACCTTTTTAATTAAGTCCTTCTCGCCGGCCCGATTCCCGAGTCGTAGGCGCGCGTCGCCCGTGAGGAGAGGCACTTGACGCCGACGAACCACCCCCCTAGCCTGCGCTCAAAGCAGTGACGGCAGAAGGTATGCGCATATGGCGATTCACCTCAACCACACGATCGTCCCAGCCAAGGACAAAGAGGCATCCGCCAGGTTCTTCGCCCATGTCATGGGGCTGACCTACGAGGGCGCCTCGGGCCACTTCGCCCCCGTCAGGGTTGATGACAATCTGACCATGGACTTCGACAGCCGCGAGGACTTCGAGCACCATCACTACGCCTTCCAAGTCAGTGAGAAGGAGTTCGACCAGATCTTCGGGCGCATCAAGGAGTCCGGCACCACTTTCGGCTCGCAACCTTTCGCCCAGAGCAACGGCGAGGTGAACCACCGGCGCGGAGGCCGCGGTGTTTACTTTGCCGACCCGAATGGGCACTCGCTGGAGTTATTGACGCACCCTTAGGTATGGGTCTGTCCGGCTGGGTCACGCCGCGCAAGTAGCGAGGGGCACAAGATGGCCTCCTCGAGGTACTCCTGAGCAAGAGCCAGTCAGGACCGGGGGGGGGGGGCCACCCGGCCTTGTCCCAAGCCGGGGCCGGTAGGCTTGCATGGGCGTCAGCGGGGCCGTATTGACGACCATGCCGCCGAAGCCAACGATGGCTAAGCACCTGCCCAGGCTCTCGGCGCGGAGTTCAGCCTGCAACGCTCGGCTGGACAATGGCTAGCTTCATCGGCTTACGCACGATGTACATGAGCCCCATAGACAGCACCACCAGCCCGGTGAACAGCAGGAATACCTGCGTGTACCCGTCAAAGAGGTCGTAGGCCGCTCCGGCGACGAGTGTCCCAACGCCCTGGGCGATGGCGATGAACGGCACCGCAAGTCCCAGAATGGTGCCCGCGGACTGCCGGCCAAAGTAGTTGGCATAGATGATGCGCTGGACCATACCAAACCCGCCGAAGCCAAGGCCCATGGTGACTCCCAGCGGTACCACCATCCATTCCGATCGAGCCATCATGGTAAGCAAGGTAAAGAGAATGACAAGGACCGAGGCGGCGAAGAATGCAGTCCTGGCGGCGAAGCGATCGAGGAACCAGCCCCACATGAGGCTTGACGGGATCATCGTCACCCCCGCAAAACTGAACGTGAGGGCCGCGAACTTCAGGGCGATGCCTTGGTCCACCAAGTGAGGGATGACATGAACCGCCAGCCCTAGGATGGCGAGAGCGATCGTGCTTAGGCTACCCAGCACGACCCAGAAGGCCGCCGTGCGCACCGCCTCCTTCGAAGTCCACTGCACTTCATCGTCGTCGTGATCCCACGTCCCAGCCGTGGCGACGGAAGGTGCAGTCGACCGGCCATCGACGGCCTGACCAACGTCGGCTGGCTGGCGCCGGAGCAGCAACTGGCTCGCGGGGACGGACGCAGCAAAGGCGGCCAGGGCGAGGGCTCGCCATCCCGCCCGCCAGCCCCATTCATCGATCACCAGCGCGGCCAAGATTGGCATGGTCACAAAACCGAGACCAAGGAACATGCTCATGACAGCCATCGCCCGGCCACGGTAGCGCACGAACCACTGCGCAACCACCGCGTTGATCGCAACCCTCGTGATGCCCGCGTTCACCCCGAATGCGACGCTCAGCAACGCGTAGAAGCTGAACACCGAATCGGTGTACGACAGGCCAAACAAGCAGAGCGCCACGACCGTCCCGCCGACGACCACGATGGGCCGCGGTCCGTATAGATCGACCAGCCTTCCGGACAGCGGCGCGGCGGGGATGATCAGCAGTGTGCCCGCGAAGATGCTGCCGGATATCAGTGACCGTGACCAACCAAACTCGTTCTCCATGTCCTTGAAGAAGAGGCCGAGGATCGCTGGGCTGGCCGCGACCCCAGCAAGGGCAATCAGCCCCACGACACCGGCGATCACCCATCCGTAGTAGAAGGGCGATCGGTAGGCGATCCGCATGGCGATGGATAGCATGCGCGCCGCGCTCAGTCCGCCGCGACCATAGTGATCTCCACTAGCGCGCCCCCTAGAAGCCGCGCGAAGCGCGCGGGCCCGACGGCGGGCTTAGCATCACCACACATGTCAAAGTAGATGCTCAGCGCGGGCATCACTACGTCGTGGAACTCCGCATCGCTGACGCTGGGATCGCAGACGACGTCGTAGAACACCACGTTGGTCCGGACCATCGTGCTGCTGGCAAGCATGTCGTCAAACCGGGCGAGAACGTCCTCTACCTGCTCTGCGAGGGTGGGCCGCTTGCGGTTCTGGTACGCGCTCAAGAAAACGGTCCGCTGCGCGCCGCTGACCTCCAGGGCCCACGAGCCGATGCCGGCAAGGGATCCGTAGTGCGAGCGCGTCTGCATAGGGACACATCCTCTCAGCTGGCGTCAGTCCGCTTTCATGATCCGCGCGCCAATCTTGCCACAAACACCTGAGAGGGTGTCGCGTCTCTGCCAAGCAGGCCCTCCGTGAGCGCAGCGGAGCGTCATGAGCGATACTTGCGGCCAATCGCGGGACCGAGGCCGGTACGGCCGATTACCTTACCCACGATCGAAGACGGACGATCGAAAGAGGACGAGACGGTCGAATCCCGCACGCACTTCGTTCGGATGAGAGTGCGCAGGCAACTGACATGAGCGAATACACACGCATCAGCATTCGTCCGCTATCCGGCTCGCTGGGTGCCGAGATCGGCGGCGCCTACATCGGCGAGGGGATGGACGCCGAGACGGTCGCGGAGGTTCGCCGCGCGCTCCTCCAGTTCAATGTCGTCTTCCTGCGCGACCAGCATATTACTTCGGCGCAATACCTCGATTTCGCCCACCAGTTCGGTGAGGTCAGCGAGTATCCCTTTCTGACAGGGCTTCCCGACTACCCCGATATAACGGCGGTGGTGAAGCTGGAGGACGAGACGGTCAACTTCGGCGGCATCTGGCACACGGACACCAGCTACCTGGAGACGCCGCCGATGGGCACGATGCTGCTCGCGCGCGAGCTCCCTCCAGTCGGTGGCGACACGATCTTTGCCAACGGCTACCAAGCATACGATGCGCTCTCCGACGGCATGAAGGGCTTGCTCGGCGGGCTGGTCGCCGTCGCCAGCTCCGCGAAAGCCGACGTCTCGAAGACGCGGGAGGATAGCATCCGCGGCGCCGGACGAGACCAGCGGGCCGACGAGTACCTAGCCGAGCATCCCGTGGTCCGGACTCACCCGGAGACGGATCGTAAATCGCTGTACGTGAACCCTGCCCACACGCTCCGGTTCAAAGACATGACGGAAGAGGAGAGTGCTCCTCTTCTTCAGTATCTGTACCAGCACCAAGTCCGCCCGGAGTTCACCTGCCGCTTCAGCTGGGGCGTTGGCTCGCTCGCGTTCTGGGACAATCGCTGCACACTGCACAACCCCGTGAACGACTACCATGGCCACCGGCGCGTCATGCACCGCATCACGCTGAAGGGTGACAAGCCAGCATAACCGCAGCGTTCCACACTCACATACGCAGGTGTCCATTGGTTGACCCTGCAATCGCTAGGCGCTAGCCTGCCAGCCTCAGTCGGGTCCGCGCCCTCCTAGGGTGGTTCGACCCGGAGTAAACCGAATCGACGGCTCGCAAAGCCGAAGGCGCGGCCGATTAGGCCAAGGAGTAACGCAGATGGAATTGACCGAAGAAGGCATCGTTCACGTCGAAGGGATGGCAAGCCGATGGGTTCGCTTGGCCAATGGCGCCAGGGCTCACTACATGACCGCCGGCGACACGGGCCCAGCGATCATCCTGCTCCACGGCGGCATCAACGGCTCATCGGGGACGGCAGGGTGGCGCTTTATGGCTCCTTTTCTTGGCGCCAACGGCTTCCGTGTTTACTGCCCGGACATGCCTGGTTTCGGCCTAGCGGACACGCGCGAGGAGTACTGGCCCACGCTAGGTACTCTCAGTCACGTCCAGTTCGTCATCGACTTCGCGGACGCACTGTGCATCGACAAGTTCCACGTTGCCGGCAACTCCATGGGTTGCACCAACACCGTTCAGACCGTGATGCACCACACCGACCGGATCCTGAGCTTCGGGCTTATCGCCGGCAGCGTTGGCGACCTCGTGGATCCCGCGCGGCGAGTGGACGGCAAGGACTCCAAGTTCAGCGCGAACCCCAGCTACGTGCGCCCTGATTACGACTTCACCGAAGCCAGCATGCGCACCCTCATGGAGGGCATCATCTACGCGCAGTCTGCGATCTGGCCTGAGTTGATCACGATGCGCAACAATGCCGCCATCCACCAGAAGGCGTCGTTCGAGGCCAACGCCAAGTCGCGTGAAGGGCTGCTCACCAACCCGAATTTGTCCACGCGGATGAGCACCAAGAACCGCTTCAACAATCTCACTATCCCCGGCATCTACCTCTACGGGAAGCAGGATGTCCTGATCCCAGTGGAGAACGGGTTCATGCAGGAGGACGTTGGGTTCGACAACATCCAGTTCTTCTACCCGGACGAGTGTGGCCACCAGGGCCAGACCGACCAGCCTGAGATGTTCAACCAGGCCTTCCTAGAGTTCTTCCGTGACGGCAAGGTCAGCCGGAAGACGGCAGACTGGGCGGGCGTCTCCAATCGGCGTCCCGAGAACGTGAACCTGGTCGAGCAGGCCTAGCTGCAGCGCCAGCCGACTAGTGGCTGACCTAGGGCAAACCCTATGTCGATAGAGAGCGGGGTGGCACTATAGTGCCACCCCGCTCTCCGTTTCGCACGACCTTCGCGTCCCTGCGATAGACTGCCGCAGCCATGAGCGAATTGCACCCGCCGCCCAGAAAGAGCGCGTCCTCCAGGCCGATGATCATTGCGGTGATCGGTGCAGGGTCCCCAACACACCGAGGCGCGGAACTCGCTGAGGAGGTTGGCCGTGAGCTCGCGCGGCACGGCGTAATGGTCGCGTGCGGTGGGCTCGGCGGCGTGATGGAGGCGGTCTGCCGCGGGGCAAAAGCTGAGGGCGGCACGACCATCGGCATCATCCCTGGTAGTGAGCCTGGAGAGAGCAACGCCTACGTGGATATCCCCATTGTGACCGGCATCGGCTTCGCCAGAAACGTCATCGTCGTCAAGACGGGCCGCGCGGTCATCGCCGTCGACGGGGCGTACGGCACACTGTCCGAGATAGGCCTCGCGCTTGGCGCCGGCATCCCGGTCATCGGGCTGGCGACCTGGGAGCTGCCCGGCCGGGACGACCTCTCCCTCCAGATCCTGAGTGCCACGTCTCCGGCCGATGCCGTCGAAAAAGCGCTGACTGCAGCACACGAGCGCGACGCCCGCGAATCCACACACCTCCACTAAGGTGTTCCGTCAGGCTGGATCGTCACCGCGCTCCTCAATGAGCGCGGTGACGATCGAATACGCTAGTTGCTCGGATCCTTCACTTTGCGCAGGTACGGCTTCACAGTCTCCCACCCATCGGGGAAGAGCTCTTTCGCCGCCTCGTTGTCGACGGCCGGAACGATGATGACGTCCTCGCCGTGCACCCAGTTGGCTGGCGTCGCGACTTTGTACTTCGCCGTCAACTGGCAAGAGTCGAGGACCCGCAGCAGTTCGTCGAAGTTGCGTCCAGAGCTCATTGGGTATGTAAGGCTCATCTTGACTTTCTTGTCCGGCCCGATCAGGAATACCGAACGGACGGTCTGGTTGTTAGCAGCCGTTCTCCCCTGGGAGGAGTCGCCCTCCTCCGCGGGCAGCATGTCGTAGAGCTTCGCCACGCTCAGTTTTTCGTCCGCGATGATGGGGAAGTTGAGCTTCGTGCCTGCGAGGTCTTCGATGTCCTCTGCCCATTTCTCATGGTCGCTGACTTGGTCGACGCTCAGGCCCATGACCTTGCAGCCCCGCTTCGCGAACTCGCCGTTGAGTTTCGCAACGTATGCGAGCTCAGTCGCGCAGACCGGCGTGAAGTCCTTCGGATGGGAGAAGAGCATCGCCCACCCGTCGCCAATCCAGTCGTGGAATTGGACCGTCCCTTCCGTTGTGTTTGCAGTGAAGTCCGGAGCCGTATCGTTGATCCGCAGCGCCATGGGGTTTCTCCTTGAGTTTGCGATTCGTAGGCGGCTCGCATATGGCCGCTTCGCGACGAACCGATGATAACGGCTAACCATGCTGCGTGGGGCGGCGGGTGGTACGCCGTCCCTTCGTCAGCGATGGTCGAAAACCGGGGGCCCTGCAATCGTATGACGCTTAGTCAAGCAATGCATCAATCGGCACGCTTTGTATCGCTGGTTTCTATCTCTACGCGAAGTATTTCGTCCTATAATGGCGTGTGGTCAAAGCGGAGCGCCTTGGGTACAGCCCAGAGCCCGGGTCCCTCGTGGGGGACAAGCCAGTCACGTGCAGAAGTTAGCAATCGGGCGGTGCATGAGGACACTAAGGGTGCGAGCGGGAACAAACCGCGCGGTGCCGGGGCGAGCACAGATCAGCGTCCCTTGGCAGCCAGCATGAAGGGCGGCAACAGGATGACACAGCGAAACGGTGAGAGTCCGCAACGAGTCCACGACGCCGACGATGCTGCCAAAGAGGCGTGGGGCGCTTCGCAGATCGGCCCGTTTGACTACGTTCCTAAGCTCGGCTTCCGTGAGTACTGGTACCCCGGCGTCTGGGCCAAGCAGGTTGGCAAGCGCAAGCCGAAGATGGCCACGATGCTCAATGAGGATGTCGTCTTCTTCCGATCGGGTGACGGCAGCGTTGCGGCGCTCACCGACTGGTGCCCGCACCGCAACGCCCGCTTGTCCTTGGGCGTGAGTGAGTTCCCCGGCACGATCACGTGCCCTTACCACGGCTACACATTCGACAGCACCGGGCAATGCGTCGCCGGGCTGATCGACTCTCCCGAATCGCCTGTCGTCGCCAAGATGAAGGCGCGGCACTTCCCGACGCAAGAATTCAAAGGCATCGTCTTCGTCTGGATGGGCGAGACCGACCCGGTCCCCCTCGAGGAGGATCTGCCCGTGGAGCTCACCGACGAGCGCAACGACCTCTATACACGAATGAAAGTCTGGGAGACGAACTGGACCGAGCCCGTCAACCAAGGCGTCGACTTCCACGAGGGTTATCTACATCGCAAGCAGTTCGCGGCTCTCGGAGGGAGCAGGTTCAAGTTCCATGCGCTCTTCGACAAGAGCTTCGGCTTCTTCCGTGAGCGCATGTCCTTCTATGGAGGCGTACGGGTCGACACGGAAGGAGACAACTTCTATACCCTCAATCCGGCAGCCCCTCAATCCGGGCCTCAGTATCACCCAGGAGTGAACGCCAGCTGGCCTCAGAAGCGCTGGTGGCAAGTCCTCAAGGCGCGCCGAAGGGGCTCTGGCAGCCCCGTGCGTCAGAGCCTCATGGGCACTCCCTCGTTCCAGCACGCTGGCCAGCTTCCATCGATCATCCGCGTATTCGGATCCGGGCCGCCCGTGTCGGTCCACACTCGGTGGATGGTCCCCATTACAGTGGATCTCACTCGGACGTGGACGTTCACGATAGGCCGGCGCCCAAAGACGTGGCTGGGGCGGCTCTGGAAGAACGTTTGGTATTACTTCTGGCGCAAGCCGTCAATCGTGGTCCGCACCAACGAATGGGAGGATCTAGTGGTCTTCATGCGCGACCGGTTGCGCTTCGATCTCCCGCAGAAGCTTGGGCCGCTGGACACTGGAGTCATTTACTTCCGGCGCCACCTGGCCCGCCGATCCCGTGACTTCCAGCGCCTCGGGGGCGCACACGGCACCGTGAAGGCGCCGCCTACTCGCACCGCTGACGAGTGGCGGGCCGCCGCCGCCGCTGGCTTGGATCTCGATGCGGCACCGGACAACCGCGGGGTGACCGAGGCGGCGGGCTAGTCGTCACAGGAAAAGCTCCTCAGTCCAGGCCGCTCCCTAGTTCTTGAGCCGCCGCCTAAGGGCTTAATCAGGATCGCTAGCGCCGTGGGCAAGGTCCGAGTGCCGAGTGGAGGAGGGCCAGGCAGGCCGCGCCGGGCCCTGTTCTGGGTTTGGCGGGCTTCACCGCCGAAGGAGCCGGTCATGGGCAAGGGCCTTCTGGACCCGGAGAGCGCAGAGTAGCGCAAAGAGAACTTGAGGCGCTTCGGATCCTTTAAATCGCCTCTCGGTGCGGAGCCCACAGCTTCACCAGCGGAGCCAGCGCGCCCAGCCTGCGTCACTGGTGGCCGCTACGCTCGCCTCGGCCCTACCTCCGCTGAACTCGGCCGTGCTCTTCGTAGCGCTGGTCTCCACCCGGGACGACTTCGGCATCAGGACGGCGCCGGCAGCCTCTCGCGGGCTCGATCTAGACAGGGTTCATCGTGTCGGAAGGACCCCCAATGCTATCCCTTCCATGAGCGCGGGCTGCCTTGCAACGAAGCGGGCGCTCCAATGGTAGTCTTCCATGCACAATCAGCCTTGCACTTGGGACTCATGCTGAAGGTAGACCTACGCACCCCGCCAGGACGGCCTGTGGAAGAGATGGTTCTCTTCGCGCAGCAGTGCGAAGCGGCCGGCTTCTGGGGCTGCGGTTACAACGACTCCCAGATGTACTACCGGGACACCTACGTGGTGATGGCCGCCGTTCTCGCGGCCACGCGACGGCTCGTGGTGCACCCGGCGCTCACTTCTCCTGGACTACGCCATACTTCCGTGCTGGCGTCCCTCGCAAAGACTCTCCAGGAGATCGGGGTCGACCGGTTCGAACTGTGGCTTGGGCGCGGTCAGGCAGCGCCGCAGAAGGTCGGCCTCGAGCCCCTGCGCATCTCCGAGCTACGGGCAGCGGTCGATGAGGTTCGCCGCGTCATGGCGGGCGAATGGGGGGTGTACGGGGTCCACTCGCATCTGTACATAGGAGGCGAACCCACCGTCCCTATCTTCCTGGCCGGCCACGGCCCCAGGAGCATACGGC
>Ga0114999_10003491_pt1 | contig 19671 bp, 16 predicted proteins | sample ArcticOcean_MG_C_3_FD_89820 | JGI IMG/M metagenome (GOLD analysis project Ga0114999, IMG submission 89820) | Marine microbial communities from western Arctic Ocean - ArcticOcean_MG_CB8_126 | ecosystem: Environmental > Aquatic > Marine > Oceanic | place: Arctic Ocean: Canada Basin | collected...
AGAAAAGCCCCTGCATTTCTGCAAGGGCTTCTAAGTTTGGTTCGCTATGGAGCGGAAGACGAGGTTCGAACTCGCGACCCTCTCCTTGGCAAGGAGATGCTCTACCACTGAGCCACTTCCGCTAGCACTTTCAACAGTAAGCAATCTCAGCCGTGTGGTCAACCTGCGCAGCGGTGATTTAGTTCGAGTGCGGGCTAAATTCACCTAAAAATGTTCAGCTAAAACCGTTTGAACAGTTCCTTGCAAGCAGCAGCCGGATGATAATCCGTCTTCGACGCTGGACTTTTTAGATTGTCGTATCGCTGATTATTATTGTCGAGAATACGATACCAGCCGCCGTATTTCTGATCAACGAGATTATCTAACGACCATTGCCATGTTAGCTCGTACCAGTCCCAGTACAGATCATTCCCCGTTCGCTTCGCCAATAAACCTGCGGCGGCGATAGTTTCAGAGAGCACCCAGTAATACCTATCCGTATCGATGATTCCTCCAGAAGGGCTGATCGAATAATTGAACCCACCGTTCTCTTTATCCCAACCTTTCTCCACCGCCGCATCGAATAGTTTTTGCGCCTGAGGAAGCATCCAGTCCTGCGGATTGTGCTCTTCGAGGATGAGTAAAAGCTTCGTCCACTCAGTCCAGTGTCCTACGAGATAGCCATACGGACGGAACAGGTTTTTTTATCGTCGAGGTTGTAGTTCCAATCAATCGCCCAATCTTCGGAGAAGTGCTCCCAAATCATGCCAGTCGATTGACCCGCAAGCTCGATGCACACCCGTTTCGCTACAACCGTGGCGCGATCAATGTACTTACGCTCGCCGGTAGCCTCGTAGGCAGCGATCATCGCCTCGCATGTGTGCATATTGGCGTTTTGCCCACGGTACGGATCCGTGACCGACCAATCAGGTGATATCTCATCGACGTAAAGCTCGTCATCACTTCGCCAGAAATGTTCGTCCATTAGTTCGAAAGTTTCGGAGAGAGGCTGTGCAGCTTCAGAAATGCCAGCCTTGAGTGCGGTGGCGAACGCCAGAAGTACAAATGCATGGCCGTAGCAGTGATTCGTGGCATCAGCTATATCTAGACCATCTAGCACCCATGCATAGCCACCATTCGGTTGTCGGTGATGCTCTACAAGAAACTCCACACCGTGACGGGCTGCTTCGAGATAGTCGGGGTTGTCGAGCATCGTTGATGCCGTGGCGAAGAGGTAGACGAATCTGCAAGTGCCAACTAGATGCTTGGTTTGATCATCGAATATCGAACCGTCGTCGCGAAACTGATTGATGTAGCCCCCGAGTTTGTTATCGATGCAATCTGGATAGTAGAAGTTGGCGATCTGTTGAACTTGTTCGCTCAGGAACGCTTTGGATCGGAACTCAGCCGAGGTTGAATAAGTACTCATTGTGATCGCTTTAGCGGACCTACATCCTTCTTTTAACTAACCGCTCTAACTCCCCCTATAGTTGTAGGGAGAGCAGTCATTGCTAGTCGCTGAGTTTCACAAGCAGCTTGCCGAAATTCTTTCCGTTCAATAGCCCGATGAATGCTTCAGGAGCTTTCTCGAATCCGTCTATGACGTCTTCTTTGTACTTGAGACTTCCGTCTTTGATCCAGTTAGCAATTCGTGTACGAGCGATCTCATGCTGTAGCTCGAAGTCGTAAACCAAAAAGCCTTCGATAGTAGTCCGGGTTCGAATCAGTACTGCCATGTTTCGTGGACCCTGAGGGGGAGTGGAGGCGTTGTATTGCGATATCTGCCCACAGATGGCAACACGTGACTTGAGTGCAAGGTTTTCGAATACGGCATCCGATACCGGGCCGCCTACATTGTCGAAATAGCAGTCGACACCAGTTGGCGAGAGACGTGCCAGTTCAGCAGAAATGTCTTGGGTTTTGTAATTGATAGCGGCGTCGAATCCGAGTTCATCAATGGTATAAGCACATTTTTCATCACTACCAGCTACGCCGATCACGAAACAGCCGTTGAGCTTGCCGATCTGCCCAACAACAGCTCCAACAGCACCCGAGGCGGCTGAGACAACCAGCGTGTCACCAGCCCGCGGCTTCAATACTTCAAGTAAACCGAAGTACGCCGTCATTCCCGGCATGCCAAGAATTCCAAGGGCTGTAGAGATAGGAGCTAGATCCGAATTCACGGGACGAACGATGTGCGCACCGACTGCAGCCCATTCCTGCCAACCGATATTGGCACGAACGGTGTCGCCCACTTTGTACAGCGGCGATTCAGATTGCTCCACTCGCGCCACTACTTCACCTGTCATCACTTCGCCGAGTTGTAGCGGAGTTGCGTACGACGGGCCCGATCGCATGCGACCTCGCATGTATGGATCCAAACTCATGTATTGAGTCCGGATCAATACCTCACCGTGTTTCGGCGTTGGAATTGGTGATTCCACGATTTCGAAGTTCTCGGCTGTTGGCTCACCGTCTGGTCGGCTTGCCATTGTCCACGCTCGGTTTACTGCTTCTGACATTTGATTCTTTTCTATCTAGATTCTTGGCTGGTTGAATAACTGGTCTGAACTAACTGTTGATTTCGATTACAAGGTTCCCAAATTCATCGACAGTGACGGTCCAAGCCGGATGAATAACGGTCGTGCAATCGGGTTCTTCAATAATTGCTGGGCCGTCGAATACGGCTCCTGCAGGAAGTTTTGAACGATCATATACCGGCGTGTGTACAACGCCTTTTGCACCTAAATTTTCAGCAAAATAGACAGGTCGTTCGCCTTTTGGAATCACCGAAACATCGGACCCGGTGGTTTCAAGTTTTCGCATTTGAGGCCGGGCGATTTTTCCGATTGTCGTTAGGCGAAGATTAACGAGTTCGACGGGTTCATCGTTAGCTCTAAATCCGTAAGCCGTTTCATGAGCGTCATGGAACGATTCAGTAAGATCATCTATCCATGTTTGGTCTATCGTTGTCCTTGCTGGAGCCGGAACGCTCAACTCGAAACTCTGTCCCCAGTAGCGCATCTCAATAGCACGTTCAAATACAGGAGCACCCGATGCTGAAGCCGCCACTCTATGCGCTTCTCGTCCCGCTGCTTCAAGACGGTCGAATTCGCTAGTAATTCGAGCATGTTCTATCTCATCGGCACGAATGATCAGCGTCGACGAACCTTCCATTCTTACGTCGGTCACCAGCAAGCCAAGTGCTGAAGCGGTACCGGGACCTTGTGGGATTAGTACACGAGGTATTCCTGCTTGTTCAGCAAGCCGAACGGCATGTGCAGGACCCGCTCCTCCGAATCCTACGAGCATGAAATCACGCGGATCGTGCCCGCGTTGGACAGACACTAAACGGAGAGCGTTGACCATGGCAGTGTTTGCGATTTCTATGATTCCGTGAGCTGCTTCTTCAATCGAAAGACCAAGTGGCTCGGCACACTGTGTGCGAATCGCCTCTCGCGCCGCTTCAAGACTCAACGACATTTCACCGCCTGCAAAATATGCAGGATCAAGCCGACCAAGCACTAAGTTCGCGTCGGTAATCGTTGACTGATCGCCTCCGAGTCCATAACAAACAGGACCAGGGTCAGCGCCCGCTGACTGAGGCCCAACTCGTAACGCTCCACCAGAATCGACCCACGCGATCGAACCTCCGCCAGCCCCAATTTCAACAAGATCAACTACTGGAGTACGGATCGGATATCCGGAAGCTCCACCGAACGCACCCGTACCGCTTTGTGCGGCTCCGCCTACGCTATAGTCCTTCGTAATGTTTGGTTTTCCATTACGAATCAGACTCGCTTTCGCAGTTGTTCCTCCCATGTCGAATGATATGACGTTTGGGTGTCCAAGAGCAGTCCCCAGTGATGCCGCTGCAACTGCACCGGCTGCCGGACCAGATTCAACCATGAAAACGGGATTCTCTGAAGCTGCTTCGGCCGGATAAACGCCTCCATTGGACTGCATCACAAGCAGCTCGCAAGTTATTTTCGCTGCTTGAAGTTTTTCACTAATCGATGCCAAATATGTGCTAACAATCGGTGCCACAGATGAATTTATAACTGTGGTCGAAGCCCTGAGATATTCTCTGAATTCAGGAACAACGTCAGACGACAAAGAGATGATTACGTTGGGAAGTTTCTCTGCAATCGCTTTGCCAATGCGTTGTTCGTGATCGCCATTGCGGTACGAGTGAAGCAGACAGACAGCTACGGCCTCTACCCCTGATTCGGCGATACGATCGACGACTTTTTCGAGTGCAGCCTCATCGAGCGGAGTTATGACTTGACCCTTGGCATCAAGTCGTTCCGGTACTTCAAAACAGAGCTGGCGCGGTACTAAAGGTGCTGGCTTTTCGAACTGCAGATCGTAAAGAGAAGGTCGTATTTGCCGTGCGATTTCGAGCATGTCTCGAAACCCCTCAGTAGTAACGAACGCTGTCTTCGCTGTTTTGCCTTCGATGATTGCGTTGGTTGCGACTGTGGTCGCGTGTACAACGTGTTCGATATCTTCAGGTTTTACTGAATCGTCTAGATCAAGCAGCTTTTGAACCGCAGAAATAAATCCCGAAGCAGGATCGGAAGGTGTGGAAAGAACCTTAGAAGTTGTAACTCGCCCCGTGGTTGAATCGACCAGAGTTCCATCGGTGAACGTGCCACCGATGTCGACACCAATTCTGTATCGGCCTGCGCTGTTTGCGGTCAATTTGCGGCCCTCGAATTTGTCATATTAGTTCTAGTTTTTATGGTTGCTGATTCGTCGACAGAATCAGTATTCGAATCAATTATTACGCCGTAGAAATCTTTGGCGCGCTGGCGGTTGACCTTGCCTCCGATCACATCCTTCAATACAGCACTCGGATCGCGTTCTGTAGGCGGCCCGTATCCACCACCACCAGGAGTTTGGAAACTCACAGTGTCACCGGGTTTAAGCTCGACTACGCACTTCGATGTGAGTTCACTCGACTCTTGACCGGGATCGTCAGGATTGAGAATGTAGTAAGCCTTTCGACCTTCCATTCCGCCAAATATTCCTTGAGGTCCTTGGATGTCCCGATCCGACAATACGGTGAACGTAGCTGGGTCGTCTGGAAAGTGATAATCACGCCTCATACCGAGTCCGCCACGGAATTTACCTGGACCTTCAGAATCTTCGATCAAAGAAAGTCGTGATACCCGCATAGGGAAGTGAGATTCAACCTCTTCAACGGGAGCATTTTCCGTATTTTGCCCGTGTTGCTGAACAGCATCCGGGCCATCAGAAGTCGATCTACCCCCGTAGCCACCTGCAAGCGCTTCGTAGTTACAGTGATACTCGCCATTATTGCGATCGATGATGCCGAATCCTGCCTGAGCCATCATCGCTTTTGTCGAAGCGGCGATCTTCTCAGGCATTCCCGGAGAGAACGCCTTGAATAGCATGTCGTTGATACGAACCTGAGTCTCCCACCCACCCACGACGGGAGCTGGATGAATCGCATGAACGACCGTTCCCGGCTTCGCGTTCATCTTGATGTGTCGGTAGAAACCATCGTTTACTGGCATATCAGGCGCCATGAGCGCTCGCAGTGCGTAAGCACATGCCGAAAAAGTCATCGCCTTTGTGGAATTTACTGGTGCTCGACGTTGAGGATCGCACCCGTCAAAATCAAAAAATACTGATTCGCCTTTGACCGTGATTTCGACTTTAAGATTCACTACTTTGTCACTGAAACCATCGTAGTCAAGGAAGCCTTCAGTTCCGTAAACGCCATCGGGAATGTTGGCAATTTCGGAACGAGTGCGGCGGTCGGTGTAATCGACAACAGCAGCAACGTAATTGTCGAAATCATTCACACCGTACTTTTCGACAAGATTTACAAGTCGACGTGCGCCAACAGTGTTTGCTGCCACCTGTGCTCGGAAATCCCCGGTCGTTACCCTCTTGGATCGTATTTGAGCGAGAAGGAGTTTGAATACATCATCATTCATTTCTCCACGCTTCACGAGCTTCACGGGAGGAATGATGACGCCTTCTTGGAATATTTCCTGAAAAGGGCCAATAGATGCTGGGGCACCCCCTCCGACATCTACATGATGCGCTAGCGATGCCACGTACCCCACAAGTTCGCTGTTGTGATGCACCGGACCAAACACCGTAACATCGTTGAGGTGTGACCCTCCACCGAAAGGGTTGTTCACGACCAGCATGTCGCCGGGTTCCAGATTTTCAGCACCGTATTGAGCGACCGAAGTAGGAATTAGTTCTACGAAAGATCCGAGATGAACCGGCTGAGTGAATGCTTGTGAAATCGGACGGCAATCACGGTCGAAAAACGCACATGAGAAATCTTGTCGAGTCTTTACATTCGTTGAATATGCAGATCGTCTTAGTGCGGCTGCCATTTCCTCGGCAACTTGCGTCAGTGCTGAACGGACCACCTCGAATTGAATCGGGTCGATCTGCTGAATAGCGCTGGCCTCACTGCTATTTAGCACTACGCAGTTCCTCAGTTGTTTGTTTGTTCACTTGCTGTCTCGAAATATCGATATCAACGCCGTATCGTTCACGTGCACGTTCTATGGAAATTTTGCCCTGCAAAGCATCTTCGAGAATGACTTGTGGGTCTCGTTTGAACGGTTCTCCATACCCGCCCCCTCCAGAAGTCCGGTAGCTAATGACATCACCGGGTTTAAGCTGAACTGTCGTTTTCGACGAAAGATGTTCTTCCTCGCCGTCTTTGATGATTGCGTAGATTGATTTACCGCCGTTCTCACCGCCAAATAAACCTCGAGGACCGAACTTGTCACGGTCTGCAAGGATCGTGAAGGTTGCTTCTTCAGGGAACATGTAATCCCGACGTAGACCGAGTCCGCCCCTAAATTCGCCAGGTCCCTCGGAATCAGGCACCAGTTCGTATCGAGTGATGCGAACGGGATAGTTGGATTCGGTTTCTTCTACCGGAGCGTTTTCAGTGTTTTGCCCGTGCGATTGAACAGCATCAGGTCCGTCAGAAGTCGAGCGTCCGCCATACCCACCAGCAAGTGTTTCGAGGAAACAGTAGTACTCGCCTGTCTCGTGATTCTCACCACCGAAACCTGCGTGGCATTGCATCGATTTCGTACCGGCACAAACGGCGTCGGGAAGGGCAGAGGAGAGCGCTTCGAAGATGAGGTCGTTCAAGCGAACATGAGTCTCCCAGCCTCCAACGACAGGTGCTGGGTGAACGCAGTTTGTGACGGTGCCTTCTGGCGCGTCGACGTGGACATAACGATAGAAACCGTCGTTAACAGGAAGGTCACGATCCATCAGTGCCCTTAGTGCGTATGCGCAAGCTGAAAAAGTTTGAGCAAATGTTGAGTTCACAGGAGCACGTCGTTGTGGATCAGAGCCGGTGGTGTCGAACCTGACTCCGTCATCATCGATCGTAACTTTCACAGCGAGTTTCACAACATCATCAGTGAAGCCATCGTTATCGATGAATCCTTCGGCCTGAAACACACCCTTTGGTAGCTTTGCCACTTCGGATCGGGTTCGGCGATCTGTGTATTCAATAATTTCGTCTATGTATTGATTGAATTCATCAATGCCGTACTTATCGATGATTTCTCCGATACGGATGGCACCTGTACGGTTCGACGCTATCTGTGCTCGAAAGTCGCCCGCTGTTTCGCGTTTAGAACGAATTTGCGATAGAACGAGCCGGAAAAGATCGTCATCAAGTTCGCCCTTCACCACGAACTTAATCGGTGGGATGATGATGCCTTCTTGAAAGACTTCTCTGAACGCACCAACCGAAGCTGGCGCACCACCACCGACGTCAACATGATGCGCAAGGCACGCCGTATAGCCGACTAACTGGTCTTCATAGAAGACAGGGCCAATGAGTGAAATATCGTTGAGGTGAACTCCCCCGCCATACGGATCGTTCGACAAAATCATGTCGCCGGGACCAAGATTTTCTGGTCCATATCGTTTTACGGCTACTGGCACATGACGTACGAACGAGCCGAGATGAACCGGCTGTGTAAATGCCTGCGCTACTGACCGAAGATCCTTGTCGAAAAATGCACAGGAAAAATCCTGACGAGTCTTCACGTTGGTCGAATACGCGGAACGGCGAAGTGCAATCGCCATCTCTTCCGCCGCCTGCGTGAGAGCGTTGCGAATGACTTCGAATTTAATAGGGTCGATTGCCGGAGTTGTCATGATCGGGCGATGATAGCTCTCCCGACCCTTAACATGTAATGATTTAGGATCAAAATGATGGATCTATCAATGTGAAAACGACTAGAGAACTAGAGCGCTTTCCACACTGATTTTCCGCCTTCAGAAACGACTTTACCGATACTCGAACCAGTCGCAAGATGGCCTGTGAAAATGATCCAATCCTGAGTTGTCGCTAGCATGAGAATGCTTTTACGGGCTTGAGTGGACATTGTGGTATTCCAGTCGAATGTCGGGCACCAGTTCTGTTCTGTGACCTGTGCAACGCTATGGAACAGATCGCCAGTGATAACAGCTGTCTGACCACCAGATTCAACGAGTATGCACTGGTGACCCGGAGTGTGACCGTTGGTTGGCAAGGTTGAAATTCCAGGAGCCAGTTGTTCAACACCACTAATTAGCTTTAGTGCACCCAGAGCTTTGAGTGGTTTGACTGACTTATCGAAGGCTGGATTATCGTTCTCTGGCATCGAATAATGTTCCCAATCACGAGACGCAATCCAGTGAGTAGCGTTCGGGAACGTCAACGATGGGGTTTCGCCATCGTAAGTGACATTCCAACCGATGTGATCGCCGTGACAGTGAGTCGTAACTACGATATCGATATCTTCTGGCTGCACTCCGAGATTTGCGAGGCTATCGAGTAATATGCCTTGTTCGCCAGTGTGGTCATCAGCAACATCACCCATACCAGCATCGATCAGAATGGTAGGGCCTTCTCCGCTAGTCGATCGGATCAGGTGCCCCCGCCATTCGGGATGCCACTTGTCATCCGCAGTCAATGCAATCGAACGGTAGGGATCCCACGCCTCTGGAGGTACGTCTGGGAAGACTGACGACGGATCGCGCGGTAGCGAAGATCCATCGAGTACAGCTGTGATTTCGTAATCGCCGATAACGAGTGATGTGGTCATTTAGATTAGAGTCCTCGGTCTTTCTTCACACGACGCCATTCTTCAAATGCTGGTTCCCGCGGTGGGTAGTACTTGCCGGGTGGGACACCTTCGGCTTCGATCTTTTCTTTGAGGTAGTTTTCGACTTCTTCGTGTTCTGTGGCGTGTTCAAGAACTTCTTTCGCCATCCATGACGGAACGACAATAACTCCATCGTCGTCGCCGACAAGAACGTCTCCGGGACGAACAAGTGCGCCACCGCAGTTGATCTGAATACCTTCTTCAGCTGGGGCAGCTGTTGGTCCGCCGTGGAGGCTTCGTGCCGTTGCATAAACCGCGAGGTCGTAGTTTTCGTCACGTAGTACATCGAGATCACGGATTGCTCCGTCGATCACTACGCCATCTGCGTTATTCATCTTTAGCTGGAGTAATTTTACGTCACCAGCGACAACGGTTTTAGTGTCTCCTGCAATATCGGCGACAAGTACATCACCGGGTCCACATTTGCCCATAGCGCGGTACTCAGGAGAAGTTTCGCTGTTTGGGTTTTCTGCAAGTAGGTCGGCGCGGTTTGGTAGAAAGCGGAGAGTTCGCGCGCGAGCTGCGAGCTTTCGTCCCTTGGTGAAGTTTTCGAGACCTTCGCAAACGCACAAGGTTGATCCGAAGTAGCGAACTGCGCTGTAGACAGTTGCTGTCGGGAGCTTTTTGAACCCTTCCAGAACTTCGTCGGGAACGTGAATTGGATTCATGTCGAAGGTAGGCATGTCAGACATTGGTGAGTGTATCTCGTTTCGGATTTTGAATCGCCGTTATTGATTGGTCGCGGCCTACCCTCAGTCTACCCGTAGTCAGCAGTCTGAAAGACGTGGAGTAATGGGCGAGATACTACTCTCCGATTCAAAGATTCCGCAACATGAACGGGCTCAGTGAGAATACGATTTCGAGATGCCAAAGAATCTGTTCATCAACGGTGAATCGGGTATCGGTAAATCCCTGACGCTTGCGTAGCATCAGAAGAGTTGTTTCCGCGTCGACTATTAGGATTCCTTAGTCCAAGAAATACCATTGGTGTAATCGATCAAGGGTGGAGGATCGAAGGTTTTACCGGTTTATCGGGCGTTGTTGCGAATCGTGACATGGACAGCGATTGCCAATTGGGATCGTTGGAGTCGACATGGGGCTTTCCGACCGATGTGTTGAAGTCGAGTCGGAATCACACGCTGGGTCGAGTCGTTCGCTACGCCCAATCAGAATTGCCTCAAATGAACGCGTAACGGTCTCCGAGCCTCAACCAAAAAGAGTAGTGTGGGCGGCAACTCCGAGCTTCACCCAGTTTTACTTCACGGGATATTGCAAATGTTGCCACCCGGTATGCCACTTTCTCGTTTCACGGTTCTAGATCTAACTAGGGTTCGCGCCGGGCCGACCTGCGTGCGCCAGCTCGCTGATTGGGGAGCAGACGTCATTAAGATCGAGGCTCCGCCCGACGGTAAAGAAGCATTGGGTGGCGACCGAGACAACTCCGATTTTCAGAACTTGCACCGCAACAAGCGATCGCTCACTCTGAATCTGAAATCTGATGCTGGACGAGATGTCTTTTACAAGCTAGTCGAACAGGCCGATGTTGTTGTTGAGAACTATCGTCCCGACGTAAAAAATCGACTTGGTGCCGATTACGAAACCCTCTCTAAGATTAACGAACGAATCATTCTGGTTAGCATTTCCGGGTTTGGTCAGGATGGACCTTATGGAAACAGACCGGGGTTCGATCAGATCGCACAGGGTACTGGCGGGCTAATGTCGATTACTGGCGCTCCCGGAGAAGGCCCGATGCGAGTCGGTATACCGGTTGCGGATCTATGCGCCGGAATGTTCGCTGCGCAGGGGGCGATGTTGGCGTTGTTAGAACGCGAGGCGTCGGGTCGTGGTCAGTGGGTGCGAACGTCGTTACTTGAAGCGATGGTTCAGATGCTCGATTTTCAAGCAGCGCGCTATCTCAAAGAGGGTGAAGTGCCGGGACAGGCAGGTAACGATCATCCGACGAATATTCCGACTGGGGTGTTTCCTACAACGAATGGCCACATCAATATTGCCGTTGCGGGAGCGATTATGTTCGAACGCTGCTGCCAAGCGTTGGGGCATCCTGAGTGGAACTACGACAAGCAATTTTCGACTTCAGCCGCTCGATCGAAAAATCGGGCTGAGATGAACTCTGTAATTTCGGAAGTGACTAAGATGAACACCAGCGAACATTGGATCGAACTGCTGAACGGTGTTGGATGTCCGGCAGGGCCTATTAACTCGATGGATCAGGTATTTGCCGATCCTCAGGTGCAGCATTTGGAGATGGCGGTTGGCGTCGATCACGCAAGGCTTGGAAAGTTTGATGTTGTGAATCAGGCGATAAAGATGAGCAGGACACCGTCGGAAATTCGCACGGCGAGTCCAGATCAAGGTGAACATACGGATGCTATTCTCGCTGAGCTTGGGTACGCAGAGCCGCTAATCGCACAGATGCACGAAAACGGCGCTGTTTAGCGATTGTGAAATTGTGTGTCGACTGATCTTTTGATTATTTTCGGACGAAATACGAAGGAATAAAAATATGAGGCAGCTGCAGCTGCGGACCGACAAGATGCTGGCGCACGTCGAGGACGGCGTTGGGTGGATTACATTCAATCAACCGAACAAGCGGAACGCTGTTTCTTTAGCAATGTGGCAAGCGATTCCAGAGATCATTGAGTATTTCGCAGGAAGCGACGAAGTACGAGTCGTGGTGCTGAAGGGAGCTGGCGATAAAGCGTTCGTGTCGGGCGCCGATATTTCTGAGTTCGAAGAGGTTCGTAATACCCCTGAGCAGGTCGAAATTTATGAAGCGGCGACGGGGGCTGCAAACTTCGCTTTGAAGTCGCTTGAAAAACCATTGATTGCGATGATTAGAGGCTTCTGCATTGGTGGGGGTATGGCGATAGCGTTGACCGCCGATCTACGAGTGACGGCCTATGACGGTCAGTTCGGTGTTCCTGCTGCGAAGCTGGGATTGGGCTATGGGTACGGCGGAATTAAGGAACTGATGAACATCGTTGGTCCTTCGTTCGCCAAAGAAATTTTCTTTACTGGTGGGCGGTTTAGTGCCGCTGATGCCAAGACGATGGGCTTGGTGAACCGCGTAGTGCCGGGCGACGAACTAGAGTCGGTAGTTACGGCTCTTGCTACGACGATCGCTGAGAATGCACCAATGACGGTCAAGGCTGCCAAGACGGCGATCAACGAGGGAACGAAGAATCCAGACGAACGAGAACTGGATCTAGTCGCCGCAATGGTCGAAGCTTGCTTCAACAGCGAAGATTATAAAGAAGGTCGCCGGGCGTTCATGGAAAAGCGAAAGCCTGAGTTCCAGGGTAAGTGATCCAAATAGGGCGCTTTGAGCCTTTATCGGTGACTACCTAAGTGCCGTAACTACGCCAGATAAATAGTGGACTACCTGACTCGGCGGTGAGAGCATTTATGTACCGCAGGTACGGGTGGATTAGGGGATGTCTGAGCCCGCATCATCCAATTCGCTCTTCATATTCATGCTGGACCTGCGCCTCTTAAAAACTCTCATCGATATTAGTTTTTCTAGGGAAGATACGGATAGTGCAAACTTTTCTACCATACCCAGATTTCAAAAAAACAGCTGAATGTTTGGACTGGCGAAGATTAGGTAAGCAAAGAATTGAAGCAATGCAAATCTTAAGAGCATTGGAAAACCATAACTATGGCTGGCAGAACCATCCGGCAGTCAATATGTGGCGAGGTTTCGAAGCGATGCTTGCGGTATACCACAACACAATTATCGAAGAGTGGATATCTAGGGGGTACCGAAATAGTATGAAAATAATTGCACCAAATAGCGCAGCGATTTCTCCCTCTTGGCTGGGTAACTCCGACTTCCATGCAAGCCACCGAAGTAATCTTCTACGAAAGAATCCTGAACACTACGCACAATTCGGCTGGACCGAAAGCGATAACTTGCCTTACGTATGGGGATCTGATCAGCAATTATCAGATAAATAAGTGGAAGAACAATTATTAATAACTCGTGGAAAAGACACCTGCTATGTGCTGCGTTCTCAAATAACAGTAGAGAGCAATTTAAGTGATACTTTTGCCTTTTTCGCAAATGCGGAGAATCTGAATTTAATAACGCCTGATTGGCTAAAGTTCACGATAGTCTCCGATACTCCCATCAAGATGTCCTCTGGGACCCAGATTGAGTACCGACTTAAAATTCATGGTTTTCCTGTGAAATGGAGGTCAGAAATTTCATTGTGGGACCCTCCGCACAGGTTTGTGGACACGCAAGTTAAAGGTCCGTACCTCATGTGGTCACACATGCACACGTTAGATGTTTCTTCAGACGGTCAAACTATCGTGAACGACTACGTGAAATACAAGGTCCCATTTGGAAGGCTTACAAACAGGCTGTTTGTAGCACGAGATCTTCGAAGGATATTCAGGTATAGAAACGATGCGACTCAAAAAGCACTGAGTTTCGAACCCCGATAGAACAGCCGAATTAAATAGGTCGAGTTCGGTTTGATCGGCTAACAGTCGATTCCGGTCAATTGAGCGTTTATGTTGATAAGACCTGACCTATAAGAGAAATATTGGGTATTTGTAACCAATAGTGGTTACAGATTTGGAGACAAGCCAAGTTCCGGTATTGAGCGAAACACTCAAGTTGAACTTAATAAAATGGTGCCGAGGGGCGGACTCGAACCGCCGACACATGGATTTTCAATCCATTGCTCTACCAACTGAGCTACCTCGGCATTGGCATCCACTTACTGTGCTATCAAGACCTGTTCGGTCGACTGCACGTGAATCAATCGTAGCCGCGGCGTGGTACGTAGGCAAGAGAACTTATGACGAGCCTGAGTCAGTTCGGCTGATTCCTTGCCATGTTTGCGTCGATTTGGGCATAGTGGGCGGTGCTCACTGCTATAATTTTGCCTCCTTAACATACGTATGTTTGTTGACTCTAACCGGTGCGGGTGTAGTTTGAACTCCAGTGGTTTCTAATCTGTTTGGTTCCTAGAGGAAATTAATGGCGACTCTGATCATTGCTTCAATCTCGGATCGTTCGGGGAAAACGGCTATTGCAGCCGCGCTCGCGTCAAAGCTGAGCAGTGACGATTCTCCAGTGGCTGTTGGTAAAGCTCTGGGGAATCGTTCGACGGGTGATAACGACGCTGCGGTTTTCGCAAGTCTGTTGCCTAGGAACCCATCAGTAAGCGGTGCCACTGCTGAAATTGCGTCGGCTGTTTCAGCAAACGCTGGAACGAGCAAGATTGCGATTGTCGAAGGATCTTCAGACGCTCAGTCGAATATCGATATGGCGAACTCAACCGATGGTCTGGTGCTGCTGATCGCTCGCTATGGTGAGGATGTTGCAGGTGCTGCCAAGACTTACGGATCACGCCTTGCTGGTGTGATCATCAACGGAGTGGCTCAGTACCGTGTGGGTGAAGTTTCAGGCGTATTAGCCGATGAGATGGAAGCTGCTGGAACGAAATTACTTGGTGCTATTCCAGATGATCGACGAATGCTCGCTCCGAAGCTTGTCCAAGTTGCTGAGTTCCTTGGCGGACAATTCTTGAGCGGAGAAGATGAATCGGATCAACTTCTCGACAATTTCCTTATAGGCGGGCTGGTTCTCGACTGGGGACCGTTCTACTTCTCGAGTCGTACCAATACTGGCGTGATTGTTCGTGGCGATCGTCCCGACGTTCAACTTGCTGCGATCCAGACTGATACTACGAAGGCTTTAATCTTGACGAAGGGTGTGCGGCCGGTCGAGTACGTGATGTATGAAGCTGCTCAACGCGGTATTCCATTAGTGGTAGTTCCTGGGAACACTCACGATGTTGCTGAGCAGATCGAGGACTTACAGCCTAATGTTGAGTTCGATCACACCTCTAAGTTGGAGCGTATGATCGACCTAATTTCTGAGAATGTCGACGTTTCGGTACTCAAAGATCAACTCGCTCAGCCAGCCACTCGTTAGAAATAGCGCGTTAGCTGCATTTGAAATCGATCCGTCTGATTCATAATTGATTTAAAGTTATAACTAAAGCTTTGTTTTGACTGCACAGGCTACTCAGCCACAGACTTATTTAGTTCAAACGGTAATTATTATGAGTTTAATAGATATTATCGCCCCATCAAGAGGATCAGACCGAAACAGATTTGGCCCTGTGTTTTTTGCAAAGACAGCGTTCTTTGTGGGCGTTGTATTTGCTGGAGTTTTCGGTGTTACATCATTTGTGTTGTTCGACGGGGATCGAGAGCTTGCAGTTATTCCCGCAACACGAATAGAGTCGGAGATACTTAATACGGTTAAAGAATTCCTCATATCGTCTGATGTTGAGTCGCTTGATGATCGTTCGGTGATGGTGAACTGCTGGAGAGAGTTTGAAGATATTGAATTCAAGGTCGAATATCTCGAACAGGGTTCATGGCGAGCTGATGCCTATTACAACTTAGTTCGGTATTACTGGCGAGTCGACGACCTCACACTGGAAGTGACACAAGACAAATGGAATCGACGTACGCATCCAACCATCAGGTGCTAATCGAATTGTTAGTGTTTCTTTGCGATTCGTCGAAAATAGGGTCAGTCGCCCGGAGATTTTCTCCGACTGCGGCTAACATTGCTGGATGTCTTCGATTTCATCCACAGAGAACCTACTTGCAGGCCTTTCTGACCGACAGCGTGAGGCTGTTACCCACACAGACGGGCCACTATTAATCGTCGCCGGTCCCGGCTCGGGGAAGACCCGAGTTATGGCTCACCGTGTTGCCTACTTAGTCGGTGAAAAAGGTATCCCGCCATGGAAGATTTTGGCGGTAACTTTCACCAACAAAGCAGCTCGCGAACTGCGAGAGCGTTGCGAGCGTTTGGTTGGTGTTGGATCGAACGAGCTGCAAGTTAGAACGTTTCATGGATTCTGCTCGCGAGTGCTGCGTACTGATGGTGAAAGGGTTGGTCTAAAACCTGAGTTCACGATTTACGATACCGATGATCAGGCGAGAGTCGCCCGCAAGATTATCGATGACTTAGATGTCGACCCGAAGCAGTTCCCGCCCCGAGCGCTTTTAAGTGTTATTTCCGACGCTAAGAACAACATGCAAAGCCCTGCGCAGCTTTCGCGCCGGACCGAGACGTATCGAGACGAGATTGCCGCCCGAGTATATGAAGCCTATGAAGGTGCATTGCAGCGTGCGAACGCAGTCGATTTCGACGATTTGCTGTTGAAGACTTTCCAGCTTCTTGAGGGGCATCCCGAGATACTTGAGAAGTACCAGAAGCGATTCGAGCATCTACTAGTCGACGAGTTTCAGGACACGAACGAACTTCAGTTTCAGGTTGCTCGACTTTTGGCAATGAAAAGCCAGAATATTTGTGTTGTTGGCGATCCTGACCAGTCGATCTACTCATGGCGTCACGCTGACCCTACGAACCTGACCGATTTTCAGAGTAACTTCAAAAACACCAATATTGTGACACTCGATCAGAGCTATCGTTCGACACAGATTATCCTCGAAGCTGCCGATGCAGTTATTGGCAACAATGATGGTCGAATGGAAAAAACTCTCTGGACGGAGAACAGCCGTGGCACCCGAATTACTGTTGCCGAGGCTTATAACGAAGAGGAAGAGGCTAGTCTCGTTCTCAAAGCCGCTACAGATTTAAAGAACAAAGATGGCATCGACCGGAATGAAGTGGCGATTATGTATCGCGTCAACGCTCAGTCGCGGGCGTTTGAAGTGGCGTGTAATCGAGAGGGGATTCCTTATCGATTAGTCGGTGGGGTGAAGTTCTACGATCGAAAAGAAGTCAAAGATATTTTGTCGTTCTTACGAGTTGTATCGAACCCTGCCGACGATGCGGCGTTGGATCGAATAATCAACGTTCCCGCTCGTGGTATTTCAGCCCGATCTGTTGCCGAACTGCGTAGGGTTGCGATAGCTAACAACGTACCTGTTTTAGATGTAATTCTCGATATTACTCAAGTTCAATCAGGCCATGAAGATCCGCCTGCTTACTATACTGAATTGAACACTCGGGCTGTTAATTCCGTGGCGAAGTTTGGCGACTTGGTCGCTCGATTTATTGAGCAGTCATTGGCGTTAGATACGAATGAGCTTATTGACCTCATTGTTGATCGAAGCGGATACGGAGCCATGCTCCGTGAGGATAAAGAACGTGGCGAAGAACGCATGGAAAACCTTCAAGAATTGAAGGCGTCCGCAGAGCAGTTCGCAGGTTCGGAAGAACGCGGGCAGCTAACCGAATTTTTGGAGAATGTGGCGCTTGTTTCGGATGTGGATGGATTACAAGGTGGAGATGATTCTGACTTTGAAGAAGAGGCGATAACTCTCATCACTCTTCACCAAGCAAAAGGACTTGAGTACGACGCTGTGTTCTTGGTTGGTCTCGAAGAGGGAATTTTGCCGCACTCTCGAAGCGTGGACGATCCGACACAGCTTCAAGAAGAACGTCGGCTCCTTTATGTAGGCATGACACGCGCTCGTAAACGGCTTTACATGTTCAGGGCTTTCCAGCGTCGATTCCGAGGACAGTCTGGTTCGCAAATGGCTTCCCGATTCCTGCTTGAAATCCCAGATTCTTTGGTGACGACCCGAGATATTCGAGGTCACGATCGGGTTGCTGATCGCATGCCGGATCCTATGTGGACCAAGCGAATGTCGTCGACGCCCGGACCTCGGTCGGCCTCTAAGTCGAACGAAGGCTACACCGCTGGCGAAAAGGTTCGTCATAAAACGTTTGGTGAGGGAGTCGTTGTCAGCTCGTCGGGCGTTGGCTCCGATACTCAGGTGACGGTTGCGTTCTCGGGGCAGGGCATAAAGAGGCTGATGCCCTCTTTTGCGCCGCTTGAGAAAATCGTAGAGGAAGCATCGAGTCAGCAGTTTGATCCTGATGAAGATAACTTCGAGATGCAGGACCCAGAACTTTTCGCACCATAGCCGATCGTCCATGTGAGGGACTACATCGGTTGTATGAATCGAGTTCAGAAGAGCTAGCTACTGCCACTAAAGTTCGTTGCGGTAAATATGATTTCGGCATGCACAATGTCGAAGCCAGCGGCCGATTCGATTACGTTGTTTGAGGGCTTGGTGTCGAGGGCACTTCGAAGACTGGAATGTGGATAGCATGGGTGTCGGGAGATAGTAAATGGACGGTCAGTCATAGCGATCCTGACGGCGTTATTAATTCGGTCGGCGAGTTGGATGGAATGGTCTCTTCGTAGTCGTTTTAGGGCCGTAACCTATGCGATGAGTCGCAAGCTGGTGTCGAATACGATGATTACTCGTCGCTAAATCTGTGTATCCCCGACTACAATCGGTTGCCATGAAAACGCGTCGATGGGATCGAATTTATGTCTTTGTGTTCTCGGCAACCACGTTTGCCGCATTGAGCTTTGCATCGTTGTTCGCCGTGCCGTTGGTAGAAACTACTAACGCGGAAACTGGTGAAATAATTCGAACCACGCTGGCTGCCGACGGCCAGTACCAACTGATACTGGTCAGCACATTGCCGGCATTCCTCGCGGGGAGTGCACTTTGGGTAATACCCAAAGATGGCATTCCAGACAAGGCGGCGAAGATCAACTTATGGGTCGCAACATTTTTGATCTATGTATTCGTTGTTCTGTTCATCTTTGTAAACGGCATATTGTTCTTCCCAACTGCGATATTGATGACTGCGGCGGCGGTAGGTTCGCAGGTGCGCCGGCGTAAACGAACGATATTTGCTGAATTGCCATTTGAATCAAAATCAGGTTTAGGCAGCGGCAAACGACGGCGGAACAAAGGTTAGACTGGCGCTAACTTCAACAAGCAGCGGTTCGACTCGCACGCGTGATCTATTGCCTAACCTATAGCAACGCCGGGGACAGATATGACGACATCAGCATCGCCTGATAACACGGTTATTTCTGAGAAACTTCGATCATTTATTGATCTGGAGTCGGACGCCGTAACCTATGACATCGAACGCCACGCGGTTGAAAGATTCGCTTGCGCCATCGGCGATCCGAACCCGCTGTATACGAACATCGAATTCGCCGAGTCGAGCTCCCACGGCAGTTTAATCGCACCTCCGACGTTCTTTAGGTCGCTTTTGCCGGGTGACTATCCACAGCCTTATCCGGAGCCGTTTGCACATATTCTCGATGGTGGCAGCAAGTATCGATACAACGAGCGAGTTAGGGTTGGCGATCGAATAACGGTAGTACGCAAGATCACTGATTTATTTGAGAAGCATGGTCGTATGGGTACGATGTTGTTCAAGATTTCTGAGATCAGTTACACGAATCAAGAAGGTAGATTAGTCGCTACTCAGACCACGACTACGATTACTTACGGCACGGGCGAAAAGGACTCAGGCGTTGACGATCACTAAATCTCAAACACCGATGTTCGAAGACGTAAGCATTGGGGATGAACTTCCTGAACTAGTGAAGCACCCCGACAATCGACAATTGGTGATGTATGCAGGGGCTTCGCAAGATTTCGTCGCGAT
>Ga0114999_10003492_pt1 | contig 19668 bp, 19 predicted proteins | sample ArcticOcean_MG_C_3_FD_89820 | JGI IMG/M metagenome (GOLD analysis project Ga0114999, IMG submission 89820) | Marine microbial communities from western Arctic Ocean - ArcticOcean_MG_CB8_126 | ecosystem: Environmental > Aquatic > Marine > Oceanic | place: Arctic Ocean: Canada Basin | collected...
CGCAAAGCCAGCGAAACCGGCTCATGACTCCCATTCACCGTGCTCCCGGGACCAAAGGGAATCAATGCAATTCGCTGCAAGGTCGGTGGCCGACTGTCCTCCAAAGTATAACCGTGCATGAGCGGATTGAGCGGCCGATTGGCCCCATCGCGCACTTCTAAATGCAGATGGGGCGGAACGCCACCGCTCCTACCACTCCAACCGATCAACTCCCCTCTCTTTACAACTAATGCATCCTCTGCAAACCACAAATTAACGCTGTATTGGGTCCGCGCCCGTTGAGCCTCTTCTACGGGTGCGGCCAATTTGGCCGCAAACCCCTCCAGATGAGCATAAACGACAAGGCGACCGTCCTCCAATTGCTGGTAGATCGCCCGCCCATATCCCCACGGAGAGGTGCGCAAGCGCACAATGCGACCATCGGCCACAGCGCGCACTTCATACCCGGTCTTACCCCAGGTCTTGAGGTCAATACCAAAATGAAAATAAGCGGCCCACTTCTCTCCAGATGCAGGCCGCGTCTCACCAAAGGATGAAGAAAGCGCCGCTTTGATCGAAAGCGGCCAATCCAACTCCTCTGCCTGCACCGGCTGCAGCCCGCCCGCCGTCAAGGCAAACAGCAATAGAATGATATGTTTAACCCTCAATCAAACCTCGCCATTTTCATAAATATGCAACGCAATATCATCCGCATCGATGCTAATATAGTGTAGAGGTTTTTCGGTCCAGGCTCCCGTATTAAAATAAGACATGCCCTCCCGTTCAACCACCATAGCGGCATGTGTATGACCGCAAGTCACCGCCGCAAACCCCTGACTCCGAGCCGCGCGCAGCGCATTATGCGCTACATGGTTACTGAACACACGGTAGAGAAACCCCCACTTCTTGGCGTAGCGAGCTACATGCACATTGGCAAAACCCAGCAGCTTGAGCAGATCGTGCAATTTGCGAAACACTTCTTTAAAAAGCCTATACTTGGGCATGACATTATCAAAGTCATCGCCGTGCATAATGAGCAAACGCTTGTCTATATGCCAGTGTTGCACAAACTGGATTTGCCCCGGGTTCTCTAAGGTAAAGGAGGCATCGTGATTGCCGTAGACCCACACTATGGGACGCCGGTGCGATTCGTCGACTAACCTCTGCAAGACCGCCTGATGTGCGCTGCTGAGCGGATAGCGTGGATCGTCTATTATATCGCCGTTGAGAATGAGTTGGGCGCCTGTGGGCAACGCCTCCAACCAGGCGAGGAACTCAGCGTCGTGAAAATAGTCAGATCCCAAATGTAAATCGCTGACAATAAAAGAATTTATGTCCCTGCTCCTTGCTGCGAATGGAAAGCATCAGTAAAATAACTTGAAAGCTATGAATAATAAAAATACTAGCAGGCAAATGTGCAAAGAGGAACGCCTCGAGACGTTGCTGGCTCACTTGGAGCAATTATTGCCCGACATAACCCAGCGCGCCGCCTTCCGCCAGGGCATGCTCACCCCCCCGCCTACCTGTTTGCGTCTCAATCCACTCATGCACCCGGCCGCGAATCTACGCCAGATCCTGGCCGACCAGAACCACCAAGTTCCCTGGTGCGCCGACGCTTTTGTCCTCTCTGACTGCTCAAAACCTTTAGGGCTCGCTCTCGAACACCTGCTGGGCGCGTTCTATATCCAGGCCAAAGCCACCACCCTGGCCACTACTGCCCTGAATCCGCAACCCGGCGAAACAGTGCTCGACATGGCCGCCGCCCCGGGCGGCAAAGCCACACACATCGCTGCCGCCATGCGCAATACCGGCCTGCTGGTGGTCAACGAACCCCAGCGCAAACGCCTGCCCTCCCTGGTCGGCAACCTAGAACGCTGCGGGGTCTCCAACACCATCGTCATCCAGGCTTCAGGTGCCCTGCTAGGACGCTACTTCCACAATTACTTCGACCGCGTCCTACTAGATGCACCCTGCAGCGGCGACGGCATCCTATGCAAGAACCAAGCCCTGCTCAATTATTGGTCACCTGAAGACGCCTGCCACCGCGGCCAACAGCAAGCGGGCCTGCTGCGCGCTGCCTTCCACACCCTCAAACCCGGAGGTACCCTCGTCTACTCCACTTGCTCACTCTCACTGGAAGAGAACGAAGAGGTGCTACTGGCCTTGCTAAAACGCTATCCCGACCTGGTAGAGATCTTACCTATAGAAGGAATTGCTCCGACTCCACTACCCACCGAGTTAGCTGCCAAATACCCCCCAGAATTTGCTCACTGCCGCCGCGTCTGGCCCCACCTACACAACACCGAGGGCGCCTTCGTAGCTAAGATCCGCAAAAGCGGAGAAACTACTTGGCCCAAAACCGAAAGCGATGCCAATTTATGGGAGACCCCACCCAATACGGATACCACGGACGAACGCCAATACCTGGAAACACAATGGCAATTTACCCTGCCTATACCCGACGGACAGATTCTGAGACGCCACCGGCGCCATCTCTATCTGCAGCCACACCTAACTGCGGCTTTCCAGACCCATCTCCCCTTCTATGTGCGCTCCGGCATGCGCGTCGCCCGCCAGCACAAAACGCACTATTACCTCACGAACCAGTCCGCCACCCTATGGGGACACACCATGCAGCGCCCCCACCTGGAACTATCCTGGCCCCAGGTCCAACAACTCTTCCACGGCGAAGCGCTCCACTTCGACGAACCACTCCCCCTCAAAGGAGAGTTCCTATGCCGCTTTGGCCCCTGGTCTATCTGCCGCGCTCAGATAAACTCCAACGGCAACGAAATAACAGGCATGTTACCGCAAGAACTGCACCGTCGCGAACTCCACAAACTAACCTAATCCACCAATGTTTTCGTACTTACCTGCAAAATTTCACAGCGCCCTCTCACTTGCAATTTTCCTCCTAATCCTATTCTCTCAGACTGCCCCCACCCTGCCACAAACCACCGCCCACCCAACCTGGCAAAAAGGCGTAACCTACGCCACGCCATCCGCCAGGCCCACCAAGTAGGCCTCAAAGTCATGCTAAAACCGCATATATGGCTACAAGATCGCAGCGACGAAAAATGGCGCGGCGCCATACGGGGTTTACTCCACAGCGCAAACCGGCAGAACAGGTGCTGGCCGAATGGTATGGGAAACCTGTTCCCACCTAATAGGCCTTATTCCTTAGTTTTGCCCCCGAAATAAGGCGCTATCCCTCCAAATGCCCTCTCTCCTCCCGCTAGTGGAACTTTTTTCACACCAGTTCAGCACTATTTTCCCCCTTTTTTTTTAGCGCAGATATTTTCCTTCTACATCTTGTATCTCCTGCCCCTAGCGCCGCAAGATAGCGCGATTATTCCTACAAAAAAACACTTGGTATTACATTGTATTTTAATAAAATTTTAACAATTTAAGTATCTGTTTATTAACAATTTATTTCTATTTGATAAATTTTCCTATAACGCCTGGCACGGGGCTTGCGATAAGAGAAGCAGACAGGTCATCCTCCCTGTTTTAAGGGATCCGAAGGCAAAGGCCTCCCCCCTCTTCCGTCTGTCTCTCCTCGCGCAGACGGAGCCTTCGGGTCCCACTTTTAATCCTTGGAGATCAACACTTATGAGACCTTACACTGGGGAGCAATAGCTATGGACCCCATTCTCGACATGCCAGCGGAACGCGATACCGTGAACCGCGTTTACTGCTACGAAAATAGAATTCGCTTCTACATATTGGTCATCGGCCTCTGCGCGCTTTCAGCACTGTTCATAGAACTAACGGCTCAACAGGCCGAGCGCTTAGAAAGCTATACCCAACGCCAATTGGAAGCCGTTGCCGAAGCCCAACCCCGGGTCCACCCCCCTAAATAAAACGACTGTAAAAGGAGAATCGTGATGAGCCTACGTTGGTACACCTCACAAATGAATATCCTGCCCCTTGAAAGCAAAAAACGCTTAACCCTGCAACTCATGCGCTCAGTGCGACGCGGCGACCTCCCCTCCAGGAAGGAGTGGAAGTCCACTATCCAACGCGCCGGCGGAATGCATTTCCGCTGACCCTATCCACTGAACGCAATGACCAGGGGGCGTCGTCTTCACGGCAGAAGACGACGCCCCCTTTTTCTTTGCCCTGGCCGCCAGCGCCCCTTACGCCCGCTCTTCTCCCCCCGCCCAGCGCGGAAATAATTCGTGCTCTATCTGCAGCAGATTGCACACCCGCCCCGCAATAAAATCGCCCAGATCGTCAAAATTCGTTGGCTTCTGGTAGAATGCCGGCATCGCCGGCAAGACGATCGCTCCCGCTTCTGCCACCGCCGTCAGATTGCGCAATTGGATCAGATTGAGCGGTGTTTCCCTGGGCACTAACACTAGAGGCCGGCGCTCCTTAAGCGCCACGTCGGCAGTGCGCTCGATCAAATTGGTTGACGAGCCGTGGGCAATACCGGCCAACGTCTTCATCGAACAAGGCACCACCACCACGCCGTCAATCGACACCGAACCGCTGGCGATGGTAGAGGCCAGATCGTTGAGGCCGTATTCCCGCAAGGTGCCGTTGCGCACCTCAGCGCCATAGAGCCGCACCAAAAATTCGTCGACCGACTCGCTGGCGGGATCAAAACCCAATTCCTCGTGCAGTAAATAACGTCCGTATTTGGAGAGGACCAGATGGACGCCATGGCCCAAAACAAGCAGGGCGCGCAGCAAACGGCCGGCGTAGAGCGCCCCACTGGCGCCCGTCACCGCAACAATGACCTGCTTGGGTCGCATCTCACCCGTTCTCGCGCTGGGCCATGTGTTCCCGTCCGGCCTGCAAGGTCTCGATAATGGCGTCTACATCGTAGATGCAACCGCCCCAGGTACCGCCGCCAACATTCTGCAGGGCGGCCCACAGACGGGTGTCGTCCGGCAGTAATTCTTCCGGCGCCAGATCGTCGCGTGGATCGCGACCTGCCAATATCTTCGTTCCCTGCTCGGCACCAAACTCCTCGTCACCGTGGCCTACCAGGTCGATTGAGCCGCGCATATTCTCGCGATCGACAACGATTTCTATCAGGTCGCCCTGGCGCAATCTGCCGATCGGCCCCCCGGCCAGCGCCTCTGGACCGATATGACCGATGCAAGCGCCGGTAGAAAAACCCGAAAAGCGCGCGTCGGTGAGCACGGCCACGTGTTTGCCGTAGTCGAGATATTTGAGCGCCGTAGTGATCTGGGCGATTTCTTCCATGCCCGAACCCATCGGCCCACAACTGAGCAGCACCATGACGTCGCCGGCTTTGATCTGCTGTGCCTTGAGCGCGGCCATAGCCGCCTTTTCGGTAGTAAAAATTTTGGCCGGGCCCTTATTGCGATAGACCCCGTCCTTATCGACCACCGCAGGATCGATGGAGGTACTTTTCACCACTGAACCTTCCGGCGCTATATTTCCAGCGGGAAAACACACCGTACTGGTCAGCCCCTTACCACGGGCCCGATCCGGCGCCATAATTACATCGTCGGGGTCGACCCCATCCAATTCTTGCAATTTCTGGCGGAACTGCTGACGCCGCTGACAGCCCTCCCACCAATCGAGATTTTCGCCAATAGTCGCACCCGTCGCCGTGATCGCCCTCTCCTCGAGCAACCCCAAGCGCCGCAAATGCAACATGACCTCGGGCACGCCGCCGGCCAAAAATGCCCGCACCGTCACATGGTATTCGGGACCGTTAGGCAGCACATCTACCAAGCGCGGCACCTGGCGGTTGACCTGGTCCCAGTCGGCCACCGTCGGCCGCCGTCGGCCGGCTGCATAGGCGATGGCCGGCACGTGCAGAATAAGATTGGTCGAGCCACCAAAGGCCGCATGCACGACCATAGCGTTGTGCAAAGCTGCATCGGTCAATATATCATTGGAAGTGATACCGGCCGTCTCCAACTGCATCAAAGCGCGCGCTGAACGCACCGCCATATCGTGCCACACCGGCTCGCCCGACGGGGACAGCGCAGAGTGTGGCAGCGCCAGACCCAATGCTTCGGCCACCACCTGGGAAGTAGCCGCCGTGCCCAAAAACTGACAGCCGCCGCCCGCCGTGGCGCAGGCGCGACAGCCTAGGTCATTGACCTCGTCGATGGTCATTGCGCCGTGCGCCAACCGTACGCCCACCGATTGGATGCGCCCGGCGTCTTCGCCCTGCTCCGGCGGCAGGGTCACACCACCGGGCACCACTACCGCCGGCAAATCGCGCACCCCGGCCAGGGCAATCATAATGGCCGGCAACCCCTTATCGCAGGTGCCTACCCCCATAACCCCCCGGCGGGTAGGCAGCGAGCGCACCAGGCGACGAAACACCACCGCCGCGTCGTTGCGGTAAGGCAGGCTGTCGAACATGCCCGTCGTACCCTGAGTGCGCCCATCGCACGGATCCGAACAATGGGCGGCAAAGGGAATGCCACCCAAGCGCTGAATCTCTTTTGCCGCTGCCTCGACCAATAAACCCACTTCCCAATGTCCGGTGTGGTATCCCAGCGCGATCGGCTGCCCGTCCGGGGCGCGCACGCCGCCCAAAGTGCTGAGGATAAGAAACTCTCTGCGCCCCAACTCTGCCGGATTCCAACCCATACCCGCATTCTGGCTAAAACCGAAAAGATCGCCGCTGGGGGCGTTGACTACCTGCTCAGTCTGCAGCGGCAATTTGCCCGCTGGGCCGGGTGCCCGGGTGCGGATCTGGTAAATATCCTCGCTGTCGGCCCCAACAATGTCATCAAAACTGATGGTGCGGCTGTCGTTCATAATTGTCCAATTCCTTTGCCAAAAATCAATAAATCCGCCACAATAAACGCCAAATACAGCACGCTGATAATACTGTTCACCGTCTGAAACGCCATGCCTACCTTAGCCATATCCCCTCCGCCAACCAGCCTGTGTTCGTAGACCAATAGAGCGGCAACAACAACCACACCGACAAAATAAATTGCATTTAATCCCATCATCGCGCCCACAACAGCCCACAGTCCCACGGCGAGCACGTGCAACACGCGTGCCAGGTGCAAAGCCCGCTGGACCCCAAACCGCACCGGAATTGAATGCAGTTCCGTTTCCACGTCAAAATCGTAGTCCTGGCAAGCGTAGATAATATCAAATCCAGCTACCCAGGTCAGTACCGCGGCGCCCAAGAGAACCGGCACCAAATCAAAGGTACCGCTAACCGCAATCCAGGCCCCCAGCGGGGCGCCACCCAAACTCAATCCCAACACCAGATGCGAGGCCCAGGTAAAACGTTTGGTCAGCGAATAAAACAGCAATACCGCCAAGACCAGCGGCGACAGGTATAGACACAGCGGATTGAGCCGATAAGCAGCCAATATAAATAAGGCGGACGAAAGCACCACAAAGAAAGTGACGGCTTGCGGCGAAACCATAGCGCGCGGCAATTCGCGATTCTGGGTGCGCGGATTGGCTGCGTCTATCTGTCGATCCACTAATCGATTAAAACCCATCGCCGCACTGCGCGCTCCAACCATGGCCAGGGCGAGCCACCCCACTTGCGCCAGTGTTATGCCATTGTGCACCGCTGCCAAAGCGGCCCCGCTAAAGGCGAAGGGCAAAGCAAAAACACTGTGCGAAAACTTAATCATACGGCCGTAGACCGCGACCGCGTTGAACAGTCCCATGGTCATATCTCTTAACCGCGATCGAAAAAACGCAATTCCGGTATCTCTTCGATCAACTCGTATTTATGGGCAAGCCTAAAAAATTCCTCTAAGCCAGCAACCTCATCCTTGCCTAAATCGAAACAAATATGCTGAGTCAAATAGCGCTCGTAGACCTCGGCACTACCACCGCGCTCTGTACTAAAGCGCTGCGCAATCTCGCCAACCTGCCCCTCCCCCACGCGCCGAGCCTGTATCAACTGCTCTACTTGTTCGCCGCTCAACACCCCCTGTCGTCCGGCCCAGAAAGCAAAAACAAAAGGCAATCCGGTCAATTCCATCCATTCCCGCCCCAAATCGACGCTGCGGTAGGTAGAATCCAGTTCTCTAAAAACCGCATCACCGATGAGCAACGCCGCGTCCGCCGCAGCCAACATGCGCGGTAAATCTGGCGCCATTTCCACTACTTCAGGTTTTAAGCCATATTTTTCGCGCAGCAGAATATGCAAGAGCACAATTGAGGTGCGCGAACTCCGGTCCAGTGCCAGGCACCGAATATCGGTGATTTCGCCGCGCAAAAACAGGCGCACAGTCAAAACATCGCCGCGCGTGGCGATGGCAATATCGGGAACGATGTAGTAGGGATCGGAACTGCGGGCGTATTCGATGGAGGGAATGAGACCAACATCGGCGCATCCCGTGCGCAGATTGTCAGCGCAGGCCGAGGGCACCGCGTAACTCAAGTCGAAATCCCCGCCGCTCTGCTCTTCCAGGGCCGCGGTCAGGGGACGCGTATTGAGAAATTCCACCGCCCCCAGGCGCACCCTCATGCAGGCACGGCCTTTCTCAGGGCATCCATGTATACCGGCGCCTTGACGAACTCGTAGCGCGTATTGCGCCGCCGGGGTTCATAACCGGCCTGGCGAATGAGCCATTCCATGGTGTCCAACGACATATCGTTGGTGTGGCTGGTGCCGGCAGCGCTGACCACATTTTCTTCCAGCATGGTCGAACCAAAATCGTTGACTCCGTAGCGCAGGCTGATCTGCGCAATTTTGGCGCCCTGCGTCACCCAAGAAGCCTGGAAACTGTGGAAATTGTCGAGGAAGAGGCGCGCCACAGCCACAGTGCGCAAGTGATCGTAGCCGGTAGCCTTCTCGCCATTCCAGCGCGATGCATCGGCGCCCAAATCGGTGTGATCGGGCTGAAAATTCCAAGCGATGAAAGCAGTAAAGCCGCCCGTCTCGTCCTGCAAATCGCGCAGATACTGCAAATGTTCCAAGCGCTGGTCGATGGTCTCCACATGTCCGTACATCATGGTGGCGGTAGTGCGCATGCCCAAATTGTGGGCGCTGCGGTGCACTTCGAGCCACTCGGCGCTGCGGTCCTTGCGAAAGCCGATAATATCGCGCACCTCGTCGACCAGAATCTCGGCACCGGCACCGGGTATTGAATCGAGGCCGGCCGCATAGAGACGCTTGATGGTCTCTTCCAACGACAGGCGCGACAAATGGGCGATGTAGATAATCTCCGTGGCCGACAGGCAATGCAATTGCACCTGGGGATAGCGCTGGCTGATGGCGCCCAACAATTCCTCGAAGTAGTCGAGGCGCAATTTGGGATTGAGGCCGCCCTGCATGAGAATTTCGCACGATTTGGCCTCGGCGCCGCCAAAGGCAACCAATTCGTCGATCTTGGCGAAGATTTCTTCGTTGGGCAGCACGTAACCCTCGGTCGAACCGGGCGGGCGATAGAAGGCGCAGAAATCGCATTTCACCCAGCATACATTGGTGTGGTTGATATTGCGCCCAACATTGTAGGTAACGAGGTCTTCGGGATGTTTGCGCCGCCGCACAAAATCGGCCAGCATGCCCAACTCGGCTACATTGGGATGGGCGAAGAGGCGCTGGGCGTCTTTTATATTAATGCGCTCATCTGCGTAGATTTTGGCGGCGATATCTTGAATCATAAGGTTCTCTGCAAGCGGGGGTTAACCTGCGGCTTCTTCCAGCAGTTCGCCGCTGCGCGCGACGATATTGTAGAGACTGTCGCGCTCCACCGGTTCGCGCCCGGCTTCGACGATGCGGTCGAGCAAGGCCTTTTGCGTCAAGCGCTGCTGCGTTTCTTCGTAATTGGCCCGGGTAATTTCGTAGTCCATGATGGTACCATCGATATCGTTGGCCCCGTACCACAACGCCGTCTGCGACACTTCGATGGTGTTCATGATCCAAAAGGTCTTGATATGGGGGAAATTGTCGAGCATGAGTCGCCCCACGGCAATCTCTTTCAGATCCAGGCAACCGGAAGGACCGCGCAAATCTTCCAACTCGGTGCGCTCGGGATGGAAAGAGAGCGGTATATAGGCCAAAAAACCCCCGGTCTCGTCCTGTATTTCGCGCAGGCGGCTAAGGTGGTAGACTTTCTCCTCCGTATTTTCGATATGGCCGTAGAGCATGGTCGCGTTGGAGGGCAGGCCGACGCTATGGGCGGTAGCGGCGATGCGCAACCACTCCTCCGAATCGCTCTTAGTCCAGAACAAATCGCCCTGCACCCGGTCGCTGAAGACTTCGGCGCCGCCGCCAGGCAAACTTTCGAGGCCCGCCTCCTTCATATCTGTCAGCACCTCTTCCAACGGCTTTTTGGCAATGCGCTGGATCTGTGCCACCTCGATCATAGTGAACGCCTTCAGGTGGGCCTGAGGACGCGCCTCCTTCATGGCTCGCAGCACGTCGAGGTAATAGGAATAGGGTAGTTTGGGATTGACCCCACCGACCATGTGAATCTCGGTGATGGGGACCTCGGCGTAATCGCGGATGCGCGCCTGAATCTGTTCGGGCTCCAGTACGTAGCCGCGCTCGTCTTTAGGTTTAACGTAAAAAGAGCAGAAACGACAAAATTTATTGCAGATGTTAGTGTAGTTGATGTGTTGGTTGCGCACGTAGTAGGTCGCATCACCGTGGTGGCGCTGCCGCACTATATTGGCCATATAACCTAACGTCGCCAGGTCGTTGCAGGCGTAGAGCCTGAGTCCGTCGGCGGCGCTGAGGCGTTCCTCAGCCACTACTTTGCGGTAAATATCGGCCAGCCCGGCCCGCTCGATGAGGTCCTCGAAAATCACCTACTCGCTCCTCCTAAAATCAATGAAACCCAATACATAATACCAATCCCCTGCCGATTAGTCAACCGGCTTGCGCCCCTGGTAAACATGGGCAATTCCCAGGGTCAACGCCGTGGCTTTCGTCTCTACAAAACCGGCCTCTTCCATAAGCTCCAAAAAAGCCCGCCCCTGCGGAAAAAAGCCCACCGACTGCGGCAAATACGCATACGCCGCCCTATTGCCCGAAATCAAGCCGCCCACCAACGGCAGGACCCGCTTAAAATAAAATCCGTAAACTTGTTTGAACAGCGGCCACGTGGGTTCGGAAAAATCCAATATCAGCATCTCTCCACCCGGTCTTAGCACCTGCCATGCCTGTGCCAACCCAGCTGCAATAGAACCAAAATTGCGCACCCCAAAAGCCACCGTAACTAGATCAAAACACTCGGCTCGAAACGGCAATTGCTCCGCATCTCCCCCCAGCAATACTACCGGTGGTTGCCGGCCTACCACCTTATTCTTGCCCAACCGCACCATATTCAAGGCGACATCCGCCCCCACCACCCACTGCACCCCCAAACGTCCCACCGCCAACGCAAAGTCTCCGGTACCAGTCGCCAAATCCAACACCCGCTCCGGCTTTTTTAAACGCACCTTGCTCAACGCCCGCCGGCGCCAATAAACATCTATCCCGCCGCTCAAAAGGTGGTTGAGTAAATCATAGCGCCCGGCAATACCATTAAACATCTCCTGGATGCGCCGCTTGCGCTCTATTATCTTATCGTTAGTATCCATATAGGTAACTACACGAGAAGCTATCCCATAGCCCAACCCTGTCAATAGATCACTCACATGCCCTCTGAGAAAAATCAGCGCTCTATAACCGCCTCCTACGCCCGTGGCATCGTCGCCAGCCTCACCGAAGGCGTGCTGGTCATCGACGAAGAGGCTTATATCAAAGTCTTCAACCAGGCCCTCCTCGACATGTTGGGGCTCCCCATAAAAAGGGACCTGCGCCCCCAGGACGTCTTCGACTTGACCAGCGAACTGTACCGCACCATCACCCGCGCGCTCCAGGGCGATCCGGTGCGCGACGAGGACATTCACTACCGCCGCCCCGACGAATCCCACGCCTGGCTGCGCTGCAATGCCACCCAGCTCCAGGACGCCACCCAGAGCCCGCCCGGCACCATTGTCACTATAAAGGAGATATCCGACCTCAAGCGCGCCGAGCGCGAAATCTGGCAAATCGAGAAAATGAGTGCCCTGGGCCGACTAGCCGCCTCCGTCGCCCACGAGATTGGCAATCCCCTGGGCGCCATCGACATCCAATTGCAATTGCTCCAGGAGGATACTGTTGACACCGAGCAATTGGTCGAGAACATGCACCGTCGGCTCAACATCGCCCGCAGCGAGATGCGGCGGCTAGAAGGCATTGTGCAAAATTTCTTGCGCTTTTCGCGCCCTCCCGCTCTGCACCTGCACCAAATGGACCCCAACGACCTCTTGCGCCACATCCACGCGCTTGTCGCCCCAGAAGCCAAAGAGCGCCACATAGATTTGCTGCTCGATCTGGCGGACGAATTGCCGCTCATAACAGTCGACGAAAACCAATTGAGCCAGGCCCTGCTCAACATCCTCATCAACGCCTTCCAGGCCGTCGATGCCCAGCCGCAGGTCGTACTGCACTCTCTGCTAGACCGCTCCGTCCCCGAAGTCGTGCTCGAGATTCGCGACAATGGCGCGGGGATTTCTACCGAGCGCCTGGAACAGATTTTTGAATTTTACTATACTACCAAGGACGGCGGCACGGGTCTAGGCCTCTCTATCGCGCAGCGCATTGTGCACCAGCACGGCGGTACTTTAGACGTCGACAGCGAAGAAGGAGAAGGCACGACCGTAGCCATCCGCCTTCCCTGTGAACCCATCACCTATAGCTAAACGGCCACACGCGCACTATATGACAGAAAACGACATCCACATCCTCATCGCCGACGACGAAATATTCATCCGCGAAGGCCTCCAGGAAGCTTTGCACAAGCCCGGCTTTGTTATCGACACGGCCGACGACGGCCACCAAGCCTGGGATAAAATACAGGCGCGCCGCTACGATCTCGTCATCCTCGACCTGCGCATGCCCGGTCCCAGCGGCCTGGAATTGCTCGACGAAATTAGCGACCAATTTCCCGACATGTTGACTATCATCCTCACGGCGCATGGCAGCATCTCCACTGCAGTCGAGGCCATGCGCAAAGGGGCCTACGATTTCATTAGCAAACCCGTCGACATCGCCCATTTGCGCCTGCTCATCGACCGGGCCGTGGAGCGCATTGAACTGACAGAAGAAAACCGCAAACTCCACGGCCAGCTCGAAAACCAGGATGCCTTCCGCAAAATAGTACGCCGCAGTCCAGCCATGCAGGAGACCACCAAAACCCTCAAACAGATCGCCATGTCGGATGTCCCCGTGCTCTTGCGCGGCGAGACCGGCGTCGGCAAAGAATTGATCGCCCGCATCCTGCACGACCGCAGCAAGCGCCACCAGGGTCCTTTTGTAGCGGTCAACTGCGGCGGTTTCACCGAAGAACTGTTTTCCAGTGAGATCTTTGGCCACGTCAAGGGAGCCTACACTGGCGCCCACGCCGACCGCCCCGGCCGTTTTGCCCTAGCGGAAGGGGGCACCCTGCTGCTCGACGAAATCGGCGAAGTGCCGGCCAAAAACCAGGTCGAATTGCTGCGCGCCCTCGAATCGCACGAATACCAGCCACTGGGAGACTCGCGGGTCCATCACGCCGATGTGCGCATTATTGCCGCGACTAACCGCGACCTAGAGCAGGCCGTGGCGCAGGGCACTTTCCGCGAAGATCTCTATTACCGGCTCAATGTCGTGCCCGTCGATATCCCCCCTTTGCGCCAGCGCCAAGAGGATATCCCTCTCCTGGTCGAGATGTTTCTGGAAGAGTCTTGCCGCGCTCAGAATCAGGCGCGCAAACAGGTGAGCCCAGCAACCATGGACCGCCTGATCAACCATCCCTGGCCTGGCAATGTGCGCGAATTGCGCAACCTCACCCAACGCTTAGTCGTTATCTGCCCGCAGAAAACCATCTTGCCTTCCCATCTGCCCGGCACTCTGGGCGAACCCGCGCCTGAAGAAAGCCAATTCACTATCTCTCTGGGCAGTTCTATTGAACATGTCGAAAGTGAGCTAATTCGCCAAACGCTCGAACGCATTACTTCCAATCGCCGCAAAGCAGCCGCTATCTTGGGTATTAGCGTGCGCTCTCTGCAGTACAAGATTAAGCAGTACGATATTAAGTGATCACCAAATTAAACTCACCCATTGAACTCTATGCAAACTTTGCATTTTTTCCCTATCCTCGCTTTTCATGGCCTTATTTTATTTTCTTATTTTATTTTTAAGTCTCTATTATTAAACAACTTAAAGATTACGACCTCCCGCCTGGTACCGAATTTGCACCCTCTGGTTATGAAGTTTTATAGGATCGTAAAAAAGTCTGGAAACAGCAGTTGGGAACTATTTTCTCGGCGCCTTTAAACCTCTGGCAATATTGAACAAGAAGAGGTTTTTCCAGATAGTGTAACAAAACAAATACACGGCGACATTCGATAACGCAAAAGTGCGCCGCAATATTTGCACTTTTGCCGTTTCTCTGCCGTAAGTTTTTGGAATAGAGGCCATTTTGAGTACAGCCTACGCCGGATTCTCTGCTACGGATGCAAAATTTGCACAAAATGGCGTGACTTCAGTAGCTGATATCATCGCCCCCGAACTCCTGGTACCCCGCCTGAGCGCCGACAATAAAATCGGTGCCATTAAGGAACTGGTGGATCGGCTCCACGCCCATGGCGTCGTCGCCGATAGTCTCAGTTTCTTCCAGTCTGTCCTGGAGCGAGAAACGCTGCAAAGCACCATTCTCAGCGGCGACGTGGCTATCCCGCACGCGCGCAGCCGCACCGTTAACCACCTAGGCATGGCGCTGGGCATCGCCCCACAACCGCTCGACTTTCCCTCCGGCGACGAACGCCAGGCCATCCGTTTAATCTGTCTCATCGCCGTTCCGGCTCACGAGCCACTATCTTATCTTTCCCTGCTCAGCACCGTAGCCCATACTTTTAGCAACACCGAATTAAAGAACACCCTCTTGCAAGTCGATTCATCTAAAGAACTGTATCACCTTTTGTCCTCTCATCCACCATCAAACATACAGTGAGAAAGAGGTAGAAATGGCGTACACTATGCAGGAAGTTCTACACGACGAAGAGAGCACCCTACGACTCTACTTCGACGATATTGCCGAATCCAAACCACTATCGCGCGAAAAAGAAGTAGAACTGGCCGCTCTCATCAAAGAAGGCGATATGCAGGCCCGCGACCAATTAGTCCAGGCCAATCTGCGCTTCGTAATCGACGTGGCCAAGAACTACCAGAACCGCGGCCTCTCCCTCTCCGATCTGATCAGCGCCGGCAATGTGGGCCTTTTGACCGCAGCCGAACGCTTTGACGGCACCAAGGGATATAAATTCATCTCCTACGCCGTGTGGTGGATCAAGCAATCTATCCTGCAGACCATAGCCGAACACGCCCGCACCGTACGCCTGCCGCTCAATAAACTGAGCCTGCTCAAAGACATTTCCAAAGTCTCGCGCCAATTGGGCCAGGGCCGCGACAGCGAACCCAAGATCGAAGAGATCGCCGCCGAACTCGACGTGCCGGCCCAGGAAGTGCTCGACACCATGCTGAGCGCCCGCACCGTGCGCTCGCTCGACGAAACCTTTGAAGACGACGACGAACGCAACCTGCTCAATATCCTCTCCGACGAGAACCAGGACTCTCCCGACACCGAAGTGCTGCGCGATTCCGCTCGCGAACAGCTCGAGGGCGTGCTCAACAGCCTCGACGACCGCGAACTGCGCATCATCCGCCTCTACTTCGGTCTCGACGGCAACGAAGCCCTCACCCTGGAACAAATCGGTGGTTTGATGAACGTGACCCGCGAGCGCGTGCGCCAACTCAAGGAGCGGGCCCTGAGCAAATTGCGCCACCCGGCTCGCGACCAGGCCCTGCTGGCCCTGGTCGACGAAAACGAAGTATACTAGGCTGTGGACGAGCTCTACCAACCTCTCGGCCTGGCCAGTATCGCCCTATGGGGCATGGTGACCCTAACCTATCTGCGCCATCGCCGCGCCCGCAAAACAGCTAAGCAGCGCATGGACAAGCGGCGCTTGTCCTGATCTAACAACCCACATTATTACACGAAAGTCGGATTCTGCAAAGAGTCCGGCTTTTTCTTTGAATTGACAAATGTGGGCCAGGTGGTTATGCTGGAAAAGCTTGCACCATCTCTACGGGTAACAATGACAGAAACGACGCACGCTCCCAATGACCCCACCGCCCAATTGACGGCGGAATTGCGCGATACCCAATTTCGCCTCAACCAGGCTCTGGTCCAGCAGGAAGCGCTCTACCACGCCGGCCTAGCGCTGGGCGCAACCTTGCAAGTGGAGGAGGTCATAGGCGAAATCCTGCCGCTGGCCGTGTCCATGGTCGACGCGCGCAGCGGTTTCCTCTTTCTGCGCGATGAGCGCAGCCGACGTTTTTCTCTAGTCCACGAGATCAATCTGACCACCGCGCAGCAGGACGTCCTGGGCACCGACGCAGCGCGCAAGAAACTGCGTCAGGTGATGTCTATGGACACGCCACTATACTGCGCCCAGGGCACCTTGCCAGGAGACCTAGGCGGACACCACCTACTGGTCGTCTGCGTCGGCGAGGCCGGTTTCATAGGAGTCATCGATAAGGAAAGCCGCCAGGGCGTGCGCGGCTTCGATGAAGAAGACGGCCATCTGCTGGAATTGATGGGACGCCAAGCCGGCACCGCCCTAGTCAATGCTCGCCTCTACCGCAGCGTGCGCGAAGAGCGCAACCTCAACCAGAATATCTTTTCCAGCATTGCCAACGGTCTTATATCTACCGACGCGCACGGCGCTGTCGTGCAGATCAATCCTGCAGTCCAGCGCATCTTCGCCGCAGAGCAGAGCTTGATCGGCAAATCGTCTGCTCGCCTCTTCCAGCGCTATGGTTGCAAACGCATAGCCACCGCACTAAAAGACACCCTGACAGACGGCCGCGAACGCCCAATTGACGGCGAATACATCGAAGCCGGCAATCTCACCCTCAACGCCCGCATCACCGCCCTGCGCGACACCCGCGAACAAATACAGGGCGTAGTCATCGCCCTAGAGGATCTGACCGCGCAAACCCGCATCCGCCAGATGTTCAGCCAATACGCCAGCGACCAACTCGTCGACCTGGTGTTGGAGAACGACACCCAGCCAGCCCTGGGCGGCGAGGAACGCCAGGCCACCATGCTCTTTGTCGACCTGGTAGGTTCGACGGAATTGCTGGACCAAATTGGTGCCGAAAACATGGTGAGCACACTCAACGATTGTTTTACTCGCCTAGTAGACATTATATTTAATTACAACGGCGTGATAGACAAATACCTGGGCGACGGTTTCCTGGCGGTATACGGGGCCCCGATGAGTTTTCCCGACGACGCCGAGCGGGCCGTGCACAGTGCCCTGGCCATGCGCGAGGAGATGGAGCGCTTCAACCGCGCCCACCACCACGATCTCGCGGTCAAAATCGGCATTAGCCAGGGGCGGGTGCTGGCCGGCAATATCGGCTCGTTGCGCCGCATGGAATACACCGTCACCGGGCCCAACGTCAACCTAGCCAGTCGCCTCTGCGATCATGCGTTGGCAAGCGAAATCATCGTCGGGCCCAATGTATACGACGAGCTTAGTGAACGTTTTGCCTTCGAACACCTGGGTGCCAAGTCTTTCAAAGGACGGCGCCAACCTATTGAGATCTACCAGGTAATCGGTCCCCCGGGCGCCCGCTCCAAAGCACGCCCCAGAGAGGAAAAAAACACAATGACGGAAAAATCCACCCGGGTCGATCTCAGCATCCCCATGCTACCCGATATGGAATTGACGGCGGTCAAGACCGCTACCGCCATTGGCGAATACATCGGTTTGGAAGAAGAGAAAATCGAAGAAGTCAAAATGGCGCTGGTAGAAGCTTGCATCAATGCCTTCGAACATAGCCAGAGCAAAGACCGGCGCCTAAATATCGACTTCGACTCCAGCGGCGGCGCCCTCACCATCGTAATCTCGGATCGCGGCCATGGTTTTGATGTCGAAGAAGCCCAGAACCGCGTCAAACAACGGCGGCAAAGCGGCGAAAAACGGCGGGGATGGGGACTGCGGCTAATGGAAGAATTGATGGATGAGGTGCATATCGAATCCGGTCACAACGGCACCCGTCTCATTCTGGTCAAACGAATCTGAACTGCCAAGCGAGGAAAACGAAGATATGTCCGAAACTCTGGAATTGGAAGTCAAAAGCGAAAGCGGCATCAGCACCCTAATCGTCAAAGGGTATATCAACAACCTCGGCGGCGAGCGCATTGCCGAGGTCTGCGACGAGCACATCGGCGCGGGCACCCACAACTTCATCCTCGATCTGGAGAATTGCCGCATCGTCAACAGCATCGGCATCTCCATCCTCATTGAGGTCATCGAGAGAGTGAAGGAGTTGGGCGGCAAGGTCGCCTTTTGCAACGCCAGCCCTACCATCGCAAAAACTTTCCGCATCATGGGTTTGCTACAGACGGCCGAATTGCACGAAGCTTATGCCGACGCCCAGCAGAGCCTGGGCGCGTAAAAACTACACGTAGGTGTCGTCGGCCCCGCCGCGAGCCAGATGCACCACGCCCTGTTCCTCCAATTGCCGCACCAATTGCACCATGCGCCCCTGTACTTCTTCCACTTCGCTCAGGCGCATCTTAGGCAAGACCGCCAGATCCTCTAACAACTGCACGCGCCGACGTTCCGACATACAAGTGAAGATCTTGTCCCGCACCCCCTTGCCGGCAGCTTTGAGGGAAATAAGCAAGTCCTGCGGATCTACACTTTGCAGCACAAGACGCATATCGTCGTCGCTGAGGCCGGCCAGATCTTCAAATCCGAACATGCGACTGCGGACCTCTTCGGCCACCTCTGGAGCGCTGGCGTCGAGACGATCCAGCACACTCTTTTCCATAGAGGCGCCGGTCAAATTGAGAATATCGGCCACCACCTTGCTACCACCTACACTGCGCTTGCCGCCCAACACCTCCCGCAGCATCGTTTCTAAGCTCGCTTCGACATCCTGGAGTACCTCGGGCTGAATATTTTCCAGAGTAGCTATGCGATGGGCCACATCCCCCTGCAGAGCAGCAGGCCACTGGCCCAAGAAAGCCGCCGCCTGCGCCGCTTCTAACTGCGACAAAATCAACGCCAGGGTCTGCGGATGTTCCTGGGCTAAAAAGGGCGCTACCTGCACTGGATCGGCATCTTTGAGCAACTTGAAGCCGCTTTGGGGCTGTCCCAAACGTCCCAATATCTCCTGAGCCCGTTCCGCTCCCAGAGCCTGATTCAGCATCTTGCTGACGAAGTCCATCCCCCCCTGGGCCGGTATATCGCCCTGGAGCAGATCCTCGAACTCCCTCAATACCTCATCCTGCAGTTGCGTCGGCACATTTTTTAGATCGGTGATGGCACGAGTGACCTGTTCAACTTCTGCCTCGCCAAAATACTGCATAAGCCGTCCCGACAGCTCTTCGCCCAGAGCTACAAAGAGCACGGCAATTTTGTGCCAGGGCGAAAGCTCTTGGCGATCTTCCGTCATAATTGCGCCTCGGGTCCTTCCAACTCGTCGCTGTGCAATCGCTTCAAGGCGTCGCGCAATTCGACGGCCTTTTCAAAATCTGCGCGTTCGATTGCCGCTTCCAAATCCTCTTGCAATTGCTCCTCCGGGCTCAGTGGTTTACTCTGGCGCAGTTCTTCCTCCAGTGTTTCCAATGCCTGCTGCGAGCGCTCGCGTTCGACGAAAAACTCCTCGGCTTC
>Ga0114999_10003495_pt1 | contig 19652 bp, 23 predicted proteins | sample ArcticOcean_MG_C_3_FD_89820 | JGI IMG/M metagenome (GOLD analysis project Ga0114999, IMG submission 89820) | Marine microbial communities from western Arctic Ocean - ArcticOcean_MG_CB8_126 | ecosystem: Environmental > Aquatic > Marine > Oceanic | place: Arctic Ocean: Canada Basin | collected...
ACCGCAGTCAGTCCAGTAATACTATGCGCGATACTTGTGGCGTCGGTGTTTACAAACGTCCGCGTTATCGCGACACGTTTCCGATAACGATCCAGCCCGACCTCTATTTCATCTGTTGAATGTGTGCGGAGGTTGTCAATGGTAGACTTTACGTCCTCCAGCCACCGAACAAATATTTCTTGAGCCGTTATAACGTGTTCGTTTATCGGGCCGATGGTCATTTCAAAGTAACATCCGCAGCAATAAGGTTGCGTTTAACAGGGTCTGAAATGGATATTTTCAAAGACCGTTGACGGAATGATCCCAACCGCGTCCAGATAACTCGATTCAAAAAAATACCAATCTTGCCCAAATCGCGCCATAGTTCATTCGACCAAGTTTTCCCCCCGTCGTCGGTAAATTGCAGCATGACTTGAGGATCAGAACCTTGGCCCGTTGTCAGTCCGACGCCCGTTTCAAATTCCAATTCCAGGCGCGGCATTCTGACCCTTTGACCGTTCGCAAAATATGGTTCTGATATTGCCGTGGCAATTAAGTCGGCACCGTTCTCGTCGTAGGTGTCGGGGTCCAACTCGTAAATATTACCGTCCTCAAAATCACCGCAAATCACTTTGCCGTACACCTCGACGCCCGTAGAAGCCCGCCAGCGTGTCTTGTCTGTCGATTGCCTCTCATGCCAAAGGCCGGTGGCTATGTCGTACACCCAGGTTCCTTCTGAGAAGTTCAGGACATAGAACTTGTGCCCCGCAGCCGTGTACGTCCAAGCCTGTGCATCTGACGGGGTTGCGTAACTCTCAATCGCGCTTTCGACGGCATGGGTTGAAATTCGTTGTGGCGTGAAACCGTTGGCTCTGTAGACCGTCTTATCGTTGCCCAACCAGAATAAAGAATTGTCCTCATCTGCAACGGAAAACTTAGCTAAACATCCACGGTCAATTCGTCCGCCTGACATTCTGGAAAACGGGAAACTTGCGCCGCTGTTGAACCAGACTTCCGTTGTTTTTTTGCCAAAGTGCCATAGTTGACCCTTATTGGCGTATGACCGAATAATTATGTCCGGGTTAGCTTCCGCCGTGGCAAAATCCAGAGCGTCCCAAGCTGTGGAATCTAGAACTGAACTGATGTAAAACAGGCCGGTCGAATCCTTAGCGACAATCGTGTACCCATCCAAGAACGTGACCGATGACGCAGTCGGAAAATCACTGTCAGCAATCACTGCCAATGTGTCGGTTGATACAGTGTAAGTATAACCCGCCGTGCCGGAGATTATTGTCAACTGCAATCCGTTGTCGGACATGGTGACGTTACCGGCAGAACCAACGCTCCCAAGGCTTGCAGCAACGCCTGTTGAGGACACGCTGTATAAATTCGGGCCTGACACTACATAGAGAATGCCAAGCATGTTGTGGGTGCCTCGCACGGGGCCTGAACCGGCGATTGAGAACGATTTAAGGCCAGGAGTCCCCCACAAGGTTAGTTTTGCTTTAGCCCGTTCTCCTTGGATGCGCGGGTAGAAGTTTACTAACCTCTCAACACTGATAGGCGTGGAGTCAGACTGTGCAGATTGTACAGCGAACGGTTGTCTCATGTTAGGTTAGCCATTACGGTCATAACGCCGACTGAAACGTGAGCAATATTGGCGGATGAATCAACGACTTTTAGCTCAAAATGATATTGTCCAGCTAAATCGGCTGTATTAGCCGCCGTGATAGCAACAGTACAGATTCCGTTCGTTGGGTTTGACAACGTGGCGGTTGTGGTAAACTCAGCAGTGGTTGAAAAGTTGCTTGCGCCAGCCGCGTTTTTAGAGGTGGCAAAGGTTACGGTTGAGCCTGTTAAGTTATACACAGCACCCGCATTGTCATAGATGGTGAACGTGACTGTTCTAGTGTCACCACTGACAATCTGGAAGTGCTGGTTATGGCGCGGACTTGATGATCCCGTTATGTCAAAAGTGCCTTTTAATCCCATATCTCTTTCCATCTAATTCTAGTGCAATGTTGACAAGCCCAATGTCTTAACGGTGGGTACATGACCGGGATGTCGAAATGCTTCACACGGACCCATTTATGGAACCCGAAGAAACACAAAACCGACTTCATTAGGCAGTGTTATTCTGTAAGTAGGCGTTAGATTTCCGCGTAGGCCAATATGTGATACGGGCTATGGTGCCGTTGAGTGAATAGTTAGTACTAACAGCTAATCCTCCTAGTTCAAATTGAGTTACTGTTGGCAGCGTTCCAGATGTATCTGGGGTGCCAGCAGTCCCGTCCATAACGTGAGCGAAGTCATTAAGTGAAAAAGCTATAGCTGATTTAAACGCAACACCAGGAGTCTGCCCTGAGACAGTAATATTAGCTTTAGTCGCACCCCCATCAGCAACAAGTGCCTGAGCGCCACCTCCTGAATTTATTCTAATATCAGTAAACTCTTGATAAGTGTCATCGTCTAAAGAAAATAACCCTGATGGCTTTCCAGACGCCTGATTGTGGGGTATTAAAAACTCACCCAACAAAGTCCCCGCACTCTGATTATACCAACTAGAGAAATTCGTGCCTGTCATAAAGGCAGTCTCAGCCCCACGGGCGACGGCGGCGGTGGTTGTCGGGATTGGGCTGGTGGGGAAGGAGCCTTCCGTAACATCGGCTTGCCACATATAGATAGCTTCTTGATTTAACACACCACTAAAGGAGTTGTCGTTGTCAGCTTCGGCTGCATAGATTAGGAACTGAGGATTGCCAGCGCCCGTAGCCATATCAGCCGTGACAGAACAGAAGAACCAACCATTACCAACATCTTCTATAGTGCTCGCGTCAGCGCCAGTTACAGTGCCAGCGACTCCGTTATCCAAATCAAAATAAGCTATATTAGTCACAGCGCCTTTATCTAAGATAGCTAACGCAGCCCATGTGCGGACGCCCTTCTTGAGATAACATTGAAATGTGTGGTCTACGGTGTCTGTAATCGTCGCTTCGACATGAAGCTGTCTAATATAGTGGCTTGAAGTTGCCGTTGCGTCTTCCAGAAGGGCAGTGCCAGTTATAGCCCCATCAGGTGCCGTAACCGCTGCCGCTGTTTCATCTGACCTCACGTTCACCCATATAGCTTGCGTAAAGTCTTGACTGTAAGTTGCAATATTCTCTCTACTCTCCTCAATCACCAGCCCCCTCGACGTAAGCCCAGTCGATTGTATTCTGTCAGTTGTCGGGATGTAGGTGGATAGTTCGCTGTCCTGTTGAAGCTGAACCCTTGAGAAGATAAGGGAGCCTGTAGCAGTACCATTAACACCTAAACCAACACGAACCACACCCGTAACGTCTGCAGCTGTTGTGAATGTTATAGATCGCCATCCAGGTGTAGTTGGGAGTGCTGCGCTTGTATTACCACTATCCCCAGTTAAACTAGCAATGGATAAAACAGTCGTATTGCCAGATGTTACAGAACCACTTTCAAAGTATGCGCTGAGTGTATATGTAGAGTTGGCTTCTAATGTCACAGGTTGCTGAAGAGCCGGTCGTTCTGCTGTTCCAGATTGCTCAACAGAAACTTCGCCGCCGAACACAGTAGACGTGCCGAAAGCCGATGTGCCCGTGGCGAAGCCTGTCGTCCAACTCGTCCCAGGATGAGCGCCTTCCGTATGACCACTGTTTATAATGTGGTTCCACTTCTGATTAGAACTCGTCTGAGTTGTGGTCTTGATATAAGGGCTTGCGGCTGTACGTCCGTTCGAAAGTTCGAGCATGGCACCGAAGATGTAGACAGCTAACGTACCCGCGTCCCTGTCAGGTAATATAATAGAATTATGGCTTGTGTTGGTAGCGTCAGAAGTTACAGTAAAAGATGCCCTGTACCAACCATTACCAGCATCAGCGTAAGTTATATTAGTTGCGCCAGAAGAACTATCCGTACTTGGCACACCCGCTGTCCAAGCTATTTCAATATAGCCCTGCCAATCAGCCCCTACACTATCCCAAAGCCCAAGCCTTGATTTTGCACTGTCTGCATTTTTTAGATACATAGAAAAAATGTACGCTGTAGAGTTAGCAAGAGTTTTTGTTTGTTTGCGTCCACTGGCAGCATGAGAGCCGCCCGCAATCTTGTCAGCGGTTATAAGGCCGTCAATAGGGTTCGCTGTGTCATCAACGGTTATTGTAGCTGTGCCATAATTATCTGCCCAAGTCGTACTAAAGTCTTCCGACTGCAACAACAGATTCCGATAAATCCCGCCATGCTCAAAGCGTGGACCTTGGTATATTGCGGTTGTGGTGGCGTTATAGGGGAGGAGGACTGGGCCAGCATGGAATAGAACATTCCTGGCTAAGATGCTTTCAACGCCTGTGCCTGTGTAGCTCTGAGAGTTGCCCGAAGAAGGCCCGAACAGTAATTGGAAACCTGTGTTAGTTGTGTTCCCGCTATCCCCGGTTACAGAACAACGATACCAGCCATCGTCTAACGCTGTAATTGTGGCGGTGTGTTGTGCGTCTTCCGTTAGGACTGTGCCATCACCAAGATCAAAGATAGAGACATCACTAGCATTATCATAGTTTAACGTCCGTAAAACTAACTCATCACGGTTTGACGCCTTTGCCTCTACACTAAATGTGTAAGGGGAGTCCTCTTCTAAAGCTGGCGTAGGAACGACATCATTCACTAAGTGAGATGCAGAAGAAGTGCTATCCTCTGTCACCACCCAATGGGTTCCACTAGCTGCTACAGAGAGGCGTGTCTTAGTCCAACTAGCATCGCTAAAGGTATTACTGTTAATAGCCAGATTATGAGGCGCAAACCCAAGCAGCCCATCGCTGCCCGTGACCATAGCCGTGCCGGTACGGGCGAAGGCAATGCGGGGGTCTAAAGTCTTTAAGCTGGCGAACTTCAGGTCGAGCGACGGATTTTGGCTTGTCCGCGCACCCATAACCCCGCCGGGGCGCAGCATTCCTACCATTACGAAGTCCCGTCGTATGCCGCAACTTTTTGACCGGCTTCAACACCGAAATACTCGACAGTGTTGCCCGGTAAAAACATCCCAGACGCGGTGGCTGTCGGGCTGGCACCAAATACCAAAAAGGCATCAGCGTCGGCAATCACCCTGACAAATCCCGTATCTCCGTTGAACGCGGCAGACGCGGCGCTTGCTGTGTATGAAACTTTTTGTGTTGCCTTAGACGGTTCACTACCGGCCTGTACTCTATCTGATTGTACAGTGGTGATAGCGCCATATTCTGAAATATATAAATTTGCCATCTGTCTTTCCTAAAAAAATGTTGCTTCTGAGGGTGTGGATTCATCAATCGGTAAATCGGTCTGCCGCCGAAGTTCTTTTCTCGCCTCTATCGCCTTGCGTTCGATCCGTGTGGCTGTGTCTGCCTGGACTTCAAAATCAACGATGAGTTCATCCGCCATGATCCACGAGAGGGGCTGAAATACGTTTGAGGGGATGTCTGTTAGATCCCAAGACACAAGAAAGGTTTCATCCAAACTGGCCTGGACATTAACAATTATCTCGTCAACCGTCGCGGCATCTTCTGATGAAGGAGTTTCACCACCAGCCACTACATGGAGGTGCTGCAATACGCGGTTGCGTAAATCTGCCTTTGTTGCCATTACTTATTACCACCGAAGGTCAGTTTTTTCTTTTTCTCGACCTTCTTCGGCTTCTCTTGCTCAATAATAAAATGGCTGTTGCCTGTAAACCTATGACCAAATTCTTCGTTGACCTCAACATAGTCACCGTTCTTTTTGAACGTGCTGCCAAAATAGGCAAGCTCATCAGGGCCATGCCCGGTTGAGTCGCCAACAAATTTAAATTTCATTTGAATATCTCCAAAAAAAAGGGGAGAGCAATTAAGCCCTCCCCAAATTCATCAAGGTACAACGTAGTGAACGACAACCGTAATGGTCCCCGTTCCGCCAGAGTTGGCGGCAGCATTCGCCTCAATCTGAATGGTCGTATCGTCGGCAAAGGTTTTTGGCCCTGCTGATCTAAGAACGCCACCAAGAGGAAGGAAGATGCTCACTTCTGGTTTAATACCAGCCACGGCATCCCCGGAAACAACCCCGAAGTTTCCCAACCCGTCAGGGTCGGCGGCATCAGTCCCGTTATCTGCCCAACCTACGTCAAGGTCGAGGGCTTCTGTACCTGTATCAAGGTCATCACCGTACATATACCCACCGACGACAACCGCGCCTTTTGGCACTTTGCACATTTCAAAAATGTCGCCGTCTTCTACGTTGGCGGCAATTTCATAAGTCCCATAGGCGGCACACAGAAGCCCCGCACCATGAGATTGAAACACGGGAAACGTTGCCGCCGCCCGTGTTGCTGTTAAGGTTTCAGCCGCCATGATTAAGCGTCTGCCGTGGCACTAAAGTAGCCCGTCACCATGCCGTGATCTTTCAGATCAGCGGTGTCCGAAGAACCAGATCCAAAGGTCAGTTTTTCAACAGCGCGGATTTCTTCAATGGCAACGCCGTGCTTGTCGCCATAGTCGAACTCTTCCGTTTTGGAAGTGGTCCGTTTTGCCCACGCAAGGCCGATGGCCTGAGCGCCACACAGGTACACAGAACCAACCGTGCTTGAAGAACCGCCAACTGCGCCAACCGAAGGAATGTCTTCGATTTCCTTGACGATGCAACCGTCGTAGACGATGTCACCACCAGCAAAAAGCGGGTTGTTTTTGCCACGGGCCATTGCTTCCCGCTGTGCAGCCGTAATAACAGAATCAGCCTTTAGGTCACGGAAACTGAGGGAGTTAGCATAAACGATATACCACCGCTCGTCTTCCGTAGTGCGGATCGGTCGAATCTTAGGGTCAGCCGTCAAAGCAATACGCTTCATCAACGTCAACGCAGCGGCGTCAAATTTGTCAGCCGTTGTGTCGATGGTTGCCAGAGCAACGGAGTGGTCAACGTTGTAGTTGGACTTCAATGCTCCGAAAAGCACACGGTCAGCATTATCGACCGACCAGATGTCCTTATTGGCTTCCGAAACAGAACCATAAGCGGTGCCGTTTTTAGAACCCATAGCTGAGATGACCGCATCGCGAAGGTTTTCCATGCTCCAATCTTTGAGCATTTCACGGGCAGCGTTGCGAAGCGGAATGGCAGACTTTTGCTCCTCCATGTCGGAAACACGAACGGCATTCCGCAGCTTGTCAACTGTGACAAGGTGGCTGCGTGTGTCCATAGATTCTTCGTTGCCTTCGAGGGTGCTTGAACCCGTAACGCCAGCCCCTGAGAGTTTGTTAACCAAGGCATAGGTGATTTTGTCACCACTTTTCTTGGTCAGGTCTTCTTTAACCTGAATGATAGAATTGGAAGTCGTCCCCATCGACGCTTTGAAGCGGTTCTCGGAAAGATATTCCCGGTAGTATTTCGCGTCCCACTGCTGAACAGTTAGACCCGACGCAGCACTTGTGTCAGTCATTGTAAAAAGTTCCTTCTAAGGTTACCGGCACCTCCCAGTGTCGGTGGTTCCTTATTAAAAGATTGCGTCCAACGGCGTATGATCCGGCTCAACAGGGTTTCCCCTGCCGCCTACATTCCGATCATCTGCCAACGATTTAGGTATTGCCGAACGGGCAGCTTGGTCCGCGTCTGCCTTGGCTTTCGCATCGGCCTCAAGTTCAAGTTTCAACTCTGCCTTGAGTTTTTCACGGTATTCTGTGGGGTTGCCCATTTCTGCGATTGCCATTTGGTTCTTGGCCGCTTGGTAAGCAAATTCCCCTGGGTGCGCCGACTGCGCTGCTTGGTCGTAAAGCAACGAGTTGTTTGCACTCATTTGGGACCAAACCTGTAATTTTTCGTCATAGTCTTCGTGCATCATTCGAGACATTTCCACCGACATATCCACCTTGACATTTTCCATAGATGCTGCGGTTTCTTGCTGGTGCTGCGCGAATGCTTGCTCAGGGTCTTCATAAAAATCAGGTTTGGGTTCTGCATTTAGTTCAGCAAGCTGCCGTTCAGCAGCCTGTCGTCTTTCCCGTTCGTCCATAAGAGCGGCGATTGGAATGTGAGCCGGTTCTCTCTCCGCTGCCGGTGGCGCAGCTTCTATTTCACCCGTGGTTTCTTCCGTCTCTGCTGGTTCCGCCTCTGTAGGGGCTTCCTCGGCTGGCTCAAGAGGTTCTGGGGCCGCTTCTGGCTCCGCTACCGTTGCGTCAGTTTCCGTTACGGTTTCGCCTTCAAAAAAGGTATCCAAATCATCATCTATCATCGTCGTCGCTCTCCATACGCCCGTTATCGTCGGCGGCACGTTTAACGCCCGAAACCCGGCGGCGGCTTGCGTCAAACAGACACAAAAAAACCCGCTAGATTGCAGGCCGTCGTAAATTCTTTAAGCTGTCACTAATTTAGCGTAGAAACCTCATTGGCCTTGGCGACCTTCTCCATTGCCGAAGCCTCTTTTAAATTTGTGTCCATGCTGGTGTTCTCAACGTCAGCCTCTTTCTGTGCGAGGTCTAGTTGCGAGTTCTTCTGACCAGCTTCAGCTTGTGCCGGGTCACCCTGCATACGTTCAAGGATAGCTTTTTTCTTAGCACTTGGCAGCGCGGACGCCTCAATAAGGACATCCGGCGGAACAGGCATCCCGGCCTCGTACAAGCGGACAAGTGAATCGAACTGTTCTTGCATAATTGTAATCGTGTCGGGCGCGTCTTCCATTATCAAATCGACTTCAAGCTCAGTTGTGTTATTTTTGGTTCCGACGACCTCTTGCATACGGGGATCGTCGCCCATTTGCTGCATAATGGCCTGAACTTCTTCCTCGGAAGCGCCTTGTTGCTGTAACTGTTCAACGTATTGGTCGCCAGCGGTGATAGGTGTGTTCATCCCGACAAACCTGACGTTGTTCTCGTTGTCGGTAATCCGCACCCACTTTTCCTCGTTCCAGTATTGACGAACGCGGTTCCAAATTTGTTTGTACACACGCAAAGACCACTGACGATGACCATCAGCTAAATTGTTGCCACCAATCATGCCGCCTTGCTGCTTGGCCTGGATGGCGCGGCCTGACTCGCTGCCAATCTGCCCGGTTAACGCCTCATTCGGGCCTTGATTATCGATTTCGTTCTTCGCCTCTTGCAACAAGTTGAACTGCGCCATCGTCATATCGGTGGAATCGAGTATTTGAAATTCTGTGTTAGGGTTTTTAATAACGTGGCCGTCAGGTTTAGCCAGTTCGCGTTTCATCTTGGCTACGTCATCAACAGCGCCTTCGTCGGCTAACGTCTGCCGCATAGATATCAGATGCAACGCTTTGGATCTGCGTTTGTTAATTTCATCCTGTGGCGCAATCATATCCGCCACAGCGCCGGAACGATTGTTCTGCCGATCCACATAAGCTGAATCCAAAACCATAGGGTTCTCAGGTTCGCCGTCACCGTCAAGGAACGGTGAAATCCCGCCTTCTAGTTTTGCGCCCTTTGTGAAAGTACACCAGTACCATTGGCCTTTTTTTCTGTAGTGCATTTGCACGACACGCACGCGACGCCGAGTTGAGTCTGCCCAGGCTGTGGTGTTGGGTTTGTCGTCCAGTGTTTCGGTGGTAGACGATTGCAAGTTGGCATCAAACGCCGCTTGTCCGTCTTTCCAGCGGTCAATCGCTTCATCGTAATCCTTCCAAATCACATAACCCATGTAGCGTGCGTCAGAAAAATCGCGTTTCGATGAGTGCGGGTCATAAAAAGTCCGATCCCAAGGAATGTGCTTGGTCTGAATCTCTGGTTCTTTACCCTTGAACGACACAGTGACTTCGCAACCACCATAACCTTCAATCTGCTTGTTCTCCCAAGCCAAAGAACGCACTTCGTCCCAATTGCTGTTCTGTGTGACGAACCTCAAGGCATCGGTAGCGGCTTCCGAGCCTTCTTGGTCGGCAGGGTTGCGGGGGAATGCTTTCGGGTCAGAACGAGACTGTTTCTCTAGTCCGAGTAGGAAATCAATCTTTGGCCGGATGCGGTTGTAAATGGTCACTGGTTGGCCGCGCTTTTCTAACGCTTGGATTTCGGTAGCGGTTAGCTGCTTGCCGTCATAGTAATCACGCGCTTTTTCGGACGCGGTGCGGGCGGCTTTGCTAGCTTCTTCTGCGTCATCGAACCACTGGACTAAACGAGCCAACTGGTCTTCTGCCGTTTTAAGCTCTTCATTCATACCGTTTTCCAGTTGCCATCGTCATCATCATCAAAAGCCCTGTCCCATTTGCTGCGGCGGTGCTGGGCTATCGCTGGCTTATGCCCCGCTACCATTTCGTTCAACATCCGGCCAAACAGGCTGAGAACGTCAATATCATCGTCCACCCGGCCAACCGGGAACGACATTAAAACTTGTAGTAATTCGGCTGACCAAGGCGCGTTCTTGGGGAGGTAAACCTTCCCCATCGCCGCTCTGCCGCGTATAGCTTGCGCCCGTGTCGGCTTGTCGGCTGCCGAGGCGTAACCTTCCCGCGCACAATAGATTTTACGTTCACGTTGCCGCTTGTCGATGAACGGGCCAACGGACCTAATAATCTGGCCTTTTTCCTCTGCCCATTTCAGCGGCTTGTGTTCGTTCATTAAGTCGAGCAATACCTCAATCCACACGTCCGAGGAAGTCTGCCCGCGCCACCAATCTAGAATATAAATATTGTCGTCAGGGTCCACGCCGCAGACGCCATGCACGGTGTAATCACCACCGTTGGCCGTCACCGCGTAATCGCTTGCCCCGTATTTCCGAAGGTGTTCTGGTGGCTCGTCGTACCACTTGAACCAGTCCCTTTCGAAGTACAAACCGCCCTCTGGCGCTGGCCGCTGTTGGTACAGCGCGTTCCAGTTCCTGGGGCCTTGTGTAATCTTTTCCTGTTCCCAATATTCCCTTGAGAACCAATCCGTCCAAAGAAACTCGCCAATCTCGCGGTTAAGCGGATCGTCCTTGCGTTCACATTGGGCGTGAAGGCAGAGAACGTACCAATCTTCGCCGTCCTTGGCTTTGATCCAGCCCGTCTCGCCGTCGTAGTCATCGGGTAGAATCCGACCGGCGGGGTCATCCTCATGCCAACGTGTCAGAATAAATACGATAAAGCCCTGCGGCTTCACACGGGTGCGAAGTTCTGACTTGTAGGCTTCCCAAGTCTTGTTGCGGATAACGATACTGTCAGCGTCTTCTCTGCCCTTGATAGGGTCATCTATTAGCAATCCATCGGCCCGGTTGCCGGTTGCACTTCCAAGCATACCAACAGCCATGTATTCGGAACCGTTAGTTAAGCTCCAATCACCCGCCGCCGCGTTCTCGCCGGATATGGTGGTGTCAAAAACTTGATTGTATTCATCAGATCGAACAACTGACCGGCAACGTCTGCCGAACTTATAACTGAGGTCTGCGCCGTAACTTGCACAGATGATTTTCTTGCGTGGGTTCTTGCCCATAAAATAGGTTGGAAAGGCAACCGACGCATACGTTGACTTAGCCGTACCCGGCGGCATGAAAATCATCAGCCGCTTTAGAACGCCTCTTTCGATTTTTTCAAGTTGTTCAATAATTAAATTATGGTGTTCCGCTGGTTCCAAACGTTGAGGGTAAAAATCGTCAGTCTGCGGAACCGGCGCACCGGGTATCTCAACGTACTTTACGAAATCAGTTAGGCTTCGACTCGCTCTGTCCGCCAGTGCTGTCTCCATGCAGTCCACCGCGTCCGCTAATTCCAAGTCGCTCAGTGAGTTCAGTTGCTCTAGCAAGTTTTTCGTCCCTACTACGCTTGGTTACATCCTCATGTTTTTCTGTGATTAGTCCGTGCAGCTTGGCTTTTCCCATAGTCGCACTGACCATTGCAGATGCCTGATTTGATAACAAAGCCGCTTGGCGACCCTCCTCAAGTTCTACAGTGATGGAGTCAACCGTTACATTGCAGCGTTCCGCGTGGGCCTCTTGGGTTTTCCCAACAGCCTCGCTGATGTCAACTTTTGTCAAGAGTTGCTGACCTATCTGTCGGGCCGTCCTCTCGCTGTACCCTGCGCGGATTGCGGCCTGAGTCGCGTTGTGATCAATTGCGTATTCTTTTACGAACGCCGTTTGTTTTGGGTTCATTCGCTAAACGTCGGGCGCACCCAACGACATCCTTCACTTATTGGCCCGCCAGAATAAAAACCACCGTCCATGTCGTCCTCCTCAATTTCTTCTAACCGCACAGCAATATCACTCGGATCGTCATTCAATTCATCGACGAACCACGTCAGGACATGTGTTTTTTCCATAAAAAAGACCTCACTGATTGCAGTCAGTGGTCTATTTGAAACTTGTTACTGGTCTATTTGAAACTTGTTACTGGCGATTCCAATCCAGAATCGACCATTAGAAACCCCGGTCACGCGCCAAACGTGCCGGGGCAAATCTCGTTTTTGTCACACACCCTTCCTAGGAGTACCGACATGTATATTACGGGGTGATACGTCAGAAATCTTAGGCAAATCTCACCACTACTTTATTATACCCACAGAAGTGACACTGTGTCAAGATGTTGCGTGTTAAATCTCGCCCCACACCATAGCTAGGCACTCCAGCGCGTCCTTGAGAAAATCGATGCCGGAGCGTTTATTGTATTTCTGGCTCATAGACCAAGCCCCGGCGCTGCCGTCGTTGACGCACACCCATTCCAAGACCGAGAGTTGCTTTGCGCTTAATTTAGCGTCTGTTTTGCGGAGGATCTCCAAGGCTTGCTGCTGTTTTTCATGGTTAGCTTCGCCGCCCCCAACATCCCCCGCCTCGTTCCGGCCCCGTGGGCCTAGGCCCGCTTGGTAAGTATATCTGGAGTATTGCTCCCCAACATCATAAAATATTTTATTCAAATCCCGGTTGTGGGACAGGTGGCCTTTGGTCATGTGCGAATATAACGCTGATTTCTTTTCCACTCGCTTTGGCGCTCCTAATTTGACATCTGTATCTACAAGGATAATCTCTTGGCCCTTGTTGTCGGCGTAGAGTGTCCCATCTGCCCGCATGGGGCCGAAATCTGCCGTTTCGTTTTTCATATATCCATCTTCAGTCTTCGTTGATACTTATTCATTTTCTACTATTCCATTCATCAGTCAGCTCCTCTGTGCTAATCTCATTAGTCATCGTCCTGTTCGACCCTCATAAATAAAACCTCGCCACAATGTCGTTTCGGATAAGCGCAGCCACTGTATAAATTAGAGTCACAATAAAATCTGAGGATAGAGCGGCTTCATACCCCCAGAAGGGTAGGATGAAATGCGTCAAGAACATGGAGACTACGAAACCAACGCCGACGTTGACTATGACGAACTCCCGCCTTCGGTTTCTGATTTCCTTGAATTTGTGCAGCATGGAATAGGGGGTGCGTGTTGGCATTCTGGTTCCTCTAAAATGGAATCTCGTCGTTTAGGTATTCAGTTGTGTTGGTAATCTTGTGGATTGATGCAGCCGGGAATAATTCCTTAACCTCGGCCACCAACGGGCTTTTGGATTCAAGCATTTCAATGATGCGGACGACCTCTGCCAATGAGTACACCTTGACGCCTTCGAACTCCTCAGACGCCCTATGTGCATCTGCCGTGTCTTTTGTGATGGCGTAGGCCACCTTGCCGCTATCATCACGCACAGACCAAACGTCGGGTGGCATGGGGGTTCGTCCTTTGGCGATAACTTCTGCCTCCAATGCTTGCCAACCTCGAATCATCACGCTGGCACGTTTGGCTACATCGGTCGGGTTGCCATCGATGACGGCTGCATCGAGTTTTGCTTTTGCCGATCCAAATTTTGTCGTCGTTTCTGGATTGGATAATTCTTGCAGCCGTCCGACCCCCCATTTCATTTCCATATCGAAGGAAACTTTATCCAACGGTCTAAGACCCTGATAAATTGCCTCTGAATTCTGGTTGCCGAGAAGATTTGGTGCTGTGAAATCATCGGGTCTTTTTGCATTTTTTTGTGGCATTTATTTTACTCCTTTTTCGGCTGGCATATTTGCCGCCGGTGTTGGTTGGGGGGTTCCCTGGGTTTTGGTTATCGCGAGATGACCGTACCCGTTAGGGTCGCGATCTTCGCGATTTCGCGAGTCCTTTGTTTTCAATGACTTAGCTAGGTTCTCGCGAAGCGTCGCGATAATGTGGTTTCGCGATAATTCTGTAACCGTTACTGAGTAAGGGTTTGACCGACTCGCGAACCCCATTTCGCGACTTTCGCGATTTTTATTTTTCTGCACCATAAAACACCTTTATCATCAGTTTTTTCTTGTCGAATTGGATGCTCTGAAAGCCCCCATTTCCTGACCATTCCACACACATTTTTACAGCGTTTTCGATGCGGCTTTTTATGGTCGATGAGGGTTGTTTAACGCCCTTCCGTTCCTTACGGAATTCCTTCATATCGTCAGACCCCCAGACAAGGCGATTGGCGACTGTATGGATGGAAGAACCATCATCATTGACATACCTCCAACACCGCCTGAGAAGCGTCGAGGCTTCTTCACGTTTAGCATCGTCTTCGTCTGGTTCTGAGAGTTCAACGTGTTTTAGGACGCCCACCTCGTCGCCTGTGAGGCCCAAGGTGCCGAAGGGCACGAACTGTCCGTGCTTCTCGAACCATGTCGCTGTATTGGTTGCCAGGGAGAGGTTCGCTTTAGCGTCATCCAATCGGATGTATCTATGCTTTTGGTCTTGTTCGATGCCGTACTTGTCGGCGTCTTTCTTGGTCATAGGGTATAAAGTGTGTGCAACACGGGTTACACCGACCACAGAACCAGCCCCCCGTGATGTATCTGCGTTGCCTATGTGTGAGGTGCTATCGCCCGCTTGAGTCTTACGGCTATGGTGTACGAGCGAAACGGCGCAATCGGCTTCCTGTGCGATTCTACGGTACTCGCGGGCCACCTTATTCATGGCTTCGTTGCTGTTTTCGCTAACGCCGTGGGTTTCTAAGAATGGATCCACGAAAAACAATATGATGTTTTCACGCTGGCATTCGTCAATACATGCCTGCACGTCGGGCAGTGTGATGACTTCCCCTGTCTTTGGGTCTTCTGTGGCGACACACAAAGGCCGTTGTTCGCCCGAATTTATATAAACCTTATCCTCTACCACACTCCACGGGATACCCATGAAAGAAGCTGCGGCGACGACACGGCGCATTAATTCTTCATAATCGTCCTCATTGTTATAAATCCATACGCGGCCTTTGTCGCAAGTACCCCGCCCGCCGAAGTCTTGACCGGCAGCGACGGCCAGTGCCTCTTGTATAGTGAGGGTAGATTTGCCCACACCTGGGGGTGCGATTGTGATTGTGACACGCTGCCGGATGTAACGGCCCTCAACGATCCATTTCCGGGGATTGATGCTGCGTGGGTCAAAACCTTTGACCGGCCTTGCGAACGTCGGGGTTTTTTCTTGCTGTTCAATTTCTTCTGTGACGGATACGGACGGCAGACTGCCCCGGTGTTCCGAAATATCAAAATCGTATTGTGCGGCTATGTGGAATATCGAACCGGCCCCAATAGTGTCCACCTTGCCGATGGAGTTCCAGGCGCGTTTCGTTTCGTTGTGGTCGTACTTGTCGGACCGTTGCGACCACCTATCAAAAATGTCCCAACCATCGGCCCCAACCGCGCCCTTAACGGCGTGGGCCATAATAATCCAATCGTCATAATGGCACCCGTCGTTTGGAATATGCGCCAGTGCGACACTAATATCATCCAACGGCGCGTCTTGTTCTTTGAGGTTAAGGGTTGGGGCTTTGCCGCCGCCGCCATCCTCGAACGTTGTGCGGCTTTTAACTGTGCCATGCTTGCTTAAAAGTTCGTTGGCAAGGGCCAGGAATTCCTCAACCTGCTTGACTGTGACAAGTGTGAGTTCGTTGGCCGGTATGTCCATGATGGAATCGTCGGGCCAATAATATTTTTTCTTGGTATCTTCGTGGATTCCGCTTGCGACGAATTGCTGACCCTCGGCCAAGATTTCTACAGCGGTGTCGTCCCCGTGGATATCATATACCGGGGTTTTGATCTTCCTCATTTGTTCGTCGGTACGGAACACCATCAGGAACTTTGGCTGCTTTCCGATCCTACGGGGAGCAAATCCCAGCTCTGATTCAATAAGGTCTTGCACAGCGTTTGATGTAAATGGATTTAAGATATCGACATCAACGGCGATAAGGTTGTGCCCTCCGCCCGTCAAAACACCGATGCTGTTGTTTGGGAATTTGGAATAGTCGTTTGCGTTGTCTGGTCGGTCTGTCCAACCTGTTAAAATGGGCTTCTTGCCAGCGACGGGCGTTACATCGTAACCTAGTTCAACCAAATTTGGCGCGTGTTTTTCATATCGTTTAGATGTCATCGTCACGTTTGACCCCCGATCCTAATTTTTGTGTCGTTTTATGTCCCCCGGCGTGCGGCCCCTGGATGGGACACCATTGGCGTGTGTCACACATATAAAATGCAGGATATGAACCGAGCGGGTACGCCGGTCTAATTAAAATCGTCCCGACATGCCCTATTCCAACAATCCTATTAACGCCCCAAACTGTCCTGCAATCCTCACCGTCCAAGCCGGGGAATAAATAAACTCGCTCAAGTCGTTTGCCGTTAAAGCTGTTGGCTCTGTCGTCATTTATTTTACAGTGGGTATAATCGACCGCTTGCCAAAGCGGTTTATTGTATTGGCTATTTGCTATGGTATAGCCGCCACGTTTTACCTCGATGCCGAAGACATCGAATTGGTAGTTACAATTAGCCAAAGGCCGCGCCAGATAATCTATGCGTAGCGGCTGACCAGTCTCTAGATGCAGTAATTTGCATTGTGAAAGCAGCCTAAAGTGCGGCTTTAGAATATTCTCTAAATACCTCTCAGCTTGTTTTTCTGTTTTAAATGATTGGGGAATATGTTTAACCAATTTCGTTATCGCCTTTTATTGGTGGTAAGAAAGCCCCGGTGTGCTGTCGGTATCAAACAACTACACACCGGGGCGGCTTACTCAAAACTCCTCGTCACCATCAATGTTGACATTCTCAACAGGTGCCGCCGCTTGTTGTTGAACGGCTGCCGCTGGTGCAGGGGCATCGGTTTCAATCGGCAAGTCAGCCGGTCGGTCAACCCACTTAACAATGACAAGAGTTGGTATTGTCGTGGAACCCCTACCGGCTGTTGAACTTACAGAACCGTCGAATTTAACAACTGGAACCTTGCCGTGGTTAGCGGGTAGTTCTTTCTCAAATTCGCTATAAAGAGCTTGAACACCCATGCAAGCGCCGACGCCGGTTGTGGCGAACTCCCGCGTAGGTTCTTCGCCAAACATATTCTTGGAGAAGATATTGAACTGAAAACCGCGTTTCCACTCACGGCCATCTGTTGGCTTAGGTGCCGGGTCTGAAAGACTCGCATCCATCACCCACTCAGGTGCAACACCCATCTCAAAGACGCCCCAACCCGTTTTGATCTGTTCAAGATCAAAGATTGCTGGTTGATCGAAAGCAAACTCGACAGGCGGATTATCCGCACCCTCCATTGACATCTTCCAAGACGAGGTTGACGCCATATAACGGACATGTGCTGTGAAATCGCCACCACCACCGCCGCCTAAATTTAAACCACTCATAGCATTTACTCCTTTTAAGTTGCCGCTGTTAGCAGCCGAATGTCTGACGACCTAATTCCCGTGTCTGCTGGTTCGACCAATAGAACGAGTCGTAATTAGGACAGAGATATTCGGCAATCTCTTGGGGGTCGCGGCTTATGCCCAAGAGCCGTTGCATACACAAGAACGCCCTGTGTAATTCTTTCAAATCCTGTTCGCCTGTTTCCAGGGTGTGCAGGGCGAATTTCTTTGGTGTGGCGTACATGAACTGTACGCCGTAGTTGTTGCCTTTAGCCTTCTGATAGAGAGCGCCTTGCTTGCGGTGTGGGGCGCTGATACCAGACGGGCAGCGTGTCGTTGACTTGCAATCAACGATCAAACCCGGCCACGTCCAATCAATGTATCCGATGATTGGAACGTGGACGCCTTCAAGCGTAACCTCGATTTTTTCCTGGCAACTCTCCGGCGCACCGAGATGCTTTAAAGCCTCATAGCCATGCTCAATCATGCCTGGGATGTTGCCGCGTTCCTTATCACGGGCCTCTGCGTTGCCGCCGAGTGCCGTCGCTACGTTGAACTTCTTAACTGCCATATCAACGGCGTCTGGCAACTCGGAAAACTCACCCTTTAATAAGTATTCGATGCCGAATTCAACAGCGTTCCCGCGCTCCATTGCGGGGTTGGAAGGCTCGCGGTGCTTGAGAACATAAGAGATGAACCAACGTGCTGGATCGTTAATAAACATAGACCCCTGGGAATAAGAAAAGTGTCTGATGCCGTGGATTTCTAAATTTTTATCAGCCATTTTAACACCTCATATTTTGCGGGGGATATACGGCGCACCCACTTAGCCGTCGCTCTTGATCCAAAAAACTGGCAGCCCGCCAACCATATCTGTCTTGACTGACCAAACAGTGCTTACTGCACCAGATAAAATGGCCTTATTTTTTACGACTTCAAAATTGACCGTCGCGCCACGCTCCCGCCAGTAATCAGCAATGGCTTTACCGTGCGCCCGTGCGCCATTTTTGCTGGTGTAATTTGGGATCACGCAGCACCTTCTTGCATTAATTTTGAATATCCGTAGCGGGCGATTAGAGCCGCGTCGGTGCGCCCGTTGTCTTTCTTCCTGGCCCAACTTGCGGCGTTGGAAGGGAACAGCTGTGTGGCCCTTTGGCGGGATGAATCCTTATCCGATCCCGGCGGGATGCCGTTGAACTTCTTCCAAGTCTGTGGCGTTACGAACGTCACCGGGTAATCGCTGCACAGTCCTTGTAAGATGCCGTAAGCCTCACCGAACCTGAACATGGACGTAACCCCTTGCCCCGGCATTGCACCGACCTTCTCCATAAACACAAAGTCAGGTTCAAATCCCAGAATTGCGGCCATCGTGCCGGGGATGTTGATCATCGTCTTGTTCTTCTTGCCGCTTTTGGCCGTGAAGGTAGGAATATCAGAGACTTCGATGTTGCTGCCGTCGAAAATGGCAATCGCGCCAGAAATTCCGGGGTCCACGCCTAAAACTCTCATTGTCTTCTACTATTCCCCGCAGTCAGTTGGTGCGACTGACTGTCTGGTTTCTGGGGAGAACCAAATAAATCCTTTAGAATTAAACAAGAGACTCCATTAGAAATGTTCGTTGCGCGTTCATGCGGCACCAAACGAGGCTGCGCGTCCTCGTCGCCAATAAGGCGTAAATTGTTTATGTCTGAATCTTTAAAATTAATCATTGTCTTGCCGTCGGCACTCCACACTTGCATTGGTATCCCCCTAGATGTTGGTTAAATCTTCTAACTTTCTCAGCGTTTCGGCGCGTGGGTTCCAGCCTTCCCTGTCAAAGTTGTGCAGCGCGTTCTTAGACAGCTGCGCCAACCTTGAAAGGCCGGAATTAGTAAGACCCTTTGTTTTTTTAAAGGTTCTAATTTTCTTGATTGATTTGTCGATATAGTTCATAATCCCTTTATAGTCCCTTTTTAAAGGGAATGTCAACAATAAAAAGGGTGGATTTTTCAGCGAAGTAATCCTAACTATATAATTATGTCTATGGCGGGTGACGCAGGTAGAGAGCGCCTAAAGGCTTTTATGTCCGAGAGGGGACT
>Ga0114999_10003496_pt1 | contig 19651 bp, 14 predicted proteins | sample ArcticOcean_MG_C_3_FD_89820 | JGI IMG/M metagenome (GOLD analysis project Ga0114999, IMG submission 89820) | Marine microbial communities from western Arctic Ocean - ArcticOcean_MG_CB8_126 | ecosystem: Environmental > Aquatic > Marine > Oceanic | place: Arctic Ocean: Canada Basin | collected...
AGGGTCATGAAACGGCGCAGATCTTCGCCGACCACACGGTTCCGTTCGACGATGCGCGAGTAGCCGCGCAGTCACTGCGACATCTGGACGGCGCGTCATGATCGAGACCACGGGAAACGAGATCGCCACGATTCTCGGCGGCGCGCTGGCGGACGGCGATGGCGCTCAGGTCTGTGACCGGGTAGTTATCGATTCCCGCCAGGTCGGCCCTGGTGTTTGCTTCTTCGCCATCGTAGGTCCGCGCGACGACGGACACCGGTACTTGCCCCAGGCAGTCGCCGCTGGGGCACGGGTACTCGTTATCGAGAAGGCCGAGGCGCTCCCCCATCTGGCCAACACAAGCGACGCCGCAGTGATCGTGGTCGCCGACACGACGGCCGCCCTGCAAACGCTCTCCGCGCATGTGCGTCAGACGATCGACCCTCTGGTTGTCGCCATCACCGGCAGTGTCGGCAAGACGACCACCAAGGCACTCACGGCAGGGCTGCTGGAAGGCTCGGCGCCGACCCTGGCGACGCCCGGCAACTTCAACAATCACTGGGGCCTGCCGCTGTCGCTCCTCGGGCTCGACACAGGTCACGAGTGGATGGTCGCGGAACTCGGCATGAGCGGTCCCGGCGAGATCGCGTTCCTCGCCGAACTGGCACGCCCCGAGATCGGTGTGATTACGAACGTTGCGCCCGTGCATATGCAGAACTTCGAAAGCGTCGCGGGCGTGGCCGCAGCCAAGCGGGAACTGGCGGCTGGGCTGGCGGCTGACGGCACGCTGATCGTTAACGCCGACAACAAGTGGACGGCGGCGATCGGCGATGAGTTCGAAGCTCAGGTCGCGCGGGTGATTCGTTTCGGCGCCAATGCCGACGTGAGTGCGGCGAGCGTGGAACCCGTCGAGGGTGGCTGGAGCCTGATGCTGAGCTTCCCGGATGCTGAGCCAGTTCGCGTAGCACTACCACTCGCCGGCGAGCATTCGATCTCGAACTTCCTCGCCGCTGCGAGCGTCGCCTATGCGGTCGGCATCGACGCACGCACGGTGGCGGCCCGTACAGCGGCGTTGCTTTTGCCGCCAATGCGCGGCCAGCTTCGTCACACCCGCGACGGCATCGCGGTCATCGACGACAGCTACAACGCCTCGCCTGCCGCCATGCTCAGCGCGATCGAGACTCTGGCTCGGGCGGAAACCGATGGCAAACGCGTTCTTGCAGCCGGCGACATGCTCGAGCTTGGCAGCTGGTCGGAAGATGCCCATCGGGAGGTGGGCCTCCACGCGGCCGCTGCAGGAATCGACACCCTCGTTACCGTAGGCCCGCTGGCACGCGATCTAGCGCGGGGCGCAGAGGCAGGCGGCATGCCCGACGAGGCCATCCATTCCTTCGGTACGTCGTTGGAGGCTGCCGACGAGATCCGCGCGTTCGCCCGACCCGGCGACACGGTCCTTGTCAAAGGCTCACGCGGCATCCGCATGGAACGTCTGACCCATGCGCTCCTCGATCACGACCCGGAGTCTACTTAGCCCATGCTGTACGAACTACTGGTTTCGTTGGCCGAGTACTGGTCGCCGCTGAATGTCTTCCAGTACCTGACTTTCCGCACTGCCATGAGCGCCACGACGGCTCTCATTACCACGCTGATTCTGGGTCCGATCGTCATCGCGCGACTCAGTTCGGCGCAGATTGGCGAGCAGATTCGCAGCGAAGGCCCCGCCAGCCATGCCAGCAAGCAGGGCACGCCAACGATGGGCGGCATTCTGATCGTTGTCGCCATCACCTTTTCGACGATGCTCTGGGCCGACACCGGCAACGTCTTTGTGTGGCTGGCCGTATTGGGAACGGTTGGGTTCGCAGCCATCGGCTTCGTCGACGACTACATGGGCACCGTCCACGAGCGGCGCAGGGGCCTGTCGGCGCGATCGAAATTGATCGCCCAGATCGGTCTGGCGCTCGGGATCGGCGCCGCCCTGTGGTGGCTCGCGGGCATCGGGATCTTCACAACACAGTTGTCGCTACCGCTCTTCAAGACGATCAGCCCGCATCTCAACCTGTTGTACATCCCCTTCGCAGCATTGGTGCTGGTCGGCGCCTCCAACGCCGTCAACCTGACAGACGGGCTGGACGGGCTGGCAACAGGCTGCGTGATGGTCTCGGCTATCACGTACACGGCGCTGGCCTACGTCGCCGGACACGCGGTAATCGCCGACTACCTCGACATCATCTTCGTCCCTGGGATCGCCGAGATAACTGTCTTCGCTGGCGCCATTGTCGGCGCCTGTCTGGGGTTTCTCTGGTACAACTGTCATCCAGCACAGGTGTTCATGGGGGACACCGGTTCGCTGGCCCTGGGCGCCGCGGTCGGGCTGATCGCGCTGCTGATCAAACAGGAGCTGGTGTTGATTCTCGTGGGGGGAGTCTTCTGCCTCGAAGCGCTGTCAGTCATCATCCAAGTGGCGAGTTTTCGAACGACCGGCAAGCGGGTCTTTCGCATGGCACCGCTGCACCATCACTTCGAGCTAGCAGGCTGGTCAGAGTCCAAGGTCATCGTGCGGTTCTGGATCCTCGCCATGCTCTTTGCGCTGCTGTCACTCGCGACACTGAAGCTTCGATGAGGTCGTCCTGGGCTGCACGCAAGGTTGTAGTCGTCGGCGCGGGTCGTAGCGGCCGTGCGGCGTCCGAACTCCTGCTTCAGCTTGGCGCCCACGTCACTCTCACCGACAGCCGGACTGCAGGCGAACTCGGTGCGTCGGTTGACGATCTTGAGCGGCTGGGAGCGACTCTCGCCCTCGGTGGCCATCCGCCACAACTGTGGGAATCGGCGGACGCCGTGATTGCTTCGCCGGGCATCGGGCCGAGCGCCCTGCCGCTGGTTGCTGCGCGGGCCTGCGGCGTACCCGTGCTGTCAGAAATCGAACTCGCCGCCGCCTACGCGCAGGCCCCCTGCGTTGCGATCACGGGTTCCAATGGCAAGAGCACGGTCACCGCGATGGTGGGCGCGATTCTGGAGAAAGCCGGCCTCGACGCGCCGGTGTGCGGCAACATTGGCGTTCCGCTCTCGACCGTCGTCGCCGCCGCGCTGCGCGGAGAGCACCGGCCCGATCGCTATGTTCTGGAGCTCTCTTCATTCCAGACCGAGACGATCGAACGCTTCCGGCCGCGCTGGAGCGCCATCCTCAATCTGAGCGCTGACCACCTTGATCGCCACTCCACCTTCGAGTCGTACGCTGAGGCAAAACTCGCGATCTGCACCAACAGCACGTCCGATGACTGGCTGATCTACGGCGCCGACGACACGTACCTCACGAACCACTTGCCGCCGCACCCACAGCATGTTCCCTTCAGCGCCACCGCAACGGTTACGGTGCCGGCGGCCTGGCTCGAGGGGAATGGCGTGCACTGGCGTGATTCTGCTGGCGACACCCATCGAGTTGTCGGGACCGAAGAGATGCAGATCCTGGGCCGCCACAATGCTCTCAACGCTGCGGCCGCGACGGCGCTCGCGTGTCTGGCGGGTGCGTCGCCGCAAGATGCAGGCACCGCGCTGCGCAACTTCCGTGGGCTCGAGCACCGGATGGAGCTCTGCGGCACGGTGGCGGGCGTACGCTGCGTGAATGACTCCAAGGCGACCAACGTTGGCGCCACCGTGGCCGCCCTGCGTGGGATCGACGATCCGATCTGGCTGATTCTTGGCGGCCGCGACAAAGGCGCCGATTTCGGCGAACTAGCGCCCCATCTCGCCAACGTTCGCGGCGTCTTGCTCGTCGGCGAGGCCACCGAGCGAATCGCCGAGGCCCTCCCCGCCGCAGTTGATTCCATGCCCTGCGACACGATTGATGTCGCGGTGGCCAAGGCCCTAGATAACGCCGCCACTGGCGAAGTGCTTCTGCTCGCCCCGGCGTGCACGAGTTTCGACCAGTACACAGATTTCGAAGCCCGCGGGAAGCACTTCAGAGCGCTGATTGCCGATCGCGGCACCCCGGATGTCGCCCGCTAGCGCACGGCGACTTTTGCAACACGACTGACATCGAGGAAACACATGGCGAGTCGCTGGCTTGCGGTGGACCGGTATCTTTTTTTTGCTGTCTCCAGCCTCATGGCATTGGGGCTGCTGATGGTCTACTCGGCCTCGTTTGCCATCTCGCAGGAGAACTTCGGCCACGACCTGCACATCGTGACGCGGCAGTCGGTGGCCGTCGGCATCGGCCTCGTTCTGTTGCTCGCGACGATGTTGTTCGACTACCGCCGCTACCAAAAGTCGGCAATCGTAGCCGTTGCTGTGCTTGGCATCCTGGCGGCCCTCATCTTTGTGCTCCTCATGCCGGCCTCGCGCGGGTCGCATCGGTGGATCCCGCTCGGGATATTCAATGCTCAGCCGTCTGAGTTCGCCAAGCTCGCGGTGATTCTCTTCCTCGCCTCGTTCCTGTCACGCAAGGACGACCGCCTAAACGAGTTTCGTCGCGGCATTCTGCCGGTATTGCTGGTGGTCGGTTCGATCGCGCTGCTGGTCGCCATCGAGCCTGATCTGGGAACCGCCTGCATGATCTCGGCAATCGCCTGTGCGATGCTCTGGGTTGGCGGGATTTCCTGGAAGCACATTGCCAACCTGGGCGCCATCGGCCTCGTGGCAGCCACCAGCCAGATCATGCGGTCGGGGTATCAGTCGCAGCGCATCATCGCCTTTCTTGACCCCTGGGCGCATGGCCGAACGTCGGGATACCAGACGGTTCAGTCGCTCACCGCAGTCGGGTCCGGTGGCGTTACGGGCGTCGGCTTTGCCGCGGGCCAACAGAAGGCCGGGTTTCTCCCCGACCCCTACACCGACTTCATCTACGCGGTGATAGCGGAGGAGTTCGGAATGATCGGCGCCTTCGTAGTGATCGGGCTCTTCGTCGTGCTGTTGTGGCGTGGGGTCCGGGCCTCGCTGCGCGCGCCCGACCGATTCGGCTTCTATCTCGGCATCGGCCTGACCTGTTTCCTGGTAATCCAGGCGCTCATCAACATGAGCATCGTCGTTAACCTGCTGCCCACAACGGGAATTCCCCTGCCGATGATCAGCTATGGCGGTTCGTCGATGCTGGTCAGCTGTATTGCCGTTGGCATCCTCCTGAACATCTCGCAACACGCCCACACATGAGTCCAGCCCACGCCGTTGGCCCCCCGCAACCGCTGCGCGTCGTTCTCGCCGCAGGCGGGACCGGCGGCCACCTCATGCCAGCCCTCGCCACCGCTGAGGCCCTCGAAGCCCGTACGGCGTGTGAAATGCTGGTCGTGGGTTCACAACGTGACAACGAACGCGAGATTCGCGGCCTGGTCCCCTACCCCGTGGTCGAGGTCCGGGCCCGGCCACTCGCTGGGCGTGGGCTACTAGCGAAACTACGGACGGCACTCATGCTGCCGCTGGCAATCCTCAGCGCCCGTGGCCACTTGCGGAGTTTCGGGGCGGATATCGTCATCGCGACGGGCGGGTACGTCTGCGGCCCCACCGGGCTGGCGAGTTGGCTCACCGGAACGCCGCTGTTGGTCCTGGAGCAAAACGCAGCCCCCGGCATCACGACCAGACTGCTGCGACCTTTCGCGCGGGCCGTCGCGGTGTCGTTCGCGGAGACGGCGGGCCGACTCGGTCCGAAGGCCGTGGTCACCGGCAACCCTGTCCGTGCAGCGCTTCCGCGAGCCCGGGCGGGCGACGCGCCGCCCGGCGGCAGTCATCTCTTGATCCTCGGCGGGAGCCAGGGCGCGCGCGGCCTCAATTCGATGGTGGAACTCGCGATCCCGCAGCTTGCCCAGACCGATATTGCCCTTACCGTGACCCACCAGACCGGCAAGGGCGACGTCGAGCGCCTCCGCGAGGCCTGGGCCCAGCACGGCATCCCGGCGACCGTCGTCCCGTTCATCAACTCCATTGGAGAGGCCTATGCCCGCGCGGATCTAGTCTGTGCCCGCGCCGGAGCGACAACGTGCGCTGAGGTGGCGTACTGTGGACTTCCTTCGATCCTGGTGCCCTTTCCCGCCGCTGCGGGACAACACCAGCACGGGAATGCCCGCGCCCTGGAACGCGTGGGAGCGGCTCTGATGGTCGAAGAGGACATGGGCGGCACGCCATTGACCGAAGCGATCTTGAGCATCGCCCAGACGCCGGGACGATCCCAGGAGATGGCACGTGCAGCCGCAGCAGCAGGCCGTCCGGACGCTGCGGCCGCCGTGGCAGACCTGGCGATGTCCCTGGTGGGCCGCGGCGCCAACGACAGCTGAGAGAAAATACGTCGGCAGCAACCGCGCCTGATCGGCCGGAACTGCCGTAACGAACGAGGTAGTTTGAGCATGTTGCAACGGGTACGTCGACTGCACTTTGTCGGCATTGGCGGAATCGGGATGAGTGGCATCGCCGAGCTGCTCCTGAACCTCGGCTATGAGGTATCGGGATCGGACCTGAAGTCCTCACCGATCACGGAACGTCTCGAGGGCCTCGGCGGCGTGGTCACCGTGGGCCACGCGGCAGAGAACGTTGCCACCGCAGACGTGGTGATCACTTCGTCGGCGGTCGACACCGACAACCCCGAAGTCGTAGCTGCGTTGCGGGCCGGAATCGCAGTGATTCCGCGCGCCGAGATGCTCGCCGAGCTCGGACGTATGCGACACGGGATCCTGATCGCAGGTTCGCACGGCAAGACCACCACGACCTCGATGATGGCGACCGTCTTCGAAGCCGCCGGGCTCGACCCGACGGTCGTTATCGGCGGCAAGCTGGAGGCCTGGGGTACCAACGCGCGTCTTGGTCACGGCGAGTTCATGGTGGCGGAGGCCGACGAGAGTGACGGTTCGTTCCTACGACTGTCACCGACCATCGCCGTCGTAACGAACATCGATCTGGAGCATCTCGATCACTACGCCGACTTCGACGAACTCCGCGACGCGTTCGTCGAGTTTCTCAACAAGGTTCCCTTCTACGGAACTGGCGTTGTCTGCCTGGACGATCCAGAGGTGCAGGAGATCATGCCGCGCGTCACCCGCCGGCTGCTGACCTATGGCGAGAACCCGCAGGCTGATATCCGGGCCACCGAGATCACGGTCGACGCGACCGGTACTACCGTGGTGTGCTTCGCCAAGAATGAGCGCCTGGGCGAGTTCCGACTGCAGGTACTCGGACGACACAACGCGCTCAACGCGTTGGCGTGCGTGGCGGTCGGGCTCGACCTGGATCTGCCGTTCGAGACCATCGCCGCGGCGCTAGCCGCCTATGCGGGTACGGCCCGTCGCTTTGAACAAATTCAGAACGCTCAGGACGTGATGGTCGTCGATGACTATGGCCACCACCCCACCGAGATCCGCGCGGTTCTCGGCGCGGCGGGCGAGGCCTACCCGGAACGCCGGCGGATCGTCGTCTTCCAACCCCATCGCTATTCACGTTCACAGCTCCTGCGCGATGAGTTCGGACGCGCGTTCTATGACGCCGACGAGGTTTACATCCTCCCGATCTATGCCGCGAGCGAGGCCCCCATCCCCGGTGTCACCGGCGAGGATCTCGCGGCGGCAGTGCGCGAACACGGCCACAAAAACATCCACTACGCCGAGGATGCAGAAGCACTTCTCGAGCATCTGCAGGGATGCGTTGCCGCCGGTGATCTAATCATGACACTAGGCGCCGGGGATGTCTGGAAAATTTCGCACCAGCTGGGCGCCTGGCTCGGCGCGGACACGACCGAACTCAGCCCGCAGGAATCCTGACCCGGAGAACATGCTACTGGCGACCACGATTGAGGACGGTGCCGTCTGGACTGCCGCTGCGCTCGCGGACTTCGAGCGCGCTGCGGTCGATCTTGACGTGCGCACTCGGCAGGCCGAACCTCTTCGTCGCCACACTTCCTTCGGGGTGGGTGGTCCTTGTCCGCTGATGGCGTTCCCCGAGCGACCCGAGCAGGTAATCAGCCTAGCCCAGTGGGCGGGTCAACGATCGCTGCGCTGTCGCGCCCTGGGCGGCGGCTCCAATCTACTGGTCCGCGACGAGGGAGTCCCAGAGCCCGTGATCAATACGACACGCCTCACAGCGGGAACCACCACGCACCCGGATCACGTCACCTTCGCCGCCGGACTTCCCACCGCCCAGGCTCTGCATCGCACCGTAGAGGCCGGCTTGAGCGGCCTCGTGTGGGCCGCTGGGTTGCCAGGAACTCTTGGCGGGGCCGCGGCGGGCAACGCCGGCTGCTGGGGCGGTGACATGGCGACCTCGACTAACTACCTGGACGTCATCGACGGCGAGGGGCAGGCGCATCGGGTGCAGGGCGTCGATCTCGCCTGGGCGTATCGCGAGCTCAAACTGCCTGCCACGATCGCCGAGCCTTGGTGCATCGTCGCGATCTCCATCCAGGTGGAATCGGACAACCCGGCGACACTCCGCGTCGACTACGAACAACTGCAAGCGCGCAAGCGCGCCTTGCAGCCGATCGGGGTGCGGAACTCGGGCTGCATCTTTCGCAATCCAGAAGGCGGTGCCGCGGGTGCGATCCTGGATGCAGCCGGGTGCAAGGGGCAACAGGTTGGCGGAGCCGTCGTATCGAGTCAGCACGCCAACTTCATCGTCAATGACGGCGATGCGACGGCCGCCGATATCGAGACCCTGATCGCGCAGTTGGTCGCCACGGCGCGCGAGCACCAGGACGTTGTCCTGGAGCCCGAGATCAGGCGATGGTGAACCCGAGTCGCGGACGTGCCCCCCAGTTCATGCGTCGCGTCCGGAACCGGCCGGCTCTCCGCCGACGGAGCGACTTGGCTGTGTTCTTGCAGCTGTCGCTCGTCTCGCTCGGCATCGCCGTCGGGGGCGTCATGGGTTGGCTCGGGAGCGAGTACGTCCATCGCAATCAGACCTTCCGGCTACGGGAACTGCGCGTCGAAGAGGTTCCCGCCGAATTGCAGCCAGCGGTTCAGGCCGTCCTGACACCGGCCTACGGTACCAACTTGCTCACGATCGACCTGGACTGGATACATCGTCAGGTTCAGCGCATTCCGGCCGTGCGAAGCACGACCGTACGGCGAGTTCTCCCCGACACAGTTCATGTCGCCGTCGAGGCGCGACAGGCCTTTGTACGGTTCGAGTCACCCGACTGGACGCGGGCCGTGTCGCGCGATGGGGTCGTTCTCGGCGAAGCGCGCACAACGGCGGTGCTTCCGGTTATCCGCGTGAACGACGCTCTCTCGGTGGGCAATGACCGTCTGCTCCCCGACGCCTTTGCCGCGACCTTCGAGGACGCGGCGCTACTGCTCGAATGGATGCCCGAGGCCGATCGCGAGCTGTTCAGGCGACTCCGCCACGTTCGCATCGAACGTCGCGGCATTGTTGCGGTGCTTCAAACCCCCTCTTGGGAGATCCTGTTCGGGGATGGCAGCCGACTCGATGCCAAGTTGGCCGGTATGGTGTCCACTCTGAGGAGTGAGGTGCCCGACAACGGCGCGCTGATCGATCTGCGATACGACGGCATGGTGGTCGTCGGTAGCATCGACGAAGACGAGTTGGAGGACTAGACGTGGCCCGACTGGAGCGATACATCGTCGGACTCGACATCGGCACGACGAAGGTCTGTGCCGTCGTTGCCGAGGCGCATGAGGACGGCGACCTGCAGATCCTGGGCGTCGGCCTGGCCCCGTCGCGCGGCCAGAAGAAGGGCGTGGTTGTCGACATCGAGACCACGGTTGAGGCCGTAAAGGCGGCCGTCGAAGAGGCCGAACTCATGGCCGGCGTGAGCGTCGACCGGGCTTGGATCTCCGCCACGGGAACCCACGTTCGCGGCATCAACAGCCGCGGCGTGATCACGCTAGAGGGACGCGCCCGAGAGATCACGGAGGACGACGTCCGCCGCGTGATTGACGCCGCCAGCGACCTCGATCTCCCGGCGGATCGCGAGGCGGTGCACTTGCTGCCGCAGCAGTTCCTTGTCGACGGGCAAGAGAACATTGTCGACCCCGTGGGAATGTCGGCGACGCGTCTCGAGGTCAATCTGCATCTCGTCGTCGCGTCGGTATCAGCGCTCCAGAACCTCGTGAACTGCGCCAACAAGGGCGGCATCGAAGTTCAGGCCGTGGTCCTCGAATCGTTAGCCTCGAATGAGGCGGTGCTCTCGGACGACGAGCGTGAGCTCGGCGTAGCGCTTCTGGATATCGGCGGAGGCACCACTGACCTCGTGTGTTTCCAGGGCGGCACGGTTTGTCACACAGCCGTTTTCCCCATCGGCGGCGAGAACTTCACCAACGATCTCTCGGTGGTTCTCAAGACACCGCTGCCCGACGCCGAGCAGATCAAGGCGCGCTACGGAGCCGTTCTGCCCGAACTCGTACCCGCCGATCAGACCATCGAAGTTGCCGGTATCGGAGGAAGAGCGGCAACCCTGGTGCCTCGACGCCAACTTTGTGAGATTCTTAGGCCTAGGGCTGTGGAAATGCTGGACTTGGTACGGGACGAGTTGCGTCGAGCCGGGTTCGCGGACGAGCTACATGCTGGCATCGTCCTGACCGGAGGTGGTGCACTGCTTGAGGGCCTCGCTGAGGCCGCCGAGCAGCGGTTCGGGTTACCGGTACGTGTGGGCGTACCGAGTGATGTTACCGGGCTGTCAGATGTCGTTTCGGGGCCGGTGTACTCGACTGCTGTCGGGTTAGCACTCTACGGCCATAGGAATCGTGGGGAACAGTCGCGTTTCGAGGTCAAGGATCCGGCGTTCGTACGTCGCGTTCGCGGCCGCTTCGCGCGGTGGTTTGGAGATCTCTTCTGAGGGTGGTGGTCGTCGGCCAGTCCGGCGCTAACAGGGGTGCAGGAGGTAGGAGCATGAGCAGTGATGACCAGGATCGGCAACCGGAACTAGGTGCTGACGCACCGCGACTGACGCTGGGATCTATCGACGCCGGATCGCTACCCGTCGATGACTTGCTCGGCGCGTCGCTCGAGGATCTGAGCCACACCGCGAACATCAAGGTAGTTGGTGTGGGCGGCGGCGGCGGCAACGCGATCACGCGGATGATGATGGCGAACCTCAAGGGCGTGGAGTTCATCGCGGCGAACACCGACGTTCAGGCGCTTGAATCGAACACAGCGCCGGTGAAGTTGCAGCTGGGCGCGAACCTGACGCGCGGCCTTGGTGCCGGCGCCAACCCGGAAATCGGTCGCCAGGCAGCGCTTGAAGACACCGACCGGATCGTGGAAGTTCTGGAAGGCGCCGACATGGTCTTCGTGACCGGCGGTCTCGGCGGCGGCACCGCCACAGGCTCAGCTCCGGTAATCGCCCGGCTGGCCAACGAACTGGGGGCGCTGACGGTCGCTGTAATGACCAAGCCCTTCACGTTCGAGGGTCGGCGACGCATGATGCAGGCTGATCTCGGCCTCAAAGAGTTACAGGAATCTGTCGACACGCTGATCTCGGTCCCCAACGACCGGCTCCTCTCGACAGTGCCGGCAGAAACGCCGCTCATCGACGCCTTCAAGCACGCCGACCAGGTTCTGCACCAGGGCGTGCAAGGCATCGCCGACCTGATCCTGGTACCGGGCCTGATCAACCTTGACTTCGCCGACGTCCGCACGGTCATGTCCGGCATGGGTATGGCGATCATGGGGACGGCCATGCGCGAAGGTGACGCGCGGGCCGCCGAGGCAGCGCATGCGGCGATTCACTCGCCGCTTCTGGAGGACACCACGATCGATGGCGCTCGCGGCGTCCTCATCAATATCTCGGGTGGTCCCAGCATGACCCTGCACGAGGTCAACGAAGCAGCTTCGATCGTCCAGCATGCTGCCAACGAAGACGCCAACATCCTGGTCGGTGCTGTCATCGACGAGGCCCTCGAAGGCCGGATCAAGATCACGGTCATCGCGACCGGTTTCGAGCCCTATCCGACGATGCGCGACTCCGTGCTGACGCAGGGTTCGAGCATCGCCCCTGGACTCCAGGCGCCGACGCCGACGACCATCACGGCCGACGCTGCTGGCGACAACAGCTTTGCCAATGTCGACCTTGAGGAAGACAACCTCGAAGTACCGGCATTTTTGCGCCAACAGCGCGACTGATCGACGACCAAGCCGGGCTACAATTCGTACGACTGCGCCGGCGGGTGAGGTGTGCCCCTTGCCCGACACGGCGTGCGGCGAAGGAGCCGGCAATTGGACGTAGCTCTTCAGGAACAAGCACTGGCACGGCTCGCCCGTGAAATAGCGCACGTGCGTCCGCAGACAGGCGCCCAGCTCAGCGTCGCGCTCGCCTACCCCAACACCTATGGGGTCGGCATGAGCAATCTCGGCATGCACACGCTCTACCGGCTTCTCAACGCGCTCCCGGGTGTGCGGTGCGAGCGCGCCTTCCTACCCGACCCGCAGGACCTTGATCGGCATCGTCGGACCGGGACACGTCTCTTTGCGCTCGAGAGCCAGCAACCGATATCTGATTTCGACCTTCTCGCCTTTTCGACCTCCTTCGAGAACGACTACCCGAATCTACTCACGATGCTCGACCTCGCCGGCATCCCTCGCCGCGCCGAGAACCGCACCTCGCACGACCCGCTCGTATTGATGGGCGGCGCCGCCGTGTCCATCAATCCGGAGCCGGTCGCCCCGTTTCTCGACGTTTGTTGTGTCGGCGAAGGTGAGGATCTCATCGAGCCCCTCGTTGATGCCTGTTTCGCCGCGACTTCTCGTGACGATCTCCTCGAGCGTCTGGCGACCTCAACCGGGTTCTACGTTCCGAGCCTCTACACACCAAGTTACGCCGTCGTCGAAGGCGCCCCCTGCGCCCGCTTTGCCGCCCTCACGCCGAGAGCGCCTGCCCCTGCCGTCGTCACCAAGGTTCGCGCCAGCCTCGCGGGCGTGGAGCGGGTATCCGTTACAGCCATCCGAACTCCGGACACCGAGTTTGGCGACCGCATCACGGTCGAGATCGCCCGTGGCTGCACCAAGGGGTGCCGCTACTGCTGGGTGGGCTACTCGATCCTGCCCTTCCGGGTGCACACGGTCGAGGACGTCATGGCCGCAGTGCTGCCATGGCGCGAGCACACCGACCGGGTCGGCCTCGTGGCCACAGCGCTACTGGACCATCCGCAGATCGAGGAAATCGCCCTCGGCCTGCGCGCCGCTGGGTTCAAGGTCTTCAGTCCGAGCCTGATCATCTCCACGCTGCGCGAGTCGTTGCTCGATACGGTCGTGGCATCTGGTCAGGAAACCATCACGATTGCGCCCGAGGCCGGCAGCGATCGGATGCGGCAGGTGGTCATGAAGAAGATCACCAATGAAGAGATTCTCGACAAGGTCCGCATGATCTTCCGTGCTGGGGCCCGCAACCTGAAGAACTACATCATCATTGGGCTGCCTGGCGAGGCCCAGGAAGATCTCGAGGCGATCGTCGAACTGGGTCAGCAGATGCGCGAGATCATGATCGAGGAAGGCAAGACGCGGGGCCGAATTGGCACGATCACCCTTTCGATCAACTGCCTCATTCCGAAGCCCGGCACGCCATTCCAATGGGCGGAACAGCTACCCGCCAAGGAGTACCGGCGCCGTATCCGCTGGCTGCGTCGGAGAGCAGCGAAGATCCCGAATCTGGTGATCGACGCCATGCCGCCACGGGTGGCCGAGATTCAGGCGGTGATGACGCGCGGCGACCGGCGCGTCGCGGACCTGCTCGAACTATGGCTCGATGCCGATGACTGGAGCAGCGCTTTGCGCAGCTGGGTTGAAACGGGCGGCCCGCCGCTCGAGGAGTTTCTCCGCGAGCGGGACCCCCTCGAGCCGACCCCCTGGGACCACCTCCGCGTGGGCCCCGGGACACCGGCCCTGACCAATCAGTGGGATCGGGCCACTGCTATCGCGAACCCCGCGGAGACCGACAGTGCGCATGCCTGAAGCTCTCCTGGTCGCACCCGAGTTCGGCACGCCACACGCGTTCGAGACGCGCCACGGCGATGTCACTTCCGTGCTTCCCGGCCCGACCTTACGGCTGCGGCAGGTTCACGGGCGTGCCGTGCACGTGATCGACGGCGATACGTGCGTCGACGACTACCAGGCGGAGGAGATCGAGCGCCGTCCCGCTGGCGACGCCCTCATCACCGACCTGCCCGGCATCACCCTGGCCGTTGCCACGGCCGACTGTGTACCCGTTCTGTTACATGACCCGGCCGTAGGCGCCATCGCCGCAGTTCACGCTGGCTGGCGCGGCATCGCCGCGGAGATCGTACCGGCCGCGGTTGCCGCGATGCAGACTGCATTCGGGAGCCGGCCGGAGAATTGCCGAGCCGTCGTTGGGCCCTGCGTCGGACCTGTCGCCTATCGAGTCGGCCCCGAGGTCAGCCAACAGTTTTCGGCCATCGGCCTGCCCTTAGACGTGTTCCGAGCAGCCGAGACGGATAGCGCTGGCAAGACAACAGCGCTCTGCGATCTGGGACGGGCGGCCACCTGGCAGCTGCGCAATCAGGGCATCCCGGCGAGCGGCATCTGGCTCGCAGGTCGCTGTACTGTCAGCGAACCGGAACTCTTTCACTCGTACCGGCGGGACCGCGAAGCGGCCGGCCGGATGACCGCCGCGATCGCTCTCGTTTAACGCGGGGCGCGCTCGTCGAGCACTTCGTTGCCGTCCGGATCGCAGACGCGCACGCTATAGGCAGCTTCGTCCGGATTACCGCGGGAGGCACCGTCCGTGACGGTAACCAGCAGCTCAGCCGAGGGCGTCCACGCTGACCGATGACGGTAGCGATAGCGCTTCGCGAACGAAGACGATGCGCTTGCAGGCATCGCACTGCTGCGGCTCGGCAGCCCTCAGGACCTGCACCCAGATCTGTGGTCGCAGGCGCACATTGCACGCCATGCAGCGTCCCTCGACGCCTTCAGCAATGGCGATGCCGCCGCGGACGCTGGCTACGCGATCGTAGAGTTTCAACGGTTTAGGATCGGTCTCACCGCGAATCTGTTCGACGACCGTACGCTCGGCGGCGAGGCTGTCTTTCAGGTCTCGTTCGCTAGCATCGATCACCGCCACTTCAGCAGCGGTTTCGATCTTGGCGACCCCAAGCTCACCCTGCCGTTGCTTGATCGCTTCGCCGAGTCCATCGGCGGCCTCGAGTTGTTCGAGAATCTGGCCCTCGATCCGGCCGATACGGTCCTGAACCGTCGTGATCTCGTCCTGAATCGCCCAGAGTTGCTGGTTCGTCTTTACCTGCATCTCTTGCTCACGATACTTGTCGATCTGCGCCTCTGCGGCCTGTAGTTCGCCCTCGCGCCGGCGCTGCTCGGCCTGCGACGCATCGCGGTCGCCCTCGGCCGCCTTCACAGCGTCCTCGGCAGAGTGCACACGAACCTGGCAGGCCTCACGCGCCGCCGGGAGCCCGTCGATCCTCGCCTCGTAGCCGCGGACTTGAATCTCGGCCGCCTGCAGGCGAACCAGACGCTCGAGCTCGTCGCGGAAGCTCATGTAAGTGGCTACTCGGCGTTAGAGAGCGGACCAGCCGATTACGCGGTCCTGGAAGATCGTCTGTACGCAGACCACGGCATGGTAGCAGCGGCTGCCGACAGCCGCGAATCACCTTGCACTAGAACGGGAAGAAGATCGGAACCAGTAACACGATAAGCGCCAGAACGAGGATAGTCAGTGGCGTGCCGACGCGGAGATAATCGCGCGACGAGTAGCCGCCAGCCCCCATCACGAGCAAGTTCGCCTTGTGACTGAACGGCGTCATGAATGCCGCGGACGCCGCCAGGCTAACGCCCATCATGAGCGGGTACGGGCTCAGTTGAAGTTGATCAGCCATCTCGAAGACAACGGGCGCCATCAGCACCACCGCCGGAGCGCCGTCGAGGCCCTGACTCAACATACTGGCCAGGAAGACAAGCGCAGCGAGGACGGCGTAGGGCCCTGCGGAACCCGCCATGGCGCCTACCGTGTCAGCAATGAACACCGCGGCGCCGGTCCGCTCCATTGCGAAGCCCACCGGAAGAACCGCCGCGACCAGGAAAATTGCGCGCCACTCGATGACGCGGTAGGCCTCCTTCATGGACAGCGTTCCTGCCAGCAGAACTAGCGAGGCGGCCGTGAAGGCGGCCACATGAATCGGTTGCCACCCGGTGGCGACGAGCACGATCATCAGAACCAACGCGCCGATGGCATACGGCGCCTTGTTCGTGCGGCGCTCGGCTTGATCAGCATGCGAGAGAACAACGAAGTCGGCGTCAGAGGCCAACTTGCGGATGCGTTCGCGCGGTCCACGCAGCAACAGGGCGTCACCGAAACTCAGGGCCACATGAGCCAGATCGGCGTGGACGGGGTGACCGCGACGCCACAGGGCCAGCGCCAGCAAGCCGTAGCGATCCTGAAACTCGAGCTCGAACAGGGACTGTCCCTCAGCGGCGGAACGCGGAGCGACGGCAACCTCGACCATCGCGATCTCCTCCGACTCCAGCAATGCACGGTCGACGCCGTCGACAAACTCGACATCTGCGGCACTCCCCAGACTCTCCATGACGGTGGGGTCGGCCGCCACGATCAATCGATCTCCCGCCTCGATCACCTCGTCTGGAGAAATCGCCAGCCGCGTCTCGCTGCCGCGCATGATGCCGGCCACGGTGAGTCCCACGGTCTCGCCGAGCCGACTGCCGCGAACGGTTGCTCCCGCCAGGTCGGATCCGGGCTGCACGTCGATGACCGAGACGCGTTCCTGCAGATCGACGATGGCGCCCTCGCCGCGCTCTTCCACTTCGAAGCCCACCGTCGCAAATCGATCGAGGTCGTCAGCAAGCCCAACGGCCAAAACCTCGTCGCCAACGCGCAAGGTCTGCTCGGCAAGGTGCTCGGCGAAGAGCTGACCCCGGTGCCGGATCGCCAGCACCACGACTCCAAAACGATTGCGGAAGGCCAACTCGCGTAGCGTGTTGCCCGCTACGCCGCCGTTGGCTACAACCCTCGCCCGTATGCCGTCGACGTCTGGGGGGAGTTCGGGCAGAGAGTCGGCCGCCACCCGGCGCACATCAAGTTTCTGCATCTCGAGAAACTCACGAACCCTGCCGGCGTCACCGTCAACCACCAGCACATCGCCACCCTGGAGCACCGTGCTCCCCGTCGCGGCGATCCGTTCCTTATCGCGCTGCACCGAAAGAACCTTGAGGCCAAGCGCGTTGCCGATACGGCTCTCCGCCAGGGTCCGACCGGACAACGCGGCGTACTCGGGCAGACGGAGCGAGAAGATCCTTTCTTCGAGCTGGTAGATCTCGGCGAGATCTTCGGCGCGCGAAGCCGGGCCACGCATCTTGCCGGCTGGTAGCATGCGCTTGCCAACCGTGAGCATGAAGGCCACACCCAGCGCCATGATCGCAACGCCGACGGGCGTAAAATCGAACAGAGTGAAGGGTTCGAGGCCACGGTCGGTCAACATCTGAGCCGCGAGGATATTCGGCGGTGTGCCGACGAGCGTCGTTGTGCCGCCGAGGATGGCGCCAAACGCTAGCGGCATAAAGAGCCGCGACGGCGAAAGCCCGGCGCGCGGCGCGAGCGCGGCGACAGCCGGCATGAGAACTGCCGTAGCAGCAATGTTGTTCATGAAGGCCGAGAGCACCCCCGCCACAACCATCAAGACCACTAGCAGTCGGTTTTCGCTATCTCCGGAGAGGCGGTGTATCTGACTGCCGATGATGTCGGCGACACCCGTTTCCAAAAGAGCAGCGCCGACGATAAACACCGAGAGCATGGTCATCACGGCCGGCGACGAGAACCCCTGAAACGCCTCGTCGGGGGTGACGAAGCCAGCGAAGATCAAGACGACGAGACCGAGAAAGGCCGTCAGGTCGACTGGCAGCTTCTCCGTCAGGAACAGGTAGACCATGACGATCAACAGCACGAACAGGCTGGCAATCTCGAATGTCACGGCGTTCCCCGCGTTGGCTCGTTGGCTCGAGTCCGCCGTCGTGCCTGGGCGCGCCGGACCGCGGACCCAACAACCCTACACTTCTGCTCCACAGTGCGGGTACGGGGGCGAGCCAACGGCCGCGGGCTACTCCGGACTCAGAAAGAGTCGGGTCTGTTCTTCCCGTCGCTCGCCACCAGCCTGATCAATAATCTGCGTCCACAGCGACGCAACGCCGGCGCGCGCGTGGCCAGGAATCTTGACGGTGACGAGGAGGCGGGTGACGTCGAGCTTGGCGTTGCGCGCCGAACCGATAATCTGGAAGTCGCGCAGTCGGTACACCTGCCCGCCGTTCCCTTCATCCAGATCGAGGACAAGTCCTGCCTGCGGCGCGCCTGTCTCCGGATCGAGCGGCAGGTTGTAAGCCACGACCAGGACGTCGACTGTGTCACCCGGCCGGACCGACGGGGCGGCGATCGGTGCGAAGCGCCGGTCATCGAACGCGAGCGGGTCGAACCGTTCCTCGGGATCGGGCAGACGAGGGACGGTGACGTTGTCGACCACTAGCGGGCGCACCAGCACGATTCCTTCGTCAGGCGCGATCTCGCGCGCGAAGTAGCCGCGTGTGGCCGCGCTTAGCTCGCCGATCTCAGATTCGCGGATCAGTAGCCGCAGGCGCCCCTCGCCTGTCGGAACGTCGACGTAGTCGCTGTAGCGGAACGCCTGATCCTCCAACGCTCCGGCGCTGCGCATCGCTGCCACGTCGACACGAATCTTGCGCCTAAACTCATCCAGGATGTCGTCGTCGCTACTGAGCGCGAACCCGGCGATCTCGAGTTGCACCTCGGAGCTCCCGCGTAGCGTCGCGAGGCGATCCAGTTCCAGTCCGCCGATCTCGAGAACGAGTGCCGCCCGAGCATCGGTCCCCGGCGCGGCCGGAAAGGCAGTGACCTGGCTATCGAAGGCGATTACCCGTCGATCGCTATCGTCAGCCATGACCTCCGCGAGTTGGAGCTGTCGCTGCATCTCGTTCATCTTGACGAAGCTGGGCGGCGGCGTCAGTCGCTCCGGCGCCGAGGTCACGCTAACGCCGCGGCGCTGCACCTCGACCTCGATGTCGACGGTATCGCCATCGCCCGCTTCCTTGCGATACGCAATCAGGTAGAAACTCGAGGTGGCGTCGTCGATGTCGGTGAGCGCCATCGACAGATCGCTCATGTTCCAGTACGCCTCACCCCCGGTTCCGTCGGTGAGATAGGTCAACGCCTGGCGCCCAATACGCGAGTTGGTCGGCGTGAAGTTGCCGGCCTCAAACCCCGCCGAGATCCCGGTTGGATCAATGGCGTGAATGACCGCGTCGGCCTCAACGAACATATCGACGGCTTCCAGCATGCCCTCCCGAACCTCGGCGGCACCCCAGGCCATGTCGGGATCGCTCGACGCAACGCCAGCAGGATTGGCAGCGCGGGCATCGGCCTGGGCACCCTGCTCCTGCAAGCTGGCGCCGGTCAGGGCGCGATCCTGAAAGCCGCGCGAGAACATGATGACGTGCTTGCGGCCCTCGATGGCCTGAAGCATCTGGCCGAACTGCTTGAGCTGAGAGGTGTAGTTCGAGACGTTGGCAACGTACTCGCGGAACTCGATTGCGGGCATCGCCTCCAGGCCGCCCGTGTCGCCGCCCGGAGTCGTCGCGGCCATATCAGCCATAGCCTCCATGAGGGACGCATCGATCCCGCTGCCAACAGCGTCGCTCGCATCAACCAGACCGAGACCACGCACGGCCGCATCGATCCGCGCGGTGTTGCCGGTGAACGGAC
>Ga0114999_10003501_pt1 | contig 19633 bp, 21 predicted proteins | sample ArcticOcean_MG_C_3_FD_89820 | JGI IMG/M metagenome (GOLD analysis project Ga0114999, IMG submission 89820) | Marine microbial communities from western Arctic Ocean - ArcticOcean_MG_CB8_126 | ecosystem: Environmental > Aquatic > Marine > Oceanic | place: Arctic Ocean: Canada Basin | collected...
CCTATTGGAGATCCGTACCGATACCCAGTGGCAGACGACAAAAAAAATGCTGCATTACGGCACATTCAACGCGAATCCGCTCTCTGCCGCTGCGGGCATTGCGATGCTCAAGCGCATTGCGGACGGACGGGATATTGCGATCGCCAATGACCGTGCTGCCCTGCTGCGTGGCAAGTTTGCAAAGGTACTCGAAGCCCAACAGATGGAAGGGTGGCGTGTTTACGGGTCTTTTTCCGGCATCAAACTCAGCCCGGCTCAGAAACCTGGAATGGCCCGTCGGGGCAACCTCGATCTCCTCCACGCGATTCGCCAGGGTATGTTGTTGAACGGGGTTGATTTTATGGGGGTGGATGGCCTGACTTCCGCCGTGCACACGATGGAAGATCTGGAGCACACTACAGCCGCATTTACCGCGACCCTGACCCTGCTACGGCAGGATGGTATTATCGCTTGACAGTACGAACGAGCTCAATTATGTTGGCCGCAAAGAAATAAGTGACCTAAGGCAGCTTACATAGGGTAAGTTGCAAATTTTAAATAAGATCAGATAAACATATCCAAGGAGATTTTCCATGGCAACCGAACGTTCCGGAGGCGCCACGTTAAACGGCAATGCATTTACGTTGATCGGAGATGAATTGAAAGCAGGAGATACGGCACCAGATTTCTCCGTCCTGGGTGGCGATTTGTCCGCCGTAACCCTTGATTCCTATGCAGGTAAGGTAAAAGTGATCTGCGCCGTGCCTTCACTCGATACACCTACATGTGACACGGAAATTCGTCGATTTAATCAGGAGGCTACCGGGCTAAACGATAATATCGCCGTATTGACCGTGAGCGTGGATCTGCCGTTTGCACAGGGGCGCTGGTGTGGTGCTGCCGGTGTGGAGCATGTGACGGCGTTGTCCGACCATCGCGACACATCTTTCGGAGAGGCCTACGGCGCCTTGATTAAAGAACTGCGGCTGTTGACGCGTGCGGTTTTCGTTGTGGATGCGGATAATACGATACGTCACGCCGAATATGTGACGGAAATTTCCGGTGAGCCGAATTATGATGCTGCTCTTATAGCTGCCAAGGCCGCTGTATAAGTCCGTGTAGATTAGGATAAGCCTGTACAAACGCCGCCCCGAACCAGCTGGGCGGCGTTTGTCGTTGAAAGGAGATCCAGATGGCCACAGTCACGTTCTATGGACATGCCTGTTTTTCGTTGTCCGACGGTACGCATACCCTGCTGTTCGATCCGTTTATCACCGGTAATCCACAAGCCACGCTGCCCGCCAGCGACATCCATGCCGACTATATTTTGCTTACCCATGGTCATTCGGATCATATCGGCGATGCCGTGCCTATGGCTAAACGACAGCGTTCGACGATTATTGCCCCGTTCGAACTCGCCAAATACTGTGAACGCCAGGGGGCCAAAGTCCATGATATGGGTATTGGTGGTGCTTATAAGTTCCCGTTTGGACGTGTAAAGCTGACCCAGGCGACCCATGGCTCGGCTATGATTACTGATGATGGCATTGAATATTTGGGCAATCCATGCGGCTTTCTTGTGCGTTTTGATGGCCACACCTATTACAATACCGGCGATACCGGATTGTTCGGCGATATGGCTCTGATCGGCAAACTGTACAAACCGGATATTGTTATTCTGCCTATTGGCGATAATTATACCATGGGCATAGATGATGCTGTTGAAGCGGTTAAAATGATTAAGCCTAAAGTTGTTATTCCGGTCCATTATAATACCTTCCCGGTAATCATGCAGGACCCGTATGTGTTTGCCAAAAAGGTAGGTAAATTGGCGCGATGCGCGGTGTTGAAACCGGGCGATACGTATGAAATCAGTTAAATGGGCAAATAACAAATAGCAAATGACCTCATGTTACGCCTGGTGTGTCATTTGATAGGGTATCACAATGATGAACTTACAGAGGGTGCTTTTCTATAATTTTCTATTTGCGATATGCTATTTAACTCTGGTCGTAAATCCATCCGCTGGCCAGGATTATACTACAACGTTTCACGGTGTCTTGGGTAATGAAGGCGTAGGATTCGGAGAATTTCTGAATCCTACAGGTATTTCTCTTGATCCGGCTGGTAACCTGTACGTGGCGGATTCTGGTAATCATCGTATTCAGCGTCTGACTCAGCAGGGCGAATATGTAACGATCTTCGGGGGATTTGGTTTTGACCGACAGCAGTTAAATCAACCGATGGCGGTGGTTGCAACGGGGCTGGACGTCTACGTCGCGGACATGCAGAACAGACGTATTCAACGTCTGGATCGGCGGCTTAACTTTTTAGGCCTCTTACCGGAAGATCCAGACGAGGCCCTTTTTGGTTTTCCTCGGGGCATCGCCGTCTCAAAAATTGGAGAGATCTATGTCTCGGACATAGAGAATGAAGAGATTGTCAAACTGAACACCTCCGGCCAGTTGGATGTACGTTTTGGCGGTTTCAGCCATGACCAGGGCCGATTACAACGCCCGGCCAATATCGCCGTCGGGCCGGCAGGGAAAATCCATGTCGCGGATACGGGTAACCATCGGATTGCGATATTTGACGCTTTTGGGGGATATCTTACTGAGATATCAGGCGATACCCTGAATGCGCCCGAAGGTGTCGCGGTTGATGTAGAAGGGAAAATCTATGTCGCGGATACGGGTAACCATAGGTTCACTGTTTTTTCAAAAGAAGGTAATCTTCTTATCAGCTTTGGCGTACAGGGTTCAGGTATAGGGTCATTTTCAGAACCCCGTGATATTGCAGTCGATAGCGAAGGCGTTATCTATGTCGCGGATACGGGTAACCACCGCATTCAGATGTTCAGGATGAATAAGAAATAAGCCATAGAGGTTTAATCACGGGGATTACGGAGATTACGGGCGTTTTTTAATAACCCGTGGCCTCCGTGCGTCGCTTGCGGCAACGCTGTGGCTTGGGCGATTAAAATCCTTTCAGGCCACCCGCCTCAAACGAACAGCCAGTACCGGTGGTCTTTCCTTGAAATTTCTCCACGAAAAAGGATGGCGGCCTTCGGCCTCGTCATCAAATGCCCGTTCTTCCATGCCGTCCAAAACAAAACCGGCTTGAACACAAGCCGACAATAATGTCGAAATCGGTCGATGGAAATAATATTGCGCTACCGGCTGGCCGACGATACCAAGCCCCTCAAAAGGCGTCGGCGTCAGGTATTGATCAATCTTAATGCCGTATTTTTTGATAATCTCACCATATAGGTCTGCCTGCTCGGCATATTTTACAGCATAGGGAGCCTGAAAGCATGGATGGGTTTGTGAAAAGACAAAACACTCTCCCGGCTTGAGTACTTGGTAAACGGCTTTAAACATCGGCGTAATGACGGCCATATCCATCACGGTCATGTTCGAAATGGCTGTTTCGAAAGTCTCCTTGCCGAGGGCCATAATCTGGTCCGGATCTGCCGCATCGAGCACTTTATAGATAACCGCATCAGCATGATTATCTGATCGTACCCGTGCATGGGCAATCATTTCATGACTTCCATCGGTCGCGGTCACGCGGGCGCCCTGCTCGGCAAGATGTCGAGCAAAAGTGCCGTTTCCACAACCAATTTACTAGTATCCGATCCCCCGTTTGAATATTTAGCAACTGCTTTATGGCGGGCCGAACCAGCTCATTATGGAAGGCATTTCCGGTATCCAGGTTTGCCAGCCGTTACCCGCTCTTTGTCGACAAATATATTCGCATGCTTACGCAAGGTACCGCGTTCATCTATAATATAGCCGGCCAATCCCGGGTATTGGGTATCCAGTGCCGCCAGCACTTCGGCCACGGTTTGGCCATCGACTGAAAGCCGGGTTTCCAGCCCCGGAAAAAATCGTAGCAGATGCCTCGTTAATCGTACATGGGGCAAAAGCCCTCCGTTATTTTTCAATTATGATTTTTGAATTGGGATTGAAGGGGCGGGTTGCCGGTTGTCATGAAAAAGACAGATCTACACTATAATAAATTGAAAATAGAAAGAATAAATCATAACTCAAAAATCATAATTCAAAAATGAACTACGCGCTTGCGCCGGCATAATGCTTTACCCCGAATTTCCAGAATTGACGTGATATCACGAGTAGCCCAACCGCTAACCCGACTGCCAGCCACAGGGTATTGATGCTTAACCGTCCGGCGATAGCCTCGGCTGGTACGGTGACGGCAAAGGCGATCGGCACGACCGCAGTCAGTATCCATCTAAGCCAGCCTGGATAGATGGTTACAGGCCATCGTCCCGCGTTGTACATGCTCCAGAAAATGAAAAATATATTTTCGACACGGATAAACCAGAATGCCAGCGTAGCGAGGATCATCCAGAAGCTGTATACGATGGCCGCCCCCAGTGTGAGCGACAGGCAGAACACGGCGACATCGCCCCATCCGATCTGCTCACCCATACGCAAGATGGCATATCCCAGCACACCGGCCCCCAGTAGGACATCCAGAAATTTCCACATCTGTACACGAGAGATGCTGACCAGCAGTTGTGCGTCTTCGGGTTTGGTCAGTGTAAAATCCAGCGTTCCTTCACGTACATCATCCACAAATTGGCTTAAACTGGGAGACAGAATCATATTGATCCCCCCCAACATGATAAAATAGACGCCGCATAAGGCGATTAGCTCCCATACCATCCAGTCGCCCAGGGAATCCGTCTGAGAAAAGACCACGCCTACGGCACCGAGTACCATAGCGGCGTTGATCAAGGATTCTAAAGTCTGGACCCAGAAGTTAGCGCGATAGGCCAGCTCGTTGAGCATACCGAGCCGAAAGAATACATACATCAACCGAAGCATGTTTAGCCTCCTACCGCTGAAAAACGTTTTAAAGCAAACCGCCAGGTCGACGTGATAAGCCCAAGGGTGACTCCAACCCACAGGATCTGGATCAAAAATCCATCTAGGGCCTGAGCCGGTGAAAGCCTGCCGACTGCCAACTCAACAGGGAACGCCACCATATAATAGAACGGCAATACGGCGGTCACATCCTGTAGCACGCTGGGCAGTAAGGCAATCGGTGCCACACGGCCGGACATGAACATTAATACGCCAAAATAGGTCCGGTTGATCGCCTGGGTCCGGGTCGTCCAGAACGTCACCAGAGCCAGGGTCCATTCAAGGAAGAATCGGACCAGAAAGGCCAGGAAAATAGCAGGCAGCGCGGCGGCCAGTGCCCAGGGAATGAAAACAAAGTGAGGTTCAAACAGCCAGATACATATACCTACCGCTGGTATCATTACGACGGTCATCACCAGTTTGTAGGCTATATTATCTGCAATATCCATATGGATAGGATGCACCGGCCGAAGCAGTTCCGCGTTGAAGTTGCCATATTGAACCCGGTACTGAAACACTTCCATAATCCAGGAAAAGGTCAGGTGGTTGATGACCATCAACACTATATAATAGGCGGCGAAATCAGATGGCGTCATACCCCCTACCGCCCCGTCACTCGCCCGAGCGGCCACCGACCAGACGACCAGGAAAATTATCGGATCCAGCACTGCGCCGATCATCCAGATTAACCCGGAGGCCCGGTATTGGATCATCATCGCCGTTGAAATGCGCAGGAAGGCTTTGTATAGAGACAGGAAATTGGTCATGGTTAAACGGATATTGGTTTTAGATCTCTTTTTCCTGGCTAAACACCAGATCGATAATCTCCTCGATCGGCGGATCTTCCACCGTCAGATCCTGGACGGTCAGTTCCGCCAGGATTTCCCCTGTAATGCGGGGCGTATCAGCTTTGGGAACCCTTATTTTCACTTGCAGTCCTTCGATGGCCACGACCTCACCGAAGCGAGTGAAATCAATACCGTCTACGTCTTCCAGATCGATGGCTATCGTTTTGTAAGCTGAAAACTGTTGCACCAATTCCGCCAGGTTGCCATCGAAGAGAATTTTGCCGTGATGGATGATGATGACCCGTTTACAGAGGGCTACCACATCAGCCATATAATGGCTGGTCAGGAGTACCGTGGCCCCGGTTCGCTGGTTGTATTCCTGGATAAAGGATCGGATACGGCGCTGCATCGTAACGTCCAGACCGATGGTGGGTTCATCCAGAAATAACACCTGAGGCTTATGTACAAGGGAAACCGCGATCTCACATTTCATCCGTTCCCCAAGGGATAAGTTCCGGGTCGGTTTTTGAAGCAGATCTCCCAGGTCCAGCAGGTCCGTCATCTCTGCCATTATTTTGCGGTATTCACCGGAATCCATTCGATAGATCGCCCGGTTCCGTTCGAAGGAATCCACCACCGGGATGTCCCATACCAATTGATTTCGCTGTCCCATTACCAGGGTGATCTGCCGAAGATAGTCCTTCTCACGCTGAAAGGGGGTATAGCCGAGAACCTCAGCTGTGCCGCCTGAAGGGTGCAGCAGACCGGACAGCATTTTAAGCGTCGTGGTTTTTCCGGCCCCGTTCGGCCCAAGAAACCCGACGATCTCGCCCGGTGCTACATCAAACGATACGGCTTCAACCGCTTTAACCTCTTTGTGTTCTCGTTTAAATAAACTGCGTATAGCAGCCTTGACCCCCGCTTCACGGACAGGTACTTTGAACGTTTTGGAAAGATTTTGAATGTGGATGACAGGAGAAGGCATGGGTAATTATAAAGTATGATTTATGATTTTTGAATGGTGAACGATGTAAAGCGGAGAAACACACTCAACTTATGTATGGTGGTCAATATGAGTGGATGTCAAGAGGAAAATAGGCGAAAAAGAGTGAGTATGGGGGGATGTCTGCCATATTTCGGCAACACAACCAATAGCAGGTATACTTGAAAGAGAGGAATGACCATGATGCAGACAAGAAATGAGCGCTTTCATAAGGCAGGCTATCCAGGAAGGTGATATGGCTGCTTTCACGCGGCTTATCGGCGAAGGGGTTGATGTCAATAGCGGTGGCGGTGAATTTAATCAACCACCGATTATGTCCGCCTGCTGGGGCGATCATCTGGAGATGGTACGATCTCTCGTTGATCACGGTGCCGACATCAATTACAACGGGTTTGATGAAGGGCGACCGTTGACGTTTGCGGCGGCGACAGGAAACATAGCGTTGCTGGAACATCTGCTGGCGCTGGGTGCAGCGGTAGACGCCCAATCCCCATTGGGCGGGGAAACCGCACTCCACAAGGCCGTTTTCAGAAATCGCCATGAAGCCGTGCGCATGCTTATCGAGCATGGGGCGGCTGTGAATCTCCCCACACGCAGTGGCGGCCATACGGCTATGTTTGAAGGCGGGGCGAAGTTGAGAGGGGAACGACCCCTCCATCTGGCCGCCGCGTACAGTGATCCGGCCATGGTCCAATTGCTTCTGGATGCAGGCGCAGATAAGACGCTCACCGATGACCGGGATGAGTCTCCCATCGCCTGGGCGGGACGACATCAACGGACGAATGAGATATTTGATGTCTTATAGCGAATACGAATAAAAGTCTGCCTGCATATTTCGGTCGTCTGGCTGAGGTATAGCCGAAAGACAGCGTTGTCGGGTACTGGCCTTGCGGATTGTACTTAAGCAGGGTGCGTCTCAAATCTGCTTCGAAGGGTTCAGCCTGGTTGTCCAGGACCCTCTGTGACCAGGCTGAACCCGAATAGATATTGCCTATGATCGCATCCAGCGTCCAGATGAAAGGGTGCTTAAATTCATAATTCTCGATGTCTACAAATCCGGCGGCCTGCAATACGGCCGGTGTGTGTAAGGGGCCACGCGGCAGGTCCGGTTGGTCAGGGGACCTGGCCCTATCCAAGTTACGTTTGGACGCCCAGCGTGCTTTGACTTCAGCGCCTAGCTTTTGCCACATGGCCTCGCCTTTGAAGACATCGTACCCGCCCATCGTAGCCAGACAGCCGCTGGGAGACAGCCATGTCATCGCCCGCTGCGTAATCAGACGCTGATCCAGTCGATGAAAAGCCTCGCCTATCGTAATCAGTTCAAATGACTCGGACGGCGCTTCAAGATCCTCTGCCCGCTCGGTCAACCATCTGATGTTTGCCACCCCTTGTCGCTTCGCTTCCTCACGGCCGACCTCAATCATTTCCGGCTCCAGATCGATGGCCCAGACTTCGCTGAAAGAAGGGGCCAGGGCAATGGCCGCTCGCCCGGGGCCACATCCGAGATCGAGCAGTCGCCCGGAGGTGGTAATCCTGGCTCGCGTGCACAGATCATCGCGAAGATTTTTCAGATAGGGCGGTCGATGCTGCGTGTAATATCGGGCCGTACCGACAAAAGCATTGGGGGGATATTCGGGGACCGGAAGCCACACGGATTCTTCATCTGAGAGAGGGTTGCTCATGGTTTTATGCCAGGGCCAGATTCACCGCTTCTTCCGCATGGATAGCCGTCGTATCGAATAACGGGATTTTTGTATGCTTCTGCTGGACCAGCATGACAATCTCGGTGCAGCCTTCGATGATGCCTTCTGCCCCCTCTTCCTGCAGGCGTGTCATAATTTTTACATACGCCTGCCTGGACGCTTCGTTGACCTTACCCAGACAAAGTTCATCGTAGATAATGCGATGCACGATCTGCCGGTCGGCTTCTGAAGGGATGATGACATGCAAGCCATGCCGATTAATCAGGCGGCCTTTGTAGAAGTCCTGTTCCATGGTGAAGTTGGTACCCAGCAGGCCTACAGTTTTCATGTTTTCTTCTTTGATCCGGTTCGCTGTGGCATCTGCGAGGTGTAACAGAGGGATATTAATCGCTTGTTCAATCTGAGGGGCGACTTTGTGCATGGTATTGGTGCAGATCAACAGAAAATCCGCGCCGGATGATTCCACTTGCTGTGCCGCTTTGGCCAGGACAGCACCGGCTTTCTCCCATTGGCCACTGTGTTGCAGCGTTTCAATCTCCTGGAAGTCCACACTGACGAGAGCAATCTTTGCGGAATGCAGCCCGCCGAGCCTTTTCCTTACGGTTTCATTGATCCACCGATAATACAGCTCGGTACTCTCCCAGCTCATCCCGCCCAGCAACCCGATTGTTTTCATAGGCCGTTCCTCTATGGGGAAACGGGCAACTTGCGCTAAAGCGTTGATCACGAACTCGGCAATCCGTTTTTCGCAATATGTTCCATAATATTGCAGAAATTATCCAGTTCTTCCAGCGTCGTGTAGAGGCTCGGCGTAATCCGCAGCCCGTTGATACCCAGGCGCGTAACAGGGGCACTGAGAATCTGATGCTTATCCATGAGATAGGTGCCCAGGGCTCGGGCGTTGACGCCGTCGATGCCCACCGTCGCTATCGCGCATCCCATATCCGGATCCAGGGAGGAGTAAAATTGGACCTTCGGCATGGCCTGAAGACGGTCTGCCCAGTAATGTTTCAGATATCGCAGCCGCTCCTCTTTGCGTTTCGCACCGATACCGTTATGAAAAGCCACGGCCTCGCCGATGGCAAGAAAAGGACCGTAAGCCCGGGTGCCGAACGCCTCGAACTTCCGGACATTGTTCTCCATCCGTTGGGAGGAGTACAACAGCGGCCAGACCTTTGCGATCTTGTCCCGACGGACATACAGCATCCCTGTTCCTTTGGGGGCGAACAGCCATTTATGCAGGCTGGTAGCATAATAATCGCAATCAAGCTCTTGATGTTTGAAATCGAGATGCGCGAAGGAATGGGCGCCGTCGACAGCGACCTCAATGCCTTTGCTGTGGGCCAGGTCACAGATCTGTTTGATGGGAAAAAACTGGCCCGTAAAATTAACCGGATGGGAGACCAGGATCAATCGTGTTTTATCCGTTATACCCCGTTCAAAGGCGGCTGCGAGTTCATCCATCGAGCCGGGTGGGACAGGGATGGCAATTTTCTTAACGACAATACCATCCCGCGCTTCGCGGCGGTCCAGCGCGCCAACCAGTGAAAAATAGTCATGCTCTGTCGTCAGGACTTCATCTCCCGCTTTGAAATCCAACCCCAGGAGGACCGTCTGCATGGCTTCTGTGGTATTACGCATGATGGCGATCTCTTCGGCTTCTGCTCCGAACAGTTGTGCCAATGCGCCCCGGACGGTCTCCAGCCGAGGGGCAAGGATGCTCCGCTGGTATGGCGGTGCATCTTCCTGCTGCCAGAGGTAACGCACCAGGCTTTCCGTGACCACTTCTGGCGAAGACCCGACGGCCCCATTGTTCAGATTAATCAGCCCACGGCTGACGGTAAATGCCTGTTGAATCTCCCGCCAGAAGGCTTCGTCCTGCGCCGCCTCTTTGGGGTCAAGGGCTGTTATTTCAGCAGCGGCTTCTACACGCTGCATCAGATCCGGGCCGAACATAACGGACGCCATAGCCAGACCACTTGCGCCGCCCACGACCTTCAGAAAATCGCGCCGTTCCAGTTCGTCGTGTTCGGGTAACTCAGGTGCAGACATGGGGATCTCCTTTAGGATGATCGAATAAATAGGGATATTTTATTTTATGTGCAGTGTATCCAAGTTAAACCGCTGTGAGAATAAGTCAAATTAGAAAGAACATCCAATTATTGAGGGTTGGATCTTATTTTTCATCTTACGTTATATTATTGTAGATTAGTTCATTCAATAAGAACGGTTTTTAAAGACTTTCAGATGGTTGATTTTCCAACCCTGCTTTCTGCCCGATCCGTTTAAATCTCTCCTTGACTTCCATGGGTATTTTCACTTTTTTGGTACATCATTTTCTCATTAAAACACTTACAATAAAGAGGTATATATGCGTCGTTGGATCCTTTCTTTGCGTCCGGGGTTGTCGTTGTCACGTTGTTTAGCGATACTGCCTATCCTGTGCATCCTCATGAGCTGCGGTGAAGCGCCTCAGAATGAGTCGGAGGAGACCACCATTCCGGATGAATATGTCCGCCGGACCGATGCGCTGAACCCGGATCGCACACCACCGGAGCCGGACCCGGCCACCTATGGCATGGACGCGGCGACAGGCCGGTTCATCTATCCCGCGGCGACGCCCGAGCAGCATGACGACAAACCCTTCGCAGGCCAGTTGGACTACTGGGATACCAACGAATATGCCCACAACATGAAGGTGGAAGCGTATTATCCCATCCTGGTTGAGCCGTTTCATACCTGGCAGAACATCGTGGATTTCGATGGTCGCCGGTATATGTATCAGTATGTTCGCGGCGATGTGAAGATTTACGATATTACCAATCCCAAAGACCTGAAGGTGCTTCTGGAAAAAGGCCATGTATGGACCAGTGAAGGGTCGAATGAAATCATCAATCCGTATCCCGATGGTGAGATGTTCGGCGCGGCGTCCATCCAGTGGAATAAGGACCTCGAGAAGTATATCATGGTCCAGGCCTACGAGGTCCGTCGCTTCGGTCTGCTGCACGACAAACGCACGGAACCTGAGCGTGTAGAACAGATACGTCATGCCAATCATCTGAAGGGGTTTAAAGTATACGAGATGAACGGCCCCTTGCCGGACGACTGGAAGTTATTGGCGGAAGTAACGACCGACTACGAACACCCCGATGCGCCGGTCGGTCAGCAGGAAGGGTCTGGGGTGCGGGACATCCCCGGGTATTTCGGGGGCCAGTACATGTTTGTCGCCGCCGCACCCAGTGCCAGCCATTCATTGACCGAATATCCGAATGATCTGTATTCCGCCGGGTATCAGGCCTGGGACATGTCCGATCCGGCGAATCCGAAATTTCTGGATCAATTTAACGTGGTCGGCCAGATTCTTGGTGATTCGGCCCATGAGGAAGCCTTCAAGAAGAATCCGCGTGCTGGCAATCGCACCTCCTGGTTTGGTTCCCGGATGTCGATCTTCATCCCGAAGCCGGTGGAAGAAGGGGGCAAATATGGCTATGCCGCGATGGCTGGTCTCGGGTTTTATGTCCTGGACGTCTCTAACCCGACGGAGATTAAAGAGGTCAGTCATCTCGAATTCGAACCCAGCGTAGCCGGGACCGAGGGCGATTACATCAATGTCTCCCAGGTCGAGAAGACCGGGATTGTCTATTACAGTGGCTATCCGCTTAATTCCGACGGCTGGGAGCCGTATAAAGATATTTTCATGATTGATATAAATGATCCGGCTAACCCGAAGGTCATCGGTACATTACCCCGACCCGTTCCGCCTGCTGACGCCTCATTTACTGACTACGCCCAGCGTAGAGGTAGCTTCGGGCCGAAACGTAGCGGTTATTACACCCAGCCGGGTACGCCGAAGGACAACATTCTACCATATGCGTTCTACAATGCGGGTGTGCAGATTTTCGATGTCTCTGATCTGAGCGACCCCAAAATCACCGCCTATTTCGTACCGAAGTTTGATCCCAACGCCGTACCGAGCTATGCCCTTGGTAACCTGTCACACGGGGTATATATGGAGTACGACCGGAATCTGATCTGGCTGTTCACCAATCACGGATTCTACTGTCTGTCCACGCCAGCCCTTGGAATGCCAGATTTCGGTCCGCCTAAGACCCCGTGGCCAAAGCGGTAGGAAGACGGCAAGTGGCAAGTGGGCATAGGTTCTGGCTCGTACAGAGAAACAAGCATATAAATCGCCTCCTTTCACGTCGCCCCCCAGGGGGACCAAAGGCATCGCTTTCGAAGAGGCATGTGGGCAGAATAATCGTCTGGTTTCAGCCAATCAGCGCATCTTATGAATACACTCAAAGGCTATTATCTCGGCTGCCCGATCTGGGGCAATAAGGGCTGGGTTGGTGAGCTCTTTACGCGCGATGCTAAGCCTAAAGATTTCCTGAAGCAATATACCACTGTGTTCAACACCGTGGAAGGCAATACGACTTTCTACGGCTTGCCCACTGAGGCCACCATTGCCCGATGGCATCAGGACGTGCCGGATGGGTTTCGGTTTGCATTAAAATTCTCGCAAGCCATCAGCCATGATAAACGGCTTATGCATGCCGACCCGGACACCGCGCTGTTTCTGGAGATGATGGACGCGCTCAGTGACCGGACCGGCCCAGCATTTCTGCAACTGCCGTCATCCTTCGGGCCAAGCGACCTCCCTGTTCTTGACAGCTACCTTGCCGCGTTACCGAAAACACATGCGTACGCCGTAGAAGTGCGTCATGAGATTTTCTATGCACAGGCAGAGGCCGCTCTGGAAATGGTATTGCGGAAGCACGGCGTTGACCGCATCGTCTTCGATACCCGGGGGTTGCATGCGGCGAACACCGGCACGCTGAGAGAGCGGGAGGCTCAGCGAAAGAAGCCCAACATGCCCGTTCGCTTTACGGCTACAGGGCCCCATCCATTTGTCCGTTTCATTGGCCATCCTGAAGTAGAGAAAAATCTCCCGCGCCTTGAAGAATGGGCCCAGGTCGTGGCAGCATGGATACGAGAAGGGCGTACGCCGTATTTCTTTCTCCACGCGCCCGACGACTTTTATGCGCCTCGTCTGGCCAGACATTTTCATACCCTGCTCTCAGCACACATCGACGCGGGCCAACTCCCGCCCTGGCCTGCCGAACAGCAAGATCCTGAACCGGAGCAGATGAGTTTGTTCTGATACGAAGCCCCTTCGAAATCGATCCAAAATCATACACGACCTACTATGGCCAATGGCTCTACATCGTTATTATTGGCCACACGATGCCGAATACCGGCGTTATCGCTAAGCTTGGCAGATGCACCCCTATTTTCGCCCTATAAATAACGAAAACATAGATTAGACTATATGGCTGGTCCTGATCTATCTACCGAAAACGACCGGATTGTGGCCGGAAATTTATATTTTAAATATATCGTTTATCCAGCAAGCGTATCCGGTAAGATGACACGACTATGCCTGTACGTTTGTACAGGATGGCCATTGATAAATTTGGGAAATAAACTTGGAGTGATTTTATGAGCGGGGTTGGTTTCGATCCGTCCTGGCGGATGACCTCGTTGAAGGGTTTTAGCCTGCTGCTTTTCCTGCATTGCGCTCATGGAATGGTTCAGTCGATGTACACTGCTTCACATCATTTTTTTCTACAATCGGTCGATCCGCTGCATCTCCCCTTCTGTCAGTGCCCACAAGAAAATATCCATATTGTCTCGTAAATGGGCTTCAGAGCTGGCTTTGGGAATGGCTATGATTTGCCGTTGCACCAGCCAGCGCAAAGCGACTTGTGCAGCGGACTTGCTCCGCGCAGCACCGATTTCGGCCAGGGTGGCATCGTTTGCTGCAGCGCCCACGGCCAGCGGGCGATGAGCGGTGAGCACAACTCCGTTGTTGGTGCAGTGCTGCCACTCGGATCCCTGGAAGTGGCCGACATGGCATTCGACCTGGTTGGTGCAGATGGGGGCCTGGGCCAGTTGGATGGCCTGGTCTACCTGGGCGTTGGAAAAATTACTCACACCGATATGGCGGGTCTGGCCTGTCGCCTGAATCTCATCAAAGGCCCTGAGTGTTTCCCCTAACGGCACGGCTTCGTTAGGCCAGTGGATAAGCAGCAGGTCCACATAATCTACTTTCAACTGGTCCATGCAGGTCTGAAATTGCGCCATCACCTGGTCATATCGCAACGCATCCTGCCATATTTTGGTGGTTAGAAATATGTCTTCTCGCCGGATGCCACTCTTTCTGAGCCCCTGCCCAACCGCATCCTGGTTCTTGTACATATAGGCGGTATCGATATGTCTGTAGCCCATATGCAAGGCGCGTTCGACCACTTCAGCGCATTGGGTGCCGCGCAATTCCCAGGTGCCCAGGCCCAACAGCGGGATTTCATAGCCTGATGGCAGTGCTATAGAGGACATGTTATGCTCCGGTTAAAGATAGTTCCGAGTTCAGAGTATTACATCTGGCGGTCTGTTCTTTTACTCTGCCATCTGCACTATTTTCAATCTTGAATTCGGTTTACCTGTTCAATCGCGGCACGCTGCACTGAAGAAAATCCCTGCTTTTGCAGAATGTCCAGAATGAAATCCGTCTTGCCTTCGACATAACGGTCGATATCGTCAGGGCATTGGGCGGCAAGTTGCTTTTTAAGGGCACCGTATGCCTGTGCCCTATCGGAATGTACACGCAGGTAATCGCGTACGGCCAGCGGATTTTTCAGGCCGAGGCTGTCTTTCGGACACAGATACAGATTGTGGCGAGGCCATCAGTCCGGCCGATTAAATGCTTCTCGGCCTTCAATGCCTAAATTGCCACGGTGTGCATAGCCTAACGTAGCCAGACGTTCAACGGCGAGCGGCACTTCAGCATCGGACGGCACCACAATGCTCAGGTCGATAATCGGTTTCGCCGCGAGTCCAGGTACGGAGGTGCTACCGATATGTTCGATGGATAACGCGACATCTCGGACGACTGGCCAGATATGATCCCGTAACTGCTCAAAGACGGTCGGCCACTTCGGATCGTAATCCACCACCACCACCGTTTGCATCGAAACCGTCTCCATTACTCTTGTGTTTTGTGCCCTGATCAGGCGTTCCCCGGGAGAAGCTCATCGCCCTCACGGCGTTCGCGGTATCCGCTGACGACCAGGCCGGGCCGGCCCATGCTCTGGCCGTATTCCTGGCGGTTTTGAGGGTCACGATAGCCCATGCGGACCAACCGCCGGGGCTGTTTGGTCTGATTGATATAGGAGCCGTGTACCGTATCGATGCAGAAAAGCACGATATCGCCTGCTCTGGCCGGAACCGGGACGGTATCCGCGATATGGTATTCGTCCATGGGCAGGTGCGGTGCACAGGGGCCTTCCTCGGTTTTCAGAATGTGCTCCAGATGTCCCGGTTTGTGCGACCCGGCCAGAAAACGGATTTCGCCGTTCTCATGGCGGGTATTGTCCAGGTGCACGAGCGTGTCGATATAGCGGCCGTTCTGATGACCGTAGAACGGGTTGTCCTGGTGGAGAGGGAAAGGATGGCCGGTCTGTGGCGGTTTGATGTGTAGCGTGGTGTGATGCAGCTCGATATTCGGTCCAAGTAACTGGGTTAACGCTTCAACCAGTTTCGCATTGATCACGGCACGTGCCCAGGCTGATGAGTAAAGATGTAGATCGTGCATAGCCGTGAGCTTGGATTTGGCTTCGGTATCCGGGTCCATGTACGCCTTGCGCCATGGGCCTGACCAGCCGGGGCTGGTAAACGCCCAGTCTTCCACGAGCCGGTCCAATTCGTCAGAGAGTTCTTGCGTCTCTTCTGCGGTGAATACTTCGGGGATGTGCAGAAAGCCGTTTTCATGATAAAACGCAACCTGCGCATCGCACAATACCATTTGTTCCGTGATGAGTGACATCGCGGGCTCCTTTGGTCAATTGATCATTTGTGGTCATGATATGCCATACCCTGCCTATATAAATTACAGATTCGATGGGCAGATGCAACCCCTTAATTGCAGGTTATGAGGGATCCCTTGGGACATGGGCACTGCCTTATGATATCTTCTCTATATACCCTACATCTTCCAATCCTTGAAATTCGGCATCTTGCGTCCATAATATGGCTTGATGGGCGTGAGCCGTAGCCAATATAATACTGTCCTCCAGAGGTAGTTTTGCTTGTACGCTTAAATGAGCGGCTCGTAATGCCAAGGCACTCGTCAGATCTATCACCTTCCCCTGTTGCGTCTGAGCAACCACCTGCAGGGCTTGGTCCTCACCGCTTTGTTGATGTATTCGTTTAAAGACTTCATACAAGCTGATAGACGGCACTACTAATTGGTCAATGTCTTCTATAGCAGGCGCGAAAAAGTCTGCATTATCCGAATCGGAAAAAAATTCAAGCCAGCCTGAAGAAACTACAACATTCATACCCGGTCCGCCTCTCGGGGGACATCTGTCTGAATACCCTTTAAAAAGCCTCGCATCTGTTTCATGGGGCGTATCGGAATGAGTTCAATTCGATTATTATACTCGATAGCCTGAACCTGCTGGCCGGGTTTTAAACACAATTTTTCTCTGATATCTTTGGGGATGACGACCTGGAATTTAGGGGATATTGTGACCATTGACATACGGAATCTCCATAGATAAGGTTTACGTATTACAGTTAATACATCGATGAGATATACGGAAGTCAATTTATCGGGGCACAAATAGGTTTAACCGTACGTGTTTAATTGTGCCTAAACCAGATCCGGATAATGAATGGCGGCCACATCCGGGTGGGATCTTACGCGGAATTTGAGCTTATTGGCACCGTACACGGAAAACACCGGATCGTCCGGATTCGGGTTCTCTCCGCCCGGTGCCTGCGCCATCAGATCGGACGGTAACGGGATCGGCTCTATTTTAGCTTCCAGAGTAGGATTTGCAAAATAAGCCAGGGCAATTCGCTCCTGCCCTGGTGGGGGCATGATCACACGGTGTTTTGTCGCCCGAAGGTATCCGTGGGTCGCTATTTGCAGCATTTCACCCAGATTCATTATATACGTGCCGGGGACATGTTTAGCAGGTACAATATCATCGCCCAATCCGACTTCGAGACCCGGGATTTCATTCTGGAGGATGAAGGTGATCAGGCCGGAGTCCTGATGCAGACCCACACCCTGCGCAGAATCCTGATCGTTTTCGACATAGGGATATCGGATGACCTTCATAAGAAATTCCGGTTCATCACCTGCCATATAATCGAAATAGTCCGGCGGTTGCCCCAGTCCCACAGCGAGTGCACTGAGTACGGATGTCCCCAGTGAGGCCATATGGCCAAGCCATGTGCTGATGAGGTTCCGCATCGCCGGCAGTGCCTCCGGCCATTGATTCGGGCCGTGCAGGTTCATCCATCTCGGGTCGTTCGGTCCAATCATGATGGTCTTTTTTTCCGGTCCAAAATCGATCTGGTCACGCCAGTCCTGCCGGTTATTCGTGACCTCCATACCTAACTGCGTGTAACCGCGAAACTGGGCGCTTTTTGTATTCTTGATGGCGAACCGATCTGCTTCCGGCAACCCAAAGAATGCACGGGAGATGTCCATGACATCCTGCTCTAAACGGGCATCAATGCCGTGGTTCGTCAGATAGCAGAATCCGGGATCATGGCAGGCTTCGCGTAAAGCTTGCGCGCAGGCCTGTCCGCCAGCTGATGTCGGGTTGGCCAGAAAGATCCCGATATCGATGATTGGGAGGGCGCCATCAGGTTTACTCTGGTCGTTTAGCATAGATGAATGCTACTCTCAGCGCGTTTTATGGCCATTAGCCCGGGTTTGTTTGAACTGACTCAAGTCACGTACCGCACCCTTGGCTGCGCTGGTGACCATCAAACTGTAAGCTTCCAGCGCCTGGGAGACCTTACGGGGGCGCTCGCCTGGCGACCAGGCGTCGTCGCCCCGGGCTTCCATCCGGCGGCGGCGTTCAGCCAATTCGTCATCTGAGCATTTGACGTTGATCGAGCGTTCGTGGATGTTGATATGAATGAGGTCGCCTTCCTCAACGAGGCCGATACTACCCCCTTCTGCCGCTTCCGGGGAGATATGCCCGACGCTTAAACCAGAGGTGCCGCCGCTGAAACGGCCGTCTGTAATGAGCGCGCAGGCTTTTCCCAGGCCTTTAGATTTGATATAGGAGGTTGGATACAGCATCTCCTGCATGCCCGGTCCACCCTTGGGCCCTTCGTAGCGAATGACGACGACATCGCCTTCATTAATTTTGTTGGTCAGAATCCCACTGCATGCGGCATCCTGGGAGTGGAAAATGCGGGCAGGCCCTTCAAAATCCCACACGCTCGTATCAACTCCGGCAGCTTTTATGATACAACCGTCCTCCGCGATGTTGCCGTAGAGGATGCACAATCCGCCATCCTGGGAATAGGCATGTTCGACGGAGCGGATGCAGCCGGTCTCCGAATTCACATCCAATTCCTTGTAGAGGTTACTTTGAGAAAAGGCGGTCTTTGTTCTCACGCCGCCGGGCGCAGCTCTGAAGAAATCCAGGGTCGTCGGGCTGGGCTTCTGACGGATGCTATACGCCTCGATCTGTTCGCCGATCGTCTTTCCCGCGACGGTCATACAATCCGGGTTGATGATGCCTTTTTCGTTTAACATTTCCAGAATCGCCATGACCCCGCCGGCCCGATGGACATCCTCGACATGATAACTGGAAGAGGGGGCGACTTTGCATAAGGTAGGAATATTACGTGAAATGTCATCGATATCCTGCATGGTGAAATCTATCCCGGCTTCGTGGGCGATAGCCAGAATATGCAGGACGGTATTGGTCGAGCCGCCCATCGCGATATCAAGGGCCATGGCGTTTTTGTAGGCATCCAGATTAGAAATCGAGCGGGGTAGCACGCTATCATCCTCATCCTTATAATAGGTAATGGCCATTTCTACAATACGGATGGCGGCCTGCTCGAACACGTTCCAGCGACTGGTGTGTGTGGCGAGGATGGTTCCGTTTCCCGGAAGCGCCAGGCCCAGGGCTTCATTCAGGCAATTCATGCTGTTGGCGGTGAACATCCCTGAACAGGAGCCGCAAGTGGGGCAGGCCTCTTCCTCGTAGGTCTGTAATACCTCATCGGATATACTATCATCACCGGCCGCCACCATGGCATCGACCAAATCCAGTTTCTGATCACCGGTCACGCCTGCTTCCATGGGACCACCTGACACAAAAATCGTGGGGATATTCAATCGCATGGTTGCCATCAACATGCCCGGTGTAATTTTATCGCAGTTGCTGA